>Ga0114960_10002784_pt1 | contig 13526 bp, 8 predicted proteins | sample C_130625_MF_Meta_FD_92637 | JGI IMG/M metagenome (GOLD analysis project Ga0114960, IMG submission 92637) | Freshwater microbial communities from Lake Croche, Canada to study carbon cycling - C_130625_MF_MetaG | ecosystem: Environmental > Aquatic > Freshwater > Lake | place: Lake Croche, Canada... | reverse complement strand
TGCCACCCGAACGCTTTCCACCGTGCAGACCACGACCTTCAGCGGTCCCATCTCGAACGGCGGCCTGATCAAGTCGGGTACGGCGCTGCTCACCCTGAGCTCGAGCAATACCTACTCAGCCGGCACCACTGTGTCGGCAGGCACGCTCACGGCCGGCAACGTAAACGCGTTCGGGAGCGGCAGCATGACGCTCTCCGCGAGTTCTACGCTCGATCTCAACTCCCTGGCGATCGCCAACACCATCACCAATAATGGCGGCACGCTCGCGAACGCAGCCTCGTACAGCGGCACGCAGTCGCTCACGGCCGCGGCATCGTTCGGCGCCCTCGGCGGCACACTCTCCGTGATCAACGGCGGCAGTGCCACCCTCACCGGCGCCGTCACGGGCACGATGTCGATCGCGGCGGGGGGCGGCGCGACGCTCGGCGACGGCGGATCGCTCTCGCAGGCGAGCCTCTCCAACGCCGGAACGTTTACGGTTAACAAGTCGGGCAGCACCACGCTCTCGACCGCGCTCACCGGGTCCGGTGCATTCCAGAAACTCGGCAGCGGCATGCTGACCGTAACCGGCAGCAGCACCTCCACCGGGGCAACGACCGTCTCCACCGGCACGCTCAAGGCCGGCAACGTGAACGCGTTCGGCACTGGCACCATGACGCTCTCGGCAGGCGCCACGCTCGACCTCAACAGTCTCTCTGTTGCCAACAACATCACCCACAACGGCGGTACGCTCGCGAACGCAGCCTCGTACACCGGCACGCAGTCGCTCACGGCCACGGCCTCGTTCGGCGACCTCGGTGGCACGCTCTCCGTGATCAACGGCGGCAGTGCCACCCTCACCGGCGCCGTCACGGGCACGATGTCGATCGCGGCGGGGGGCGGCGCGACGCTCGGCAACGGCGGATCGCTCTCGCAGGCGAGCCTCTCCAACGCGGGGACGTTTATCGTCAACAAGTCGGTCGACTCCTCACTCTCGACCGCGATCAGCGGCGCGGGCGGATTCCAAAAGCTCGGCAGCGGCATCCTCACCGTGACCGGCAACAACACCTACTCCGGAGCCACCACGGTCTCGGCCGGCGGGCTCAAAGTCAACGGCGTGCTCGGCTCCGGAAGCCTCTCGGTCGCCGCGTCCGCCTGGCTGATGGGCACCGGCACGATCAACGGCCCGGTCACCGTCAGTGGCACCCTCACCCCCGGCGGTGCCGGCCCGGGCGTGATCACGCTCGCCTCGCTCGTGCTCACGCCGACGAGCAGCACGGTGATCGAGATCGCCTCCGCCGGCACCCGTGGCTCCGCCTACGACGGCGTCAGCATCCTCGATGAGGGCGGCCTGACGTACGGCGGCACCATGTCGATCGTGTTCGGTGGCAGTGCGATCGCCGACAACACCACGTTCGACGTATTCTCTTTCACCGGGTCGTCAACCGGTTCGCTCGCCGCGATCGAATCGTCCGGCTACTACGCGGGCACGTGGACTTCTCTGGGCAGCGGCACCTACCAGCTGCTCTCGGGTTCCCAGACCCTCACCTTCTCCCAAACCACCGGCGACGTGATCGTGGTGCCAGAGCCGACCGTGATCGCGCTCGCTGCCGCAGGCCTCGGAGCCATGGCCTACGCAGTTCGTCGGCGGTACCGGCAAGCCTGAAGCCCGCCCCTGCTGCCACACTCGGCAAGACGGGGCGACCCTGCGGCCTGACGAAGCCGCGGCCTCCACGGTGGACCGAACAGCCCCCCTAAACTCGATCAAGCGGTGCCACCGCCACGGTCGATCGCCATGCCACGGGTCGTCGTGACCGACCCGCGGCTGGCGGGGGCGGAACGATGTCGAATGGTGCGGTGGTGTGTTCCCACGTTTCGGCTGGCGGCCATGCCGCCGCCCGCCCAAGGCCGGCCACCTTCCGGGCTCTCGGCGCCGCCGACCCGCCGGCCACGATCACGCTCGACGGTGAGACGTTTCGCCGCGTTGAGATCCTCAAGCACGACTCGTGGGCCGCGACGGCCGTCTACCGGTCGGCCACCCGCACCGCAAAATGCAAGTTCAACCGCACACAGCGAATCGGCCTCGTGCCGATGCGATGGCTGGGCCGAGCCCTCGCCGCCCGCGAGCGATGGTTCATGGACCGCCTCGCCGGCATCGAAGGCACGCCATTGTCGCTTGGCGACATCCGCGTGGGAGGCGACGCAGTGGCAACAGCCATCGCCCACGAATGGATCGAGGGCCACGCGCTTGCGGAGGGCGAGCACGTCGACGACTGGTTTTTCCCGCAGCTCGAGGCGATTCTCGACGAGGTCCATCGCCGGGGCGTCGCCCACGTCGACCTCCACAAGCGGGAAAACATCCTGGTCGATGACAACGGCCGGCCCTGCCTGATCGACTACCAGATCTCGTTTGGAATTCCGACGAGAAGCCGGCTGGCCCGGACGCTGCTCGGTGGCGTGCTCCGCCTGCTCCAGCGGTGCGACGACTATCACCTGCTCAAGCACCGCGTGAAGCACCGGCCCGACCAGGTGGGCTTGAGCCTGAGCGACATGCAGCGGCTGCGGCCCTGGTGGATCCGCGCCCACCGCTGCGTGGCCATCCCCTTCCGCACGTGCCGCCGCCGGCTGCTCACGGCCCTCGGCATTCGCTCCAAGAGCGGCCACGCCTTCAGCGAGGCGTTTCCCGAGGTGGCCCACCGCCGGGCGGCGTGACGCCTACCGTCCCGCGGCGGCGGCCTCGATCTGCTTCTGGATCTTGTCGAGATTGAAGGAGCCGGGAGTCTGGCTCGGCGGATACTCCTTCATGCTCATCAAGAACCGGCCGGCGATCTGCTGGAGCGGCACCGCCACGAAGGCGTGGTCGATAAACCAGTCGTTGTAGACCGAGGCGTTGTGCTGCGCCTTCTCGAAGGGGTCGCGGCGGAGATTGAAGAGCAGCGGGACGCGGAGTTCGGTGAACGGCTCCCGCCAGACCTCGAACGCCTCGCCGCGGTTCTCGAGAAACACCGCCTTCCAGTCGGAGTAGCGGATGGCCACGATCTGGCCGTCGTCGTTGACATAGAAGAACTCATTCCGCGGCGACTGCGGCACCTTGCCCGACAGGTGATCGAGCTGGTTGTAGCCGTCGATGAAGTTGCGGTACTGCCGGCCGCCGAGCGACACGCCCTTGGCGAGCTTGTCTTTGATCGTGGCGTCGCCCGCCGCGGCGGCGAAGGTCGGCAGCCAGTCTTCGTGGGCCACGAGGCCGTTGAGCGTCGTGCCGGCCGGAAACTTCCCGGGCCAGCGGACGAACGCCGGCACGCGGTAGGCACCTTCCCAGTTGGAGTTCTTCTCGCTGCGGAATGGCGTGGTGCCGGCGTCGGGCCAGGTGTTGTAGTGGGGGCCGTTGTCGGTGGAGTAGAGGACGATCGTATCGTCGGCGATGCCGAGGTCGTCGAGGGCCGCGAGCAAGACGCCCACGTGGCCGTCGTGCTCGACCATTCCGTCGCTGTACTCGTCCTGGCCGCTCTTCCCCAGGCTCTCCTGCTTCATGTGCGTGCGGAAGTGCATCCGCGTGGCGTTCCACCAGCAGAAGAACGGCGTGTCGGACTTCACCTGCCGCTGGATGTAGTCCTTGGCGGCGGCGAGCGTCTCCTCGTCGATCGTCTCCATCCGCTTCTTCGTGAGCGGACCGGTGTTCTCGATCGTTTGGCCTCCCTTGCCGTCGGCTTTGCACTTGAGCACGCCGCGGGGGCCGTAGGTCTCGCGGAAGGTCTTGCCGCTGGGGAGCTTCATGTCGCCGGGATAGTCGCGGTGCTCCGGCTCCTCCTCGGCGTTCAGGTGATACAGGTTGCCGAAGAACTCGTCGAAGCCGTTCATCGTCGGCAGGTGGTCATCGCGGTCTCCCTGATGGTTCTTGCCGAACTGCGCCGTGCCGTACCCGAGGCTCTTGAGCACCGTGGCGATCGTCACGTCGGTCTTCTGCCAGCCCTCTTTGGCCCCCGGCAGCCCCACCTTCGTCATGCCCGTGCGAACCGGGCAGTTGCCGGCGAGAAACGCGGCCCGGCCCGCGGTGCAGCTCTGCTGGCCGTAGTAGTCGGTGAACGAAACTCCCTCGCGGGCGATGCGGTCGATGTTGGGCGTGCGGTAGCCCATCATCCCGCGGCTGTTGTGGCTGACATTCCAGGTGCCGATGTCGTCGCCCCAGATCACGAGGATGTTGGGCTTCTTCGCCCCCGCGGCGGGCTGCTGGGCAGTGGCGACAAGGCCGGCGGCCGCGGCAGACAGGGCGACGAGACAGAGACACAGGCGACGCAGCAACATCGTGGACTCCAGATGGTGACGACAGGCGAACGCTCGGCGAGGGGCTGGGAGATCCCCCAAACGCCCCAGCACGGGCCGCTCATGGTCGCCCAGCCCTTCCGTCCCGACAAGCCCCGGGCCACCCCGCATACCCAGGCACCCCCGAAACGCCCGAGGTTTTCGCCTCAAATCGGCCTGCCGCCGGCGGCGAGGCCGCGGCTACACTCCCGCCGCCATGCGGATCATCTCTCGATACGTGCTCTGGGAACTGCTCCAGGTGTTCCTGGTGGCGCTCACTGCGCTCACGCTGTTCATGCTCGTGGTGGGTCTCGTCCGCGAGGCCCAGCAGCAGGGACTCGGGCTCATCCAGATCCTGATGCTCGTCCCCTACGTGCTTCCCGAGGCGATGCGCTTCGCCGTTCCCGGCACGATGCTGTTTGCGGTTGCCAGCGTGTTCGGGCGGATGTCGGCCTCCAACGAGGTGATCGCCCTGAAGGCTGCCGGTGTCTCTCCGATGGCGATCGTCTGGCCGGCGGCCATGCTCGCCCTGGTGGTCAGTTTCGTCTCGGTGTGGCTCAACGACGTGGCCGTGTCGTGGGGCCGCGACGGCGTCCGCCGTGTGGTCGTCAACAGCGTGGAGCAGATCATCTACGGCCGGCTGCGGCAGCAGCGGTCGTACAGCACGCCGCAGATCTCGATCAACGTGAAGGCGGTCGATGGCAGGCGGCTCATCCGCCCCACGCTCTCGTTCCAGTCGGGGGGCAGCGGCGGACCTCCCGCCACCGTGTCGGCGGCCGAGGCCGAACTCCGGGCCAACCCGACCAACGGCAATCTGGTGGTCATCTTCCGCGACGGCACGCTCCACATGGGCGACTACACCGCATCGTTTCCCGACTCGATCGTCCGCGAGGTGCCCCTCGACGCCGTGAGCCGCAAGGGCACCGCCTCGACGAGCCCTTCCGAGATCCCCATGGCCCAGTTCACCACGGCCCGCGTCGAACAGACGAAGAAGATCGACCGCATCGAGCAGCTCGTCGCCGGCAAGACCGCGATGGGCATGCTCACCGGCCGAGCCGAGACCACCCTTCCTCAGTTCACCGGAAACGAACGCGAACTCCTCAAGAACGAACGCAACCGGCTCCACCGGATCGTGATGGAGCCCTGGAGACGCTGGGCCAATGGATTCAGTTGCCTCTGCTTCGTGCTCGTCGGGGCCCCGATGGCAATCCGGATGCGGAACGCCGACTTCCTCACCAGCTTCTTCCTCTGTTTCCTGCCGATCCTGATCGTCTACTACCCCGTCTTCATGCTCGGCGTCGACCAGGCGAAGCGGGGCAGCGTGCCGCCGATGGCCGTCTGGATGGGGAACGTGCTGATCACGCTCTGGGGCTGGTGGCTACTCCGCCGCGTCGTCCGGCAGTAGACGAGCCTGGATGCCCGAGGCGAACGTCCAGCGAGAGGGCGTGGGCAGCCCCGAGCCGCGGCCTGCATGACTGTTGCCCGTCCGCGGGGATGTGGCACAATCACGGGCTCAGGTTCCGGCCACCCTTCGCCACGGAGTTCGTCGCATGCCCCGTCCCGTCACGCTGTTCACCGGCCAGTGGGCAGACCTGCCGCTGGAAGACCTCGCCCGCAAGGGACGCGAGTTTGGCTACCAGGGCTTGGAACTCGCCTGCTGGGGCGACCACTTCGACGTCTCCCGGGCGCTGAAGGAGAGCGGCTACTGCGCCGCCAAGCGAGACACGCTCGAGCGGCACGACCTCTCGGTGTACGCGATCTCAAACCACCTCGTCGGCCAGGCCGTCTGCGACCGAATCGACGAGCGGCACAAGTCGATTCTTCCGCCACACGTCTGGGGCGACGGTGACCCCGCGGGCGTCAATCGGCGGGCTGCGGAAGAAATGAAGAACACCGCCCGCGCCGCCCAGAAACTCGGGGTCTCGGTCGTCAACGGCTTCACCGGCTCGTCGATCTGGCACCTCCTCTATTCGTTCCCGCCCGTGACCGACGCGATGATCGACGCCGGCTTCGCTGAGTTCGCCGAGCGGTGGAATCCGATCCTCGACGTGTTCGCCGAGTGCGGTGTGCGGTTTGCGCTCGAGGTGCACCCGACCGAGATCGCCTTCGACATCTTCACGGCCCAGCGGGCGCTCGACGCCCTCGGCCGACGCGAGGAGTTTGGATTTAACTTCGATCCCAGCCACCTCCATTGGCAGGGCGTCAGTTCGGTGGAATTCATCCGGTCTTTCCCCGATCGGATCTACCACGTTCACGTGAAGGACGCGATCGTCACGCTCAACGGCCGCACGGGCATCCTCGGCAGCCACATCAACTTCGGCGATCCCCGCCGCGGCTGGGACTTCCGCTCGCCGGGCCGCGGTGGTGTCGATTTCGAGGAGATCATCCGGGCGCTCAACCAGGTCGGCTACGAAGGCCCGCTGTCGGTCGAGTGGGAAGACTGCGGCATGGACCGCGAGCACGGCGCCGCCGAGGCGGCCCGGTTCGTGAAGAACCTTGACTTCGCACCAAGCCACCGGCAGTTCGACTCGGCGTTTGCCGAATCCTGACGTGCCATCCAGCGAGAGGCGGTCGATGCGGAGCCGCCGGCACCGAGCACTCATGGGCGCTCTGGCGGCCGGCGTGGCGATGCTGCTGGCGGCAACGCCCGCCACGGCGGCCGACAAGCCGCCGGCCCGCAGCCTCGCCGAACTCGACGAGACATTCGCCGCCGCAGCCCGCACCCTCGCCCGCCGCGCCACCGAGGCTGGTGATCCCTCGCTCGCGGAGGTGATCACCAACTGGCACCTTCCCGCCGCCGGCGAACGCCAACTCATCGTGCGAATCCCGTCGCGGATCGAGAAGCCCGAGACGGTGGACACGCCCGCCGAGGAGATGGTCTGGAACGACTTCATGGCAGCGCGACGAACCCGCGCCGCGGGCCTGTTCGAGCATGCGGTGTTCGCGGCCGGCGGCCACGACCGCACGCCCACCCGCGACGAACTGGCGAAGCCCGCTGCCGATGCCCCGCCACTGGCCCAGCGCTCGTGCGAAGCCCTGCGACTGCTGCACGAGGCGCTCCGCGATGACCCGCACCATGAGCGGGCCCGCGAGGCCGGCGGATGGGTGAAGAGGGGTGACGACTGGCTCTGGCCGGAGGCCGCGAAGCGGCTTGATCGCGGCGAAGCCTACGATCCGGCATTCGGCTGGATGCCAAAGGCCAGGCTCGAGCGGTATCGCGGCGGCGAGCGTTCCGACCGGGGCCGCTGGGTGTCGGCCGCGGACGACGAGGCCAAGCCCCGCGACGTGAAGCACGGCCGCGAGTTCCACTCCGACCACTGGGAGATCGTGACCGCCGCCAGTCTTGCCGATGCCGCCGTGCTCGCGGAGAAGTTGCAGGAGACCCGCGACGCCTGGCGGCAGGTCTTCGGCGCGTATGCCTTCGAGCCAGCTGACCTCGAGAAGCGGCTGGCGGGCCGTGGCCGCACGCCCGTGCACACACCCCACTCCGCGATTCTCTGCGCCGGCCGCGGCCAATACGTTTCAGAACTCGAGCCGCTCGAACCGCGGGTCGGCATGACCAACGGCATCTACTGGACACCGACGAAGACGATCTGGTGTTTCGCGGACGAGGCAGCCGATCCGCCGGAGCCCGATCCGATCACGATTCATCACGAGGCCACGCACCAGCTGTTTACCGAGGGCCGCGCCGATGCCGAGAAGGCGCGGCAGCAGGCGGGTGAGCGATGCGGTTTCTGGGCGATCGAGGCGGCGGCCTGCTACATGGAGTCTTTGCAGGCGACCGGCTTCGGCTGGACCGTGGGCGGCCGCGACGCCGGCCGTGCCCCCGCCGCGAAGGATCGGCTCGACGAGGAGTTCTACGTGCCGTTCGCCGAACTCTGCGGCCTGGGACGCAAAGCGTTCCAGGCCCATGAGCGGCTCCAGCAGGTCTACAGCCAGATCGCCGGCCAGGCCGACTTCCTCATGAACGGCGAAGGAGGCCGCTACCGGGAGTCGTTCGTGGAGTACCTCGCCCGCGTCTACCAGGGCACAGCCGATCCTGACACGCTCGCGCGTCTCTGCAAGCGGAGCTACGCCGACCTCGACGACGCCTACCGCCGCCACCTCCAGCGGTAGGAATCAGCCGAGTTTGACGCCGATTTCAGGCCGCTCCTACACTCGCCCCGTCATCCAGCCAGCCCTTGAAGGAGCCCCCATGTCCGCCGACCTCGACCGCCTCGCCATCGATACGATCCGCACCCTCTCCATGGATGCCGTCGAGGCGGCGAAGAGCGGCCACCCAGGCACCCCGATGGCGCTCGCCCCGGTCGCGTTCACCGTGTGGAAGGATTTTCTGCGGTACGACCCAGCCGACCCCGCCTGGCCCAACCGCGATCGGTTCGTGCTCTCCTGCGGCCACGCGTCGATGCTCCTCTATTCGCTGATCCACCTCGCCGGCATCCGCCGTGCCAACGGCGCACCGGCCGTGTCGCTCGATGAGATCAAAAAGTTCCGGCAACTCGACAGCGTCTGCGCCGGCCACCCTGAGCACCACATGACCGCCGGCATCGAGACGACCACCGGCCCGCTCGGCCAGGGCTGCGGCAACTCCGTCGGCATGGCGATCGCCTCGAAGTGGCTCGCCGCCCATTACAACCAGCCCGGCCACGCGGTGTTCGACTACGACACCTACGTGCTCTGCAGCGACGGCGACCTGATGGAGGGCGTGGCCTGCGAAGCGGCGTCGATCGCCGGCCACCTCGGCCTCGCAAACCTCTGCTGGCTCTACGACGACAACCAGATCACGATCGAGGGTGAGACGCATCTCGCGTTCACCGAAGACGTGGGGAAGAAGTTCGAGGGACTCGGCTGGCGGGTCGAGCGGGTGGCCGATGCCAACGACACCGCCGCCCTGAAGAAGGCCCTCACGGCGTTCAAGGCCGAGCAGAACAAGCCGACGCTCGTGATCGTCAAGAGCGTGATCGGCTACGGCGCCCCGAAGAAGGCCGGCTCGCACGAATCGCACGGTGCGCCGCTCGGTGCCGAGGAGATCAAGGGCGCGAAGCAGGCGTATGGCTGGCCCACCGACGAGTCGTTTCGAGTACCGGCCGAGGTACCCGCGCACTTCGCGGGCACGCTCGGGGCCCGGGGCGCCGCGGCCAACACGGCCTGGAAAAAGACGGTCTCAGGCCTCGACTCCGCCGGCGCGGTCGAACTGGCCGATTTCCTCGCGGGCCGGCTGCCGACCGGCTGGGAGAAGGCGATCCCCTGCTTCCCGGCCGATGCGAAGGGGCTCGCGAGCCGCGTCTCGAGCGGCAAGGTGATCCAGGCCCTCAGCGCCGCTGTGCCCTGGTTCCTCGGTGGCTCCGCCGACCTCGCCCCGTCGACCATGACGCTCGTGCCGGGCGCCGGCGACTTCAGCCACGGCAGCTATGCGGGCCGCAACTTTCACTTCGGCATCCGCGAGCACGGCATGGCCGCGGCCTGCAACGGCATGGCGCTCTCTGGCCTCCGCCCCTACTGTGCCACCTTCTTCGTGTTCCTCGACTACCTGAAGCCCTCGCTGCGGCTCTCGGCAATCGGCCATCTCGGTGTGATCTACGTGCTCACGCACGACTCGATCGGCCTTGGCGAGGATGGGCCCACGCACCAGCCGATCGAGCAGCTCGCCACCGCCCGTGCGGTCCCTGGCCTTTCGGTCTTCCGCCCGGCCGACGCCAATGAGGTGGCCGAAACGTATCGCTTGGTCATGGAGCGGGCGGACCGGCCTGCGGTGATCGTGCTCTCACGGCAGAACCTCCCCACACTCGACCGCTCCGCCGGCCTGGGCTCCGCGACTGGCACGGCCAAGGGAGCCTACGTGCTCAAGGAGGCCGACGGCGGCAAGCCCGACTGCATCCTGATCGGCACCGGTAGCGAGGTACCTGTCTGCCTCGAGGCCGCCGACAAGCTCGCCGCCGACGGGGTCAAGGCCCGCGTGGTGAGCATGCCGAGCTGGGATCTCTTCGAGCAGCAAGACTCGGCCTACCGCGAGAGCGTTTTGCCGAGGGCGGTGACGGCCCGCGTGGCCTGCGAGGCCGCCTGCGGCTTTGGCTGGGAGCGTTGGCTCGGCACGCGGGGCGAGTTCGTGGGCATGAAGAGCTTCGGCGCCTCGGCCCCGGCTCCGGTGCTTTACAAGCACTTTGGAATCACGCCCGACGGCGTGGCTGCGGCCGCCAAGCGGTCGCTGGCAGCGACGTGAACCCTGCAAGGAACCGCCGGCCGCTACGGCTGGTGGTGCGAGTCGCCGATGACGGCGTCCTCGGCATCCTTACCGGCGCGAAACTCGCCGTCGTGGTTACGGTAGAGGTGATCGTCGCGGTGTAGCGCGTCGGACTGCACCCTTTCGACGTGGCCGTCCTCGAAGAGGATGAAGTGCACGCCCTCGGGATGGTTGTCGCTCCGCTCGCCACCCTCGTTTGGGGCGTCGGCCATCAGCGGGTGATGGCCGCGATGCTGATCGAGGATCGGCAGGAGGGCGCCTGTGGTGTCACGATGGCCGAGGGTGTAGCCGTAGTCTCCCCCCATCGACCGCATCAGTTCCTCATACTTCGGTGTGCCGATGGCCGCCCGCAGCTCCTCCATCGACGGCACCCGGAAGTTGCCCCGTCGCGACAGCTCCGAATCGGGCGACAGGACCGTGCCGTCGTCGGCCACAAGGCGGTGCTCCGAGACGAGCGTGGGAGCGTAGAGGCCGGCACGGGACAGCGGCCCCTCTCCTGGGGGCGAGGGATACTGGCGATGGGCGCCCGCGTAGCCCTGCAGCGAACCCGCGAGCGATTGGAGGTTGCGTTGGGCGCGGCGGGCACGCGCGTCGGTGATCGATTCCAGGAGGAGCGGGGCCACCAGCACGCACGCCGCGAGCGCCGAGGCGGCGATGATCATCCGGTCGAGCCACTGGCGGCCCGACGTTCCCTGCCACTCGGCATCCTCCCGCGACGGCGCGGCGGGCCGAGTCGGCGCGGCGGGCCGACTCGTCGGCCGCATCGGAACGGTTGCCGGAGTGGTCTGCGAGGCCACGAAGGCCACGGTCCGCTTCGCCAAGCCGGCCCGCGGGGCCATCGGCCCGCGATCACGGTCCAACGGCCGCAGGGCCTTGCGAATCAACTCCAGATTCCGCCGTAGGTCGGGGCCCCGCACCGGATCGGCCAGCGCGAGTTCCACCTGTTGCGACTCGCCCTCCTCGAGGGCGCCAAGGCAATAGCCGACGAGTTCATCTTCACGCATGGTTTGGCCTCGCGTCGGCATTCTTGGTCGATGACAGTGCGGGGATCATGCTCCATCCTCCATGGCTTCCGGCACGGCGCGTCCGCTCCGCTGCCACGACTCGTTGAGTTTGAGGAGCGCTGAATGCAACCGGCTCTTCACCGTGCCCACGGGAATGCCGAGCACGTCGGCAGCCTCGCGGTATTTCATGCCTTGGTGGTAGACCAGCATCAGCGCACTCTTGAGCGATTCGGGAAGGTCATCGACGGCCGAGCGGACCCAGTTGCGGGCCTCCTCGACCTCCATCTGCTCGTCAGCCGTCTGCCCATTGCCCGCCAGCATTTCCACGAGCGTGCCAACGTCGTCCTCGCCACCGGTGCGGTTGTCGAGGCTGACCATGCGATGCCGGCGGTTGCGCCGCTGGGCATCGATGGCCTGGTTGGTCGCGATCGTGTAGAGCCAGGGCCGGAACCGACGGCCTTCCTCGAACTGCTCCCTCTTGAGGTGAACCTGGAGAAACGTCGCCTGAAACACGTCCTCCGCCATCTCGGCGTTGCCGAGGTAGCGACGGAGGTAACTGAACAACTCTTGCTCGTACCTTTGCACGAGCGACTCGAAGGCCGCCGCATCCTCGTTTCGTCGGCAGCGGCGAAGCAGTTCCTCATCGGAAAGCCCGCCGACCACACCGCCTGCCCCGGAAGCCGGAGCCGGCACACTATGGCCACCGCCCGAACGTGAATCATGCAAATCCATCACTGCTACGGTGCCGGCAGGGGAAGGGTTCGCGGGCCTGAAAGAGTTTGGTTTTTGGGGTTCCGCCTCAGGCCCGCAGCGTGAGCATCGCGGGGGAGGAGGCGGTCGATCACCCCGACGCTTGAGTATAGCCCGAGACCCGTCCGGCCTGCCCGACCGAGCAGACCAGGCAGCGCCTGTGGCGGTTTGACTTTTGGCGGTGAAACGTCGACATTCCCCTTCAACCATGCATCGTAAAGCCCTTTATCGCTGGGCCTCCCCGGGCGATCTCAACGCCTTTTTTGGCCTCTCGATCGACAACCTCGCCGTCTTGGTGCTGACGGTCTCTCTGCTGGCGACCGTCTTTGGCTATCCCGCCCAGTTCGCCCTCTCACACCTCGTGCCGGGCACGGCCGTGGGCGTGGTGGTGGGCGACCTGATCTTCACCTGGATGGCCTTCCGCCTCGCCCGCCGAACCGGCCGCAGCGACATCACCGCCATGCCGCTCGGCCTCGACACGCCGAGCACGTTTGGGATGGTGTTCTTCGTGATCGGCCCCGCCTTCGCGGAGGCGGTGGCGGGGGGCATGGATCAGGAAGCCGCCGCCCGTCGGGCCTGGCATATCGGGATGTGCTCGATCGTCGCCAGCGGGGTGTTCAAGATGGCCTGCGCCTTCGTCGCCGGTCCGGTTCGACGGCTTGTGCCACGGGCGGCGCTGCTCGGCAGCCTGACGGCGATCGCACTGGCGTTGATCACCTTCCTGCCGCTGCTCGAGATCTTCGCCTCGCCGCTGGCCGGGCTCGTGGCGCTGGGCATCATTCTCGCGAGCCTCACGGCCCACGTTCCTTTCCCGTTCAAGATTCCCGGCGCGCTGGCGGCACTCGTCGTGGGCGGGCTGATCCAGTTCGCCGGCCAGCGAGCCGGCTGGATCCCCGACGGCAGCCACATGGCGATCGACCCTGCCGCCGCGCTCTGGCCGACGGAATGGCTCGCCGCCTTCCGGTGCGAGTGGCTCGAGGCCTGGCCGTACACCGTGAAGTATCTGCCGATCGTGATCCCCTTTGCACTGGCCACGGTGGTGGGGGGCATCGACTGCACGCAGAGCGCCGCGGCGGTCGGCGACGAGTACGACACCGGCCAGGTCATCGGCGTCGAAGCCATCGCCACGGTCATCGCCGGCGCCTGCGGCGGCGTGATCCAGACCACGCCCTACATCGGCCACCCGGCCTACAAGGCGATGGGAGGCCGCGCGGCTTACACGCTGATGACCGCCGCTTTCATCGGACTCGCCG
>Ga0114960_10002781_pt1 | contig 13536 bp, 9 predicted proteins | sample C_130625_MF_Meta_FD_92637 | JGI IMG/M metagenome (GOLD analysis project Ga0114960, IMG submission 92637) | Freshwater microbial communities from Lake Croche, Canada to study carbon cycling - C_130625_MF_MetaG | ecosystem: Environmental > Aquatic > Freshwater > Lake | place: Lake Croche, Canada... | reverse complement strand
GACAACGAGTCACCCTCCCAGAGAGCTACTACGGCATATTGGTACTCCGAACGGGTTTCGATCCCGCTTCTCCAACTTGAAAGGCTGGCGTCCTAGCCACTAGACGACCGGAGTATAAAATTGGTGGAGGCCGAGGGAATCGAACCCTTCTAGACAAGATGCTTGCAAGGCAACTCCGTAGCCCACTACTGCCCCCAATTGTTTGGCTGTCCGACTAGGGATCGAACCTAGCTCATTCTTCGTTAACAGCGAAGCGCCTACACCATGCTTGCTCTCGGACAATAAATTTTTGGTGGAGGATGATGGAATCGAACCACTTGACAGCCACCCTGCTTAATGTGTCTACCGGGTTACAGCCGGCAACAGGGAACATCCTCCGAAACACACTCACAACCAGGAAGCCCTAGTCCATAAGCAGACTATGTCCGCTCATTAAGAATGTGTGTATTAAAATGCTCTACCGCTATGCGTTTAGACACCGTCAAAGGGTGAATGAAGAACACTTTAATACGAACTAATTTTTAGTCCCAGAAGAGGGATTCCATCCTAGTCGCCGCCCGTTTGCTCCGTGTTTTAAGTGCAGAGCCAGGACCTCGTTTCCTGTATGTTCACACTTTGCGGTCTACAATCACTCGTGAGCAATCTCGCGCTTTCTAACGACATTACTGTATACTTGATTACGCTCTACTTTCTCTGCAATCATTCTTTTGAAATCCTGCGGAGTCATAGTGTACTGTTGTATAAAGTCTGCCTCTTGTTGTTTTTTCTTAGCTGTCTCTATCATAACCTTTGTTCGAAAACAAAAAACCCCAGGGTTTTTAATCCTGGGGTCCTTGGAGTGTTGTTGTGTATTTGTGTTACACTACGGTCCTCCGGGACCCCTGGCAAATCTCTGGTGTGCGATCATAACTTGACAGGCTATTAATCGATAACCAAGAGCAGGCTATTGCGCCTACCTGTTTGGGCATCGTATTAAACTGATGTCTGTTAAATGATTGCATTTTGTTTCTCTTAAATCTCTTTAAAAATTAGTTAGTAAGCACCATTGCCTGCTAACTTGTATGTATTATAGCGTCTTTCAACGCCTCTGTCAACAACTTTTGGAATTCTTTTTTGTTGTATTTTTACAACACTGTCAAACACCTTGCTTGCTAACTTGTTTCTATTGTACAGTTAATTAGTCTACCTGTCAACCTCTATTTGCAATTTTGGCAAACAAATTTTTCACAGTCTCTCTATTATATGAGTATTTATATCTCTTGTCAAGAACCATGTTGATATGTGGCGTTTTTACAACTTTCTAAGATAAAACAAGTCCTGGTATTGACCAATTGGCATGCTTGCCTTAACCGCAGGCGATATAGCTTCAACAAGCCATAGTAAGTTATAGAATGTGTTAAAAGAATTATATGTATCAGGTTGAAAATTAACCTCATCAGTAACTACATTAATACCATCTACCCAATATGCCATTTTACTGTAATTAATATTTTCAAAATCAATCGGAGTTATATTATCAAACTTATTTGATATAAAATTATAAAAAGGTTCAAAGATTTTAGACCCCCACACAGAAAACAGTATAATACCATTAGGGTTTAACAAGTTCTGCAGATTAGATAATTCTAATTGCATTTGTTCGAATGTAGTATGCGTAAACACACTGTAACATATGATTACATCAAATTTTGTCAGAACTACATCAGTTACTGTCAAGTTCTTATTACCACTTGGATTATATGCTTGATGCCATTTGTCATAATGAATAAAATTATAATCTGTATGATTCTTTTTAGCTTGGTCGATTGCCAACTCCATAATATCAATACCTAGATATCGAGTAGAGTCTATGTAATCGTGAGCAGAATTAATATAGTTGCCCTGATTACAACCATAATCTAATATTGATACATTTTTCCAATCTATATCTAAACCAGGAACATCAAAAATTTGAAATAAATTTTTGTTGTCCATTTGAAGATATGTTTTAAATTGTTGTCCAGATTTCATATAAATGCGTTAATTTAGTTAATGTTTCATTATTGGGATCAGTATACCCCCTAGATACATATTTTTCATATCGGTCCTTCATACTTGCTAGTGGACGCGGGTATTCATTAATTTTATCATGGTACCTTAATATTTTATTTTTAATGTCATCCCTAGTGTTGTCTTGCATAAGGAAGTTGACTCCATCGCTGGCAATTGAGGTAATACTGAAATCAGCCCAAGTAATTCTTTCTTGAACACTTACAGGATGTATAAATGCCTGAAATTGAATATTATCAATAGTCCAATATGTAGATCTAGTGTTTAACCAATTTGTTACTTGAGTATCAGTTGACAAAGGTTCTAATGAGTGTTTTATGTTATCAAATTGCTCATGTGTTGTACAACAAATATCTATATCGTTAGGAGTCCACTGTGGTGTGTTATATTGATTTTCTATTAACCAAGTCAGGTACCCGCCGGTAAGAAAAGGTCCGTTTTCTAAATCAAATGTAACCAACTTTTGTAATTTTTCTAATATATGGTTCATTGTATTACAAATTTAAAATTATGATAAGATTATATCCACTGCTTGGTCTTCTGTTATATATTGATCTGGAGTAAAATGTGGATATTTCGCTAATATTTTTTCTGTACCTACATAGCCAAACCATTTGTATATAATTTTACATTTACTTATTTCTGATAGTTGCTGACTTGTTTGTTTTAGACTATATTTTTGTGCTTGATAATCTAGCAGGTCGTGCCTAGCAGACGGTACTATTTTCTTTTCTGCTACGATACTACCTACATTAATAATAGTTTTGCTAGGATCATTATACCATATTCTGTACATATCTAACAACATAGAAGTCTGGCTAAACTCTGATCTTGCATTATTGATAAAAATATCACAATCTTTAGATTCTTGTACTATTCTTGCTCGATCCATTGGATTGGTGATGTCATATCCGGTAGATTTGCTGAACCCGATAGAATTAGGACTGAGATGTTGATATAATCTTGCACCTATTCCCTTAGTATGACCTGTTATTGCTATTTTCATTCTTCAACAACTCCGATTAGATGCAATCGATGCTGATCTGAGCAATTCATAAATGTATGACGAAGTCTAGTATCAACCCACCAAACATTGTTAGTAGTTAAATTACTTAATTCTCCAGAGTGAAAAACAAAATAGCATTCAGGATTAGTTATTAATGGAACATGTATTCGAGGCGTTTCATCTTGGTGCATACTATAACAAGCATATGGCCCTACCCAAATTAGTCTAGTTCTTTTAAGATTATATTGATTAATTAATGCTTCAAATTTAGTATTTTGAAAAAATGGGTTAAGATTAGTATAACTAAGTTCTTGTCCGTTACTTCTGCCTACTGCACTAGTCCACGGATCTTCTCCAACTTTGAATTGTAAACCTACTTGTCGACCTTTATGCCCGTAGTCGGTCCATTGTATATCTTTTTCTAATTGACAATATTCGTCATTTAGTGGCTGTAGATCAATGTGTGATAATAGTTTAATCATAATAAAAGGAACCTAAGTTCCTTTTATTTAATCAAATTTCTTCGTAGTCAGATTTAAAACCGCCACACTCAGGGCAAGGAAAATCTTCCGGAAGATCATCCCACTTGCCTTCTAATTCTTCATTGTGAACGTGTCCACAGATTACGCATACATGTGCTAGTTCCATTATAGTGTCTCCAATACTTGTTGATATGCTGCCGCATGACGTTGCTCTACTTTCGCGAGTGCGGAAAAACGTTTTCCTGCTTTTTCTAATACACGCTGAAATTGGTCAGCGTGTTCTTTGCTTTCTTCAATTTGTTGCTCAGCTTCAGATGCAAAAGTTGTATTACCTTCAATATTTGCATCACTCAAGAATTGTGGATACATTGTAGTGAACTCATAGGTCTCACCTTCAATGGCCATTTCAAGGCTCTGCTTAACATTAGGCTTACCTATTAGTAGTTCTAAGTGTCCGTGAGCATGAAGTAGCTCTTGACTTGCTGTATGTTCAAAGTGTTTGGCAACATCTTCAAAGCCCTCAGACCGTGCTAGTTTAGCAAAATACATATATTTGGTAAATGCTTGACTTTCGCCTGCAAATGCCGCTTCTAAGTTTTTGATTGTAATTGACATGTGTGTCTCCTGTAAAGTAATATTATACTATTATTTACACTATAGATCAAGAGATCTCAATAAATTTTGCCTAATATATTCTTATTGCCCTAATAGATTTTATTAATAAAGGTCTAAAGACCAATGCTCACTTGCGATCGCATTATTTTTCTTTCTTTAAGTTTTGTTAGATCAATATGGTCATACGGCACCCACTATGTGAGCGCCGTTACATGTTTGTTGAGTCGCAAGGCCACACGTTAGCAGAGAGTATTTGGATTATCCACGCTTCTGGGCTCTGTACCTTACCCCACTCTCTACGATTTTTAAACTAGCCTCGGTGCCATTGCTAGTATGAGCGTATTGGAAATCTGCAACTGTTACGACTAAGAAAATGTTGCTCACAGTGGTGAGACATTTAAGCATCCTTTCGGGTAGTTCTTAGAAGATGCCGGCGCGAAGCGGCGGGGTAGTGGGTCACACATCAGAACCTTGCCCGGCAGAGAATTAGCTGGCGCTGCTACGCCTTTTGTCACGCTGATTTGCCTGGAGCCTGTGTGCCTTTATTACGCTATTATACACTATTAGCCAAAATTGGTCATTCTTTTTGATTGGTTCGTTTGGTTTATTACCGCCATTATGCAGTCTGCTAATAAGCTAAATATAGAATAACGAGATAATAACATGTCAGTACCACTACGATCATTAAGATTACTACCAAAACCTAAATCTGAGCTAGACCGACTGTACGGCAATAAAGGTGAAATTTTCTACGATAGTACGTCAGGATCTCTCAGATTATTTGACGGAGACATTCCGGGCGGAACACAGTTAAATGTTTCCGTAAGTATATCAGATACTCCTCCTAGTTACCCAACACAAGGCAGCTTGTGGTTTAATTCTGCCACTGGCGCAATTTATTTGTATTATCAAGATAGTTCTAGCAGTCAATGGGTAGCGCCAATTGTACCTGCAGGTGGAGTAGGTGGCGGTGGCGGTGGCGGTGGCGGTGTTATGGCCATTAATTTCCCCAGCACTGGACTTGTAGCCAATGTTACTACTTACACATCGGGTAGTTCTGTCTGGATCTGGACGGGTGTTACCTGGAATATTAAGCCTCCAGGTAGTAATCTTGACGATTTATCTGACGTTAACGTAATATCAGCCACAAATGGGCAGGTATTATACTATAACGGAAGTACTGGCAGTTGGGAACCTCTCTCGTTAACCAGTTCATTCAACGGCGGCAGTATTGGTAATGCTTTAACTATCCTTAACACTACAGCTAGCGGCGATTATCAATCAGGAGCATTAATTGTTGCAGGCGGCGCTGGAATTGCAGGCGCACTTCGAACAAATAGTTCTATAACTGCGGGGTCAGCTATTTTTTCTGGAACTACAATAACCGCGGCAACAGGATTGACTGTTACCACTGGCGGCGCTTCAATCACTGGAAATAGCACGGTTACTGGTACATTAGACGTTACATCTACTACAACATTACGCACTAGAGCAGAATTAAGATTTAATGATACTGATAATAGTAATCATGTTGCATTTAGGGCTCCAAACAATTTAACAACTAATACTACATATCAGCTACCTGCAACTGACGGTACATCGGGACAGGCGTTAACAACTAACGGTTTAGGTACTTTAACATGGTCTACTATAACCGGAGGTGGAGGTGGTGGTGTTACTAATCCACCTGGCGGTGTTACAGGCAATATACAATTTAATGATAATGGAGCATTTGGCGGTGTAGCTAATTTAACCTACAATCAAATCACCGATACTATATCTGCGATTAATATTACTGTATCAGGTATGATTGATGGCGCAGCAACTGGTATGATTACCAATATTGCAAGTATAGCTTTAGTAGGACAAGCTCAACCGATTACCGCAGTAAGCGATGATATAACACTGGCAAATAATGCTAGTACGTCAGTTACTACAGAAGCAGCGGTCAAAGGATATGTTGATACTGGTCTAAGTTTAAAGGCACCGTTGGCCGATCCTACATTTACTGGCACTGTTAGTGGTGTTAGTAAATCCATGGTAGGGCTAGGCAATGTAGAAAATACCGCATTGAGTACGTGGGCCGGGTCTAGTAGTATAACTACTGTTGGGACATTAACAAATTTATCAGTTGCTGGAAATATTTCAGTTCCAACTATACCAAGTCAAACTACTCACGCAACAAACAAACGTTATGTTGACACCAGAGCAATTGCAATGTCGATAGCATTAAGCTAAACAAGGAAATATTTAAATGGCAAAGAAGCAGATTCAAACTTATAAATTTGTACCGGGAATAGTAGTCCCAGATACAGACCTATATCCTAACGCCCATGCGTTATTAGAACTAAACAAGAAATTTATTCAAGAAGAAGCGGTTGCATATATTCAGTATAATATTGATAATAATATCTATCCGTTTATCTATTATTCTTATAATGCTGAAAAATGTCGTAGAGATATTAGTTACGTGTTAGAAGGATACATCAGCGATTTAAGAAAAGGCGGAAATAGACAAACTGTTAATAATGCTAGTAAGTATTTTGAAAACGGAATTCCGCAAGTTGACGGGAATCGTCAACCAGAAGTTTATACGCATACATTTATCAAAGGACTAATAGGGAATTATATTTTAGCTAATGTTGCTTTTGGATTTAGACAAAGCACAGTATCTCAAGTTATTAATAATTCATATACTGCTGAGCCGGCGGGTGCTACAAAATTATCAGATTTAGCCACAGTTATTATTAATGTTATAACCAACGGATTGAGTAGTTTGCCATCTATAGTTTCAAATAGAGGTTATATTAAATTTCCCGGATTCTATAAACTCAAAGATATACTATTAATAACCAATGCGACTCGTAATATTATTCTTTATAATTTTGCAGACCCTACCATTGGTGCTGACTTAACCTATAGTGAAAATTTTGATAGTGATTTTCCCGGAGCACTATACGGCAATGAAAAAATTACCACATTAATATTTGACATTGATACCAGTGCCATGATGGTCACTGATGCTATACAGGTATTTGTTGAAGGCAAGGAACAGATTGTTAGATTTAACAGCATTGCAACAGATGCAATGGAACGACAAAAAGTTGGTATACCGCAGAGTATGCTTGACGCTGACTTTGAATATGGACTACAACCAACTAAGTGGCAAGCAATTGGATTAATGCGAAATTATCCATCAGTTTACGAAATTCCAGGAAGTGATATTGCTGTAATTAACGTAGTAACAGATGCAAGTAGTGGTAGTGGAGCATCTGGATCAAGTTTAATAACGGTTACTACATTAAATTCTCATGGGCTAACTGTTGATGCTCCTATTACAATTAAGGCACTAGCAAACTCAATCACTGGATTTAGTCGTGCAGAAGGTTCTTTCCTTGTTGCCAGTGTAGTTGATTTAGTTACATTTACATATTATGCAAAATCAAAAGTTGGAACTTCTAATGGGCAACAACTAAGTTCAACGTATACCCAATTACGTAAAGCTGGTTTTTATACTGGTGCTGCTGTTGGCAGTCCGTCGTTTAACATTTACTCTGCTGGTTCAAGTGGGAATGTTACTACTAATTTAATAACACCACTTGGCACTGATATTATTGGTTTTAGCGGTACTGCTCCTCCTATTGGTTCTCCACTTAGTGGTACAGGAGTTACCACAGGTACTCAAGTTACTGCGGTTACTGGATCCGGGGGAACTGCCGCATCAACTACATTAACTTCTAATGCAGCAATTGGAGATACTGCTATTATTGTCAATAATACTACCGGTATCAGCGCCGGCTTAGTTTTTGACCGAGGTGACGGTTATGCTATTAACGTCACTGATGTTACTGGCAATACTGTTAGTCTTGGCGGCTCATTGACTAGTACAATTTTAGGTACTAATCAGTCTTACGCTGGGTTATCACAAACTTCAACATCGGGAACAGGAACTAGTGGAGTATTTACTGTTTCTAGATCTGGAAGTTCGTATCTTACCACTGTTACTTCTCCAGGAACAGGTTACACTGCAACCGATACTATTACTATTGCAGGTACAAATCTTGGAGGCACTGCCCCGGCAAATACAGCAACTGTTACTGTTACCGCAGCTAGTGCTAAAAGAACAGTGGCAAGTTTTGATAATGCTACATTAGCCGGCGGAAGAGGCTATAATACATCTACTGCGGTAGCTACCACTGCGCCCAACGGCACTGGACTTACTGTTGATATTGTTGCAACTGCACAGGTAGTAAGCTCTATCACTATTAACAGCCCCGGTACCGGGTATCAAGCAGGTGATACTGTAACTTTACCTATTACGACAGGTAAGGTGATTGATTTTAGCACATTAACTGCATCGGGTACTGGCTATACTACCGGTCTTGTATCAACATCTGGGGGAACAGGCTCAGGCTTAACTGTTAATATTGTAGCTGAAACTTCTGGAGTTCCTAACGGTACAGTATCAGTTACTAACGGTGGCACTGGATACGTTAACGGATTGTCTACTACCACAGTATTAACTGGATCAGGCACCGGCCTAACTTTAGGTGTTGGCGTATCAACACCAACAACTCCTAGAGCAACCCCTTTTGTAGTTGGACAGGCCTATACTATTTCTACAGTGGGTACTACCGATTTTACTACAATAGGTGCTGCAAGTAATACTATTGGAACTATCTTTACTGTTACTGGATCACCCGGCGGAACTGCTGGCTCTGGTACCGGCACTGCTACTCCCAATACTACAACAGCTGGTAGTTTCTTAAGCGGAAAAGTATATCAAATTTTAAATGTTGGTACAACAAATTTTGTAACTATTGGTGCAACTGCCCAGGCGGTTGTTACTGGTACTATCAGTGACGGCATTGGCGGCAGCGGCGCTATACTTAATGTAACAGGAGTCACTTCGGGTACATTGGTTACTAACGCACGTATTACCGGTGCAGGGATTACTGCCGGTACTTACATTCAAGCCTTTGGGTCAGGCACTGGGGGAACTGGTACATACATACTTAATGCTCCTTTCTTAACGGGATCAATTACTATTACTGTTCAACCTCTCTCAGGTTCTAAATTTACAGCAACAGGTGCTGGTAGCGGAACTGGTACAGCTGACCTATTTGACGGAATAATTACAACAGCAGGTATTGCTACAGCAGGTACTGGTTATACTGCCGGTACTACAGTTAGAGTAAATGGTGGCGGTGCAAATGCAGTTGTTACTGTACTTACAGTTACTCAGGGCCGTGTGACATCTTTTGGTATAGGTGCAGTTGGCTCTGGATATACTGCTGGTGATATCATTACTATTGGCGGAACAGGAACAAATGCTCGATTTACAATTAACACTGTATCAGAAACATCAACTATTCAGATTTTAACAGTCACACCAGGAGGTGCTATACAAAGTGTATCTACTACTGGTGTACCTATCAGTGCTCCTACTAAAAACTTTATCAGTGCTCTTACACTTAATGCGGTTACTACTGCAGAAATTGCCAGCGGAAATTCAGCAATTTCATATGGTGCTATTTCAACAATTGAAGTTACATTTACATCTGCACATGGATTTGTTCCAGGTAGTACTATTATAATTCAAATCACCAGTTCAGGTACCAATGCACAGTTTGCCGCCGGAGCATACTTTGTTGAGCAAGTTCCTACTACAACTTCATTTAGATACACGGCTAGAGCAATTGGTGCTATTCAAAACACACTTGTCGGCAGTGTGTATGCTCGACCAGATAGCTTTTTCTTACATAGGCCGTTTGATGGCGGTGTTCAATTAGGTACTGGTGGATCAGCTCACGGTGCGCAAGCAATCCGTATGAGTAAGAAATATATTCGTTACCAATCAGGTAAGGGTGTTATGTATAATACTGGTGCGCTATTTGCGCCTAGCTATGACATACAAACTATTACAGCGACTGGCACCACAATCGGCAGTGTAATTACTATTAATACAGATGATACTGATCACGGATGTCAAGTTGGTGCTCAGGTTACTATTAGTGGAGTTACCACAGCCGGATATAATGGTGTGTATAGTGTTTCGGACGTCATTACTGAACGTCAGTTTTCAGTTATTGCATACCAACCATTAGGCAGTACGACTCCTACACTAGATAGTCCATGTCAAATGACGGTTCGTCAATGGCACGGTTCTACAGTACGTGCTGGTATTTTTGACGATCAAAACGGTATGTTTTATCAATATGATGGCCGTACATTGGCTGTTGTAAGAAGATCAAGTACTTTCCAAGTTGCAGGTGTTATTGCAATTCCTGCAAACTCAAACTTAGCAACAGGCACAAACACTAGGTTTACTCAACAATTAGTAGCTGGCGATAGAATTGTTATTAGAGGTATGAGCCATATTGTTACACAAATTATTAGTGATAGTAGTTTAACCGTTGCTCCTGATTTCCGAGGAGTAGCAGATGTTTCTAACGTTAAAGTTTGTAAAACAGTTGATTTAATTGTTCCGCAAGAAAGTTGGAATAACGACCCCTGCAACGGTTCAGGACCTAGTGGATACAATATTGATATTGGTAAAATGCAGATGATTGGTATTCAGCATACATGGTATGGTGCTGGATTTATTGATTTCATGTTGCGCGGGCCAGATGGTAATTATGTGTTCGCACATCGTTTCCGTAACAGTAATGTCAACACTGAAGCATATATGCGTACTGGTAACCAACCTGTTCGTTACGAAGTAGTCAATGAAGGTGCAAAAGATTCACTGTTGTCCGGAATGGATAGTACTCAGACTACTATACCATTAAAGAATTCATACTATTTTCCAACAGCCGGAACAGTTCTAATTGACGCTGAAATGATTCGATATACTGGTAATACTGGTCTGCAACTAACCGGTTGCACACGTAATGCCGCATTGACTCAGTTTGTAGCTGGATCTCAAAGAACTTTTACAGGTGGCGTGGCAACTACTCACGCTGCCGGAAGCGGTGTAGTGTTAATATCAAATACAATTACTCCTATTATTAGTCACTGGGGTAGTGCATTTATGATTGACGGGCAGTTTGACAGCGACCGTGGATATATCTTTAACTATGCTGCTACTGGATTTTCTGCCAGCGTTGATAAAACTACAGCGTTCTTAATTCGATTGTCGCCAAGTGTAAGCAATGCACAAACCGGAGATCTTGGCGAACGAGAACTGTTAAACCGTGCGCAATTATTATTAAGCTCAATTGCAATTACTAGCGATCCTGTATCATCACCTGATCCGTTTGTTGGACCACCTTGGATAAACAGTGGAGTTGCCACTAGTGGTCAATATTATTTTTATACAAGTAGTGGTGTAAAAAATTGGTACTTGGCAACCAGCTCTGGTACGTTTAACTCAACTGCACCTATATTTACTACTGGTACAGGATCAAGCGGAACATATGGTGTTAACTTAACGTATTCAGGCTCAACTCCGAATAATAACGGTGCAATAGTTATTGAAGGTGTGTTAAATCCAATTAACTACCCAACTGATCCTACTAAAATTTCATGGAACGGATTGAATTCATCGGCAGCTGGCGGACAACCAAGCTTCGCCCAGATTGCTTCTGGTGGTTCTGTAACATGGGGCGGAAATACCTACACTGCATCTGCAACGGTGCAGGGTGCATTTACTACCACATTAATAGCAAAGAGCTTTGCGGCAGTTACAACTTCTTTTGCTGCTGTGTCATTTAGTGCTGTTAACCAAATAGCAACTGCTCCTGCAATAACTGGTATTCAAAATGCTACATATCAATTTGCATTTAACACTGGAAGAAGTGATTTTTTAATTTCTCAGAGTTCATTAAATACGCTCAACACGCAGACACCATTGATTGCGGGGGATACAATTGCAGTAGCAACATATGTAACTGGCGGTCAAAAAATATCTAGTATTACACAAAACTATATTAGTATTAATGCAGTTGTCTATGCAAGAATTATAATGACTGCAAACGCAAATGCAAACAGTCCTACTAATGTTGCTCAAAGTGTAACCTTTACAAGTTCAGTAGCGGCTACATACAATGCCGCAATTAGTACTGCTAGAACTGACTTTTTAATTACACAAGCCCAATATGCAGTAACTACAGCGGTAACATCAGATGTATTATCTGCTTCTACTTACTTAACAGGTGGTCAGACAATATCTAGCTTTACTGGTAATTACACTACTATTGCTGGTACTGCCTATGCAAGAGTAATTATGAGTAATTTTGGTACTGCAACCAGTGTAGCAGGTACTGGAAATAGCGTGGCAGTTACTATTACTTCTGCTGCAACTGCTAGATACGGTTCAGCACTAAGTACTGCAAGAACTGACTTTTTAATTAGAAATGATGCTACTGATAGAAGTAATGTTGCTGTAGGCGATGTGCTAAGTTTAGCTACATTCTTAACTGGGGGTCAGACTATTCTTAGTATTACTCCGTCATATATCACACTAGCCAGTATCCCATATACTAGAATAGTAATGTCGGCTGCGGCAAATGCTACTAGTACTAGTGGTGCTAGCAACGATCAAAACGTACTTACTACAGCAGCTGGTAGTGGAGCAACATATACATCGTTGAGCTATTTGTTCTTTACAGGATCTAGTTGGCTATCAGCAGGTGCAGTTAACGGTACCAAAGTAGCCAGTGATCAAACTGTATTCCCAGCTGGTACATCAGTTAACAGTATTACAAGTAGAACATTTGGTCCTACTACTGTTTATCGTGTAGGATTTACGCAATCATCATCTGGATCAATTGCGGCTGCGGCAACACTAAAGTTTCAATTTGGTGCTCCTTATGCATTGCCAGGTGAACAGGTATTTTCATTCGTAACTAATCCTGGTGAAACTAGTAATTTATCACTCGAATCTTTAAAAGAATTAACAAGTACTGCTATTGGTGGCCGTGGTACATTCCCTAATGGTCCGGATGTGCTAGCTATCAACGTGTACAAGGTTGCAGGTATTGCAACACAGGCCAACGTTATCCTACGTTGGGGTGAAGCGCAGGCATAAAAATAGGACCCGAAGGTCCTATTTGGTTGTTTATTTTACAAGGTAAGTCCTACCCCGGAGTTGCAGTTTCTTAGGCTGCGATTTCGAATTGCTCGTCATTCATTGCTGAAATGTCGAAGTCAACTTGGAAATACTCAAATGTATTTGCTTTTGCATTTACTTGATTTGCTTGATTTACAGTCATCGCCTACTGAGTTGCCGTCTCTATTATCTCACCCTGTCGAAACTGTGTCAGGCCCATCATAAGAAAACTCAATTAAATGTCATATGACCGGTTGCGTATAATACTGCCATTACAGGACCAGCTATATGCTCTCCGATTTCATACAACGCCCATACAGTTAGCGCCACTG
>Ga0114960_10002778_pt1 | contig 13554 bp, 25 predicted proteins | sample C_130625_MF_Meta_FD_92637 | JGI IMG/M metagenome (GOLD analysis project Ga0114960, IMG submission 92637) | Freshwater microbial communities from Lake Croche, Canada to study carbon cycling - C_130625_MF_MetaG | ecosystem: Environmental > Aquatic > Freshwater > Lake | place: Lake Croche, Canada... | reverse complement strand
GTAATGGACGGACGCACAATGGTTGTTGGCGATGTTGTGTTGCTCTCGGCTCAAACTGCAAATGCACAGAACGGACCTTGGGTGCTTAATTCACTTGCTGGCAGCGTGATGAGTTTTTCTCGTCCGTCCTATTGGACTGGCACAATTTTAGGCAATTCGCTGTTTTATATTCAGCAAGGCACTACATATTATGCAGCAACTGCATCTGTAAGTGGCATAATTTCAACTGGTTCTAGCGTTGGAGTTGATTCGTTTTCTGTATACACCGCGATAACTCGGGCCAGTAATGCAGTTGTCGCCGGAAATATTTTTACAGGCAAAAACACGTTTCAGGCTGGAGCGGCTGGTTCTGGCGCAGTTCCATTTTCGTTTCAAGCTCCTAATCCAACAATAATGACGACCCCACAGGCGCACAGCGTCGAGTGGGACAGCTCTTATTTATACCTCACAAGCTTAACGAATTATCGCAAAAAAGTTGGATATGTTGAAGAGGCTGTAAATTCAATCGCGTTTCCCACAACAGCGCTGACTGTTAATATTGAAACTCAGGATATTTTATATTTCAACAGCACTTCCACTTCGCTTAGTTTTAGTCTTAATGTTAGGGGAAATGCGACGACTACTTTTGACACTCTTGTTGAAGTAAACAAAAGCAGATCGTTTACCGTTCTTGTTCAAAATGGTGCATCGTTTGGTTCCTCTTTGTCAGTGTTTACAATTGATTCTGTTGCGGTAACTCCCAAATATGCCAATGCAAATTCCAATGGGAATGCAAATGGCATTGATGCTTGGACGTTTACAATCCTAAAAACAGCAGCAGCAACCTATACCGTTTTAGTTGCTATCACCCGATACGCATGAGCCGTAAAATCTCAACAGTAAGAAAGTTTGGAACAGAAATGTCCCCATTGGCATTTGGATTGAGATCAGTAAATGGAGGCCCACTTGCATCAATTACGGGTCAAATCTTTGTCTGTAATACGACAACATCTGCGACTATTTCCACAGATTCTTTAACGTGGGTTCCGACAACCATTTCTGGAATTACTGCTGGAGATCATTTAACTTGTTTAGAGTCAAATAGTTTATCTCGATATGTCTTTGGAGGGTATACCTTTTCCGCCCCTTCAACTTACGGCAGTTTATTATATGGAAGCACAGACGGGACAAACTGGACTTCGCTTTATAGGCCTTTTGGTACTGTTGTTGGAAAAGACAATTCTGTTTGGGCGATTAGATATTTGAATTCACAATGGGTTTGCCTTTCAAATTCTGGATTGATTTCAAGCTCGGTGAATGGAATCAATTTTGCAGAAGGCATTGATCCAAATTTAGGGCAAATTAAACTTAACGATATTACATTTGGAAATGGAATTTTTGTTGCCGTTGGTAATTCAAATTTAATTGCAACGTCTTCAAACTTAGTATCGTGGACAATACAAACCAGCCCCTTTACTCTTGGCGCATTGCAAATCACCAACATAGAATATGGCAATAGTATTTTCATGGCCGTTTCTACAAGGGAAACAGCAACTTCAGTTGATGGAATAAACTGGACAGTTGTTGGGCTTAGTTACCCATATTCCTCTGATCGTTCCAGATTAAAATATTTGAACAACAGATGGGTAGGGACTGGCGGTTATGTTTACACGTCATTAGATGGTACAAATTGGAAACCCAATTATCTTCCTAGTTCGGCTCCTAATCCTAATCCATCAAACATTGTTTATACAGGAACCAGATTTGTAACTTCAACAGGTTTTGGAATTTATACATCATGAGCTGGCTATCTACTGTTCTCCCGACAATCGGCACACTTTTAGGCGGCCCTATGGGCGGCATGGCTGTTGAAGCGGTTGGCAAATGCCTTGGAATTGACGAGGCGACGACCGACAAGGTGACCAAAGCGTTATCATCTGGCAACCTAACAGCGGATCAGATTGCCGCCTTGCAGGCTGCTGACCTGCAGCTTAAGACGAGGATGGCCGAGTTGGGGATCGACGCCGAGAAAATCGCCCAGGCGGATCGGGCGTCAGCCAGGGAAATGCAAAAGAACACTGGCTCATGGGTGCCAGCGGCACTGGCCGTGACGCTCACGGTATGCTACCTCGGAATCATCTGTGCGCTTTTAACCGGCGACATGAAACTGTGGTCAGATCCAACGTTGACGCTTTTGCTGGGCGGGTTGACTTCAGGGTTTACCGCTGTACTAGCCTTTTACTTTGGCGCTTCTCACATTCAATCGTCTGGGGATAAAAAATGACGGCCAAAACCGGACGCTTGCCAACGCCTGTTTCAACTCTTACCTTCCTCGCACATGCTTGAGCGCAACATTGAGGAGATGGCCACAGTGAATTTTGTCAATCTGGCGGCATTTGTCGTCAGCATTTCGGAGTTCTCCGATGTCGTCAAACTCCTCGTTATGCTTGCCTCGCTTGTTTATACGGTTGCCAAAATCGTGCAAACTATTCAGGAGATTCGGGATAAAAAGAAATAGATGGCAAATATTACGCGCAAATGGCGGCGGTTTATGGCTGTTGGCTGTAGCCACGGGCATCTAGCGGATCAAGGGCTTCTAAAGCAGGTTCTCGACTTCGAGGAACGATGGAAGCCGTATACTCGCATTCATCTCGGGGATGCTATTGATCTCGCTTGTCTTCGCGCCGGTGCAATTGGAACCCCGGATGATGCTGCTGATCCTGAAGGGGATCTTAACGATGGGCTGAATTTCATCTCGAGGTTTCGTCCGCAAGTTTATCTCTTGGGCAACCATGAGGCCCGTTTGACTTCGCTCATCGAATCCCCCAGGGCTATTGTCAGCGCTTTGGCATTGAGGATTTACCAGCAGATACAAAACCGCTGCAAAGAGATTAAATGTGAAGTGGTTCCGTATAGCTTTCAAGAAGGTTGGAGGCAGTACGGAGACTGCCTCTTTGGCCACGGATATATGGTGAATGAGGCGGCCGTGAGAGATCACGCAGAAGCCGTTTGCGGGGCTACGGCTACCAAGGTGGTGCTGGCGCATCTTCACCGGGTTGCGCAGGCAGAGGGACGCAACAGAGCGCATCCTACGGGGTATTGTGTTGGCTGGCTGGGAAAGACCGAGGAAATGGGTTACGCGGCAAACCGTCGCGCCACAACTTCGTGGAGTCGGGGATTTGCTTGGGGAGAATATTGCGACAACGAGACAATTGTATGGTTGGCAAAAGAAACACAAAACAAGACATTTCGGCTGCCGGTGTAAACTGGCTTCAGGAATTAGCGCAGGAAATCAACGTCCCTCATGCTCCTGACGGCTGGCATCCAATCTGTGTGATTGCGGAACAGCTCGAGCTTGACCATCAAAGTGTTCGTAGAATTCTTAAAAAACGGCACGCTCAAATCCGAGTTTTTCGATTCACAACCAAAGAGGGTAAGATTATGAAGACCCCACATTACAAGCTATGAACCCCCTCCCCGGAGAGTCTTTAGATAGTTATCTAAACAGAATGGCCGATGCTTTAGGGGAACATTTTGACGTAGTGCAAGTCTTTGCCCAGACTGATAATAACGAAGAAACTCATCCATATTCTGCTGGGTCGGGAAATATGTTTGCCAAGGCAAAACAAATCGAGCGGTGGCTTCGACGTTTTGATCAGCTTGATGAATTTGATGAAGAGGACGAAAAAGAAGTCTAAATCGACAAAGCTTCTCTTGCTTCTTTAGCGGCCCGTGAAATAGCCATGCTGCTACACCCCTCGGCCCTGGCGCAGGCTTCTGCTGTTTCGTAACCAGTCAGTTCTTCTAGGCCCCATCCAAACGCAAGACCCATAACCCGGATACGAAGTGGGTTGTCTTTGTGACGTTTGGTTAAAAGGTACGACAAAAGCCGAGTAATGACTTCACCCCCGGCGTTTATTCGTTCCTGCCTTATTTTATTACTATGCCAATCGAGAACGATTAAAGCATCAGATTCCAACAACCCGAGATCAACAAGCTCATCAATTTGGTCCATTAAACAAGTTTGTAACGCAAACCTGTTCCTTTTGCAATAGCCTGTCCAGTTCATGGCGAGCTAAAGACAAGTCTAAAGCTAATCGCGTGCAAAACTTTGTTAGTATTTCAATCTGACGCTCTGCTTCTAACAGAAGTATTTCTGCTGATATTGTTTCTTCGTAGTTCATTCTCTTTCTTCTAATCCATCAAGGTTATCCGGGCCATCTGCTGTAAGGCCGCAAAGCTCTTCTAAGGCCGCCTCACGGATAGCTTGAAGCTGCATGTGCATTCGATCTGCGTTGAGGGCGATTTTGAGGCTTATAGAGCGTTCGCGCTCAAGCATAGCAAGAGCTTTGTCGCGTTCTTGCTTCATTTTTTGAAATGCTAATTCCATTTCAGAGAAAGCTTTTTCTATTTGCAATAAAGAATCATGCTCTCCTCCGTTTGTCCAGTGATCTGAATCAAGATAGTCGTTCATCATTTCCCCTCCTCCCACTTGCCCAGCGCCCGCAAAAACGCTTCTGCGCGTTGGCGGGAGCCTGCTGTAATCGGATCACCAAAATTTATTTTTGTTAGCTTTTTAACGTAAGTTGGAAATTTGCTTATTAATAGCATCTTTTCCGCCTCATGCATCGCGTTTAGGTCGTTGCAATAATCTGGGATAAACTCGCTGCCAATGTAATCAGCATCAGGCGCTTTGCCTGATCGGTGGGCGGCGTTTACTTGTGTCCACCCACATGCTTCTGCGATCGCCGCGTTGATCTGTTTGTCGGTCATTTGGAATCTTCAGTTGTAAAAAAATTCTTGATTACTGCCTGCTGTGCTATCTTCTGGAGTTTTGCTACATCCTCATGCGCGTTTGTTCCGCGCCAGCCAAATTTGAAGTCGCGAATTTGCTCAAGTGCGACTTCGAGTTCAGCAACTCTCTCCTCGGCTCTGTCAATCATGTCAAATAGAGAATGTTTTTTACCACTCACCCCTGCACCTCCTCCCATTTGCCTAGCGTCTTCAAAAACGCCTCTGCGCGAGATCTCGAATGTGCGGTTATACTATCCCATAAATATGTGGGTGAATCTGCAACCTTCCCAAGCAGTTTGCTAACATACATTTCTCTAAGTGGTTCGTGCAATGACCTCTCCGCCTCATGCATCGCGTTTAGGTCGGTGCAGTAGTTTAGTCCGCTGTTGTAAGCGCACTCTGGCTCGCTGCATCTGGGGCATCCAGCTGGATTGCCAAGCACTGCGTGAATTGCCGCGTTAATCTGTTCGTCGGTCATTCTTTCATTTCCTTATCTATATCTTTAAGCTGGAATGTTTTGCCATTTACAGTAATTTGCGATTCAGGAGGAAAAGCTGAATCAGATTGAACTTTCAAAGATTCCTTGTTAGTTGATCCAATTACCAAAGAATCCACTGTAATTTCCAATGATTCTTCTGCTGTTTTTATTGCGGTCTTATTGCATCTATCGCCTATTGCTATCTGAATCAATGCCACTTCTAATTTTGTGATGCGATTTACCAATTTCATAAATTCTTTTGTTGATATTATGATTTTGTTCATTTTCCCTCCTTTTCCGCTGCAATGAGTTCTTCAGCACATTTAACCGCAATAAAAGCTGTGGGGTTCACCTTGTCTTTGATGCACTGCGCCCCAGCAAAAGCTGCGTAAATCATAGTAGCAATCTCCAGCCGCGATGGTTCTCCTCGCACTACTGTCTGCACAACTTTCCATTCAGTTTCGCTATTGATCTGTTTTAACTGCTCCACTTCGGTTTTTAGCTTGTTGATCCATTCAACATAACTATTTGCATCAAACTTCCATTTCCTAACTTTATCTTTCAACCGCTCCACCTCGGCGCGGGCTTCGTCGCGTTGCTTTCGCATTTCCTGCGCTTCCTCTTTTAGTATGCCGTAATCGTGAGGCGTGCGCTCCAAGACGGCTTGCTCAAGCTGCTTGTTTAGCGCATTGCGTTCTTTGGCAAGATCGCAGATTGTATTATAGTGCATATTACACTTTTGCTGCAACTCCTCCAGGCTGTCGGCAGCTTCTTCCATGAGGCTTTGAGCCAGTGGCCCAGATGGCATGTAGTTCCGCAATCTTTTGACCAGTTCTTCAGTAGTCATTCCTTTTCTCCTTCAATTTCTTTTGCACACTCAAAACAGAACCACTCGTGCCACAGATCTAGGCTCATTTCATTTTTGCACTTCTCACAGAACGGACACTCCTCGTAGCGGTCGTCCTCGTCTCCATCAAAACCTATTGAGAGCATAGTAACCTTTCTTTTTGGAATTCGTACTTTTCAAGCACCGCAGAAGCGTCTTTCATGTTTTCTTTCCAGTTGATTCGGAAAATGGAATTCTTAAGAAGATCCAAAGCAACAACATGATCTTCAGATTGATCTTTAATTTTATCCATAAGTCTAAATAGCTCTTTGAACAAAAGCTCATTAATTTTTTGAGACTCTTTAAATCTCTTTTTCCAGTCAGGCGTTTTCATTAAGTAATTGTGCTCGGAGTTGTTTCCAGTTTGATCGTTTGGGAATTGATGCATAAATGCTTGATCCAGCTTCAGCATGGCGAAGCAAAGAAAGCGCAATAGTAAGCTTGGCCCGCAAGGCGTCTCGATCAGCTCTGAGGCGGGAGATCTCATCGTCAGCAGCATCGCAGGTACATTGATGTGTCTAACCAATGCGGCAATGGTAGCAACTCACGATGCCACCTCCTTGCTGAAAGAAGACCACTTTGGCGGTGCAGATACTGCCGGAGAGGCAGAGAGGGGTAGAATAGGCATTTCTGTTCGTTTATTGGGTTGTGTTGCGTTGGGATCTGGATCGTTTCTTGGGTCACGGAACCGGCTATAGCCTTCGATGCCTGGAGGAGAAGGTTTATAGCTTCCAAAGCAATCATAGCAGTACGACTGCTGGTTGACGCAAACTGGGCACATGATCTTTTTCATTCGGCAAAGCGGATTGGAGACTTTAGAAATTTCTACTCGGAGGCAAGAATATTTTCCAAAGCAGTGATCCTAGCACGAACTTCAGCGGCATTTTTCTGCCGGTCTTCTTCCCCTTTTTCTGCGGACAAATCGGGGACCGTCAGGGCTCCCCGAATTTGCTCCGCGCCGGAGGCTTTGTTTTTGTTTTCTTCCTTGTAAGAAAGAGTCGGGGAGCCTTGAGGGCCCCGATCTTTCTTACTTTCTTTTTCTTTACTTGTTGGTCGTGGTGACCAACACGCGTGTTGGTCATGGTGACCAAACGTAGTGTCATGGTGACCAACACGCGTGTTGGTCATGGTGACACTGCTTGGTGTCATGGTGACACTGCTTGCGGAGGGTAAAAAGTAGACGTTTCTGGAGTTCGTTTTTCCTCCATTTCTGCCCGTTTTTTGAACCACAAAACCTCCTGCAATTAACTCGGCAAGTATCCTCGAAGCTGTGCTCCTCGAGGCCCCAGCAATACGGGCAATATCGTCCAAGGAAACTTGGAACTTGTCCTTGTATCCTGCCGGTGCGCGAGACTCCCAGTAGGTCATTGCGGCATACACGGCCACTGCACTACTCCCTAGAGTGCATATTTCTTCCATGAGGGCGCGACTTTGCCACATAAACACTGATTCATTTAATGATCTCATTTGCGGCGTTTCTTATTATTATTTTCTTCCTCTTCAATCACTGGTTCATCGCATTCTATCCATACCTGAAGAGGTGCTTCTAATGGTTTGCTTGGATCATATTTATTCTTATGATGACGTATGAATATCTGTGAAGTTACATCACCGTTAAACGCACGCAATCCCGCCCGCATTCGTCGCTTTGTCATCGTTAAGCTAAAGGTGGGCGGATCTCCGGCAGGCGTCTTGACCCTCGTCAAAGTGGCCACCTCTCGAGCCCAGTTAGTGAGTGCTGAAGAGCCAAATCCAGAGTAGGCAAGATCTGATTCAGTCCTTGCGCCTCCTTCTTTAGGCTTGGGAACGTGATGAATAAGCGCAAAGAGCACGCCGGTCTTGCTCCCTATTCGGTTCAGACCATTGCAAAAATTAGTCACGACCGCTTGGTCTGATATGTCATCCCCCAGATAACACATCAGAGGATCAATCCAAACAATATCTGGCTTATGCCTAGCAATAAGAGCTTCCACAGTTTGTAGAAATTCCATACCTGAATGGATATTGTCTCTGTATATCCAGAGCCGTTCAGCTAAGGCTTCAAGTTCCTTTTCGCCAATCCAGCTCTTGCCCAGCTTTAAAAGCAGACTCTGGAGCACCTCGGCTTGGTCACCAATGTCATTTTCAGCCTGAATGATCACTTGCTTCATAGGACGCACTGCTTGCATCCCAAAGGTGAGAGCTTTGGTGAACTCCCAGCGATCTGCAAGAGCCCACCCAATAGCGAGCTGCATATTTAGGGAAGACTTCCCAACCCCGGATTGTGCGTTGAAGATTATCGAGCCCCCTTTGCATAACCAGCGATTGCCGATAAGTGTGTTTGGATCATTCTTGGTATCGTACTTTAACAAATCCTCAACGCTCGAGCCGGTGACCATCGAGAGGCCGCCGCCTGCCTTGCATTCTTCGATTTGCAAGTTTGCATAAGAAGCTATTTGCTCTGTGGGCACTCCCTCCGCTATTGAGGCAGCGGCTTTCCGCAAGGCAGCTAAAAGCTTTCGACGCCTTGAGGCGTCGATCACTAGGTCAATCCACCCTGGCAATGGAACGCAGGACGCTACGGAGGTCCAAATCTCGGTAAGCTGAGGAAAGGTTACACCCTTAGGCTGAAGGGTCCGGGCCATTGCCATAGCCTCGGGCACCTGTCCAAGCTTTAAGGCTTCCATCCCTGCCTCAAAGATGATCGCCATCTGTGGAGCAAAAAAGTCTTCTGTCTTTAATCCGCGCTCAGTAATGAGCTGCAAAGTATCCGCTGGCTCAACTAACAGACAAGCAACTACGGCCCTCTCAGCCTCTGGGGCCTGAGGGCTTGGGATCTCGGCCATATTAGAGTTCCTCCAATAGTCGATCCATCGTCCGGCGACTATCTGTCGAGACGATTGCTTCAGCGTCTGCCTTAAAAATGTTGATAGCTCTTGCCAGCTTTCGAGCCAAACGAGTGTTTGGATCAATTCCTTCTTGCCCAGACTTCACTAATCCAATGTGTACGACAAAAAGCTGTTCTGCAATTCGTTCCGCTTCCAAAAGTTGTGTTGTGTTCATAAAAAAATGCGCGTTGTCGAGTCGCGCCCCTCGGTCTCAGATTAAAACGGGATCTCGTCTGGGCCAAGATCTGGCTTGTAAGACTTCTGAGGTGCTGCTTTTGCACTAGGCAACCATTGGTCAACTTCGGGCCAACCCTTATCACCTTCTTTGATCAAAACCCTAGCTTCATATCCCAAAAATTCCTCAGGAGTGAAATCAAAATCCTGACCAACGGGGATTACTCGGCCAATTGACTCGAGGGCCTTCCATGCGACCCAGACTGCGCTTTTTGTAAGCGTTAACTGTGTGTCGCAACATCCTGTCTGATTTCTCAATGTCAGACGAATCATTGGATTCGCTGCCTTTGAAGTCGCAAGGCTCGCCTTGATGATTTCCGCTAAATGCTCACCGGGAGGCATTTTTTTTGAGCCGCCTTCGGATTTTGATTCTTCGCGTGTAAATGTTGCCATATTAGATCTGGTTAAGGATTGGGTTGCTGACTTTTTTGCTGATTACTTCCTCAGGAAGCGGTTTATCGGGAGCGTTTTGCTCCCAAAGTTTGCGGAACTTGGCTCCACTCATCGAACCGTAGCTTTCGACAATGTTTCCAAGTCCCAAAGTTTCACGATGCTCGTACACTCTCCGAGCATCTACAAATTCAGATGTGCGGCCTTTCCCAAGCCTCCATCCCGGAACATCAATTCCTGCATCAAGGAGCCCTCGAGCCTTATCCTCGGCTCTGTCTCTGAACTTGTCCAAGATTTTACACTTAGCCAAAAAGTCCCCAAGCTTATCGGGATCATTTAAAATCAAGTCAAAAAGGTCCGTCCGCTCCGGCGCGATTGCGCAACCAAGAGGCTCAATTGCAGACTCCACCCTGAGCGAGCAGGTGGTCGCTAGGGCGCACCATTCACAATATTCGCACAGTGTTGGCGTGCGTTCTGGGTCAGTGGCATCATGGACGATGCTTGTGATTGCCAGGGCGCATTCCTCATATGTGAATTTATAAGTGACGACCTCACGTTGATCGCAAAAAAGGAGATGACAGGTCCATTCTTGGACCCAAAACTCCCTCATTAGACCAAGTGCGTAAGCCTGCATCTGCTCCTTGTAGTTCCGAATCTGACCGCTTTTGAGATCTGCCAGCATGGATTTGGTGGGCACAACGGCATCTGCTGTGCCTGCCCTGCCCAGCTCATCGATCTGGATCTTGCATTCCTCTTCCATTGTCAGGATCGGATCCGATCCCGCCAGCGCCTTAAGGGTATCCGCCGCCCAGAGTACTGCATTGAGGTCTTCCTCGGAGATTTCTCCAATAACATCCTTACCGGCCATGATGCTCCGAAAAGCACCATCCATCAATGTGCCGCGCTCCGCCGCTGGGCCTGGAGGTTCCTTGCTGTTTTGATAGCAGGAACATGCCGCAAGCTTCGGCAAGGTGCTTGGTCTTAATTGTTCGTTCATAAAAAAGTTGGGCTTTGAATGGGGGGGGCACTCAAAGCCCAATACATTAGATGAGGAATGCTGCACAGAACTTCTCAGGTGCAGCTTGGGCTCGAGCGAGAATCTCTGACCCAATATCTCGATACGTCTGTCCTTCCTTCAGCCAGCCCTTTTTGATCGCCCCAGCGGTCACCTTGTCCTTTTGAGAAGCGGTCTTATCCGCAAGCAAGGCATCCCAGGGATTGATCGAAGACAAAGGAGACTCGGCAATTTTTGCCGGTTCCGCCTTATTGATCAGAGGAGAAAGCGCTGAAATATTCATCGCAACCCGATCAGGTAGTCCGTGCCGGTTCTTAGCGTCCCAAGCCGCAGTGTGAGATGTGTACAGAACCCTTTCCTTGCCACCTACAGCCCTCGTCTTGCCATTCAATTCCTCGGTGATGGTTGTCCGATAGTTAGAGAACAAAACGGAATCACACGCCTCTTTAAGGAGGTGAGCACAGAGTTTGTGCATTTTCAATTCATAACGGTCGTAGGATGCCTCCGGGGAATCATGCCTTTTAACGTGAGAGTGAGCCAAAAAGATCACAGTCTTGCCAGCCTCGGTGGCTTGCGTCGTCAAGTTCAGGAACTTAGTGAATTCCTCGGCCACAAGAGTGAATCCCTTGCCAAAGCCAAAGTCTTCAATGGATGCTTTTTTCTGATCTTGGCAGACCTTTGCAGCAAGCATGGTCGCGGCCCAGTCTACCGTATCCAAGACTAGTGTCTGATATTCCGTCAGTAGGTTAGCGGATTTGAAGACTTCTTCGATTTCCGCCCAAGTTTTTGCTGTCACACGGGCAACATCTAATTGCTTGGTGCTGGACTCGGTGTCGATGAAGAGCGGAGCTGGAAAAGAGGCTGCCAGCGTTGTTTTACCTACGCCTTCAGGGCCGTAGATTGTGATTTTCTGAGGGGATTTGATGATGCCTTTCTGGATTTTCATTAGTTTTGTGGGTGTATTCTGCGACTTGCTTCCATGATCAGAAGCGCATCTGCTGTTTTGAGGGTAATTGTTAATTGTGGAAATAGAGCTTGAGCCCGTTCCTTCAAATGTGCCTTCCAGCGCGAGCCATAGGTCTTCTTTTCGCCTAAGGCCATAACCTTCTGCCATGCTTGAGGCTTGAGGTAAACGATCTTGGTATTCCTGCTTGTCAGCAATCCTTCAAGCCGTCCGTAGTTCTGAAACATTGTCGCCATCGACGATCCGCTCATCTTCCCGGCCCATCTGGGCAATTCCTCGATGTAACAGACCGTTCCATGATCCGCGATGATTTCAAGCTGTGCTCGCATATCGCCAAGAGTTGCTGGCATAGGAAGCGCATGAACACTCCCGTCCGTATCTTCATACGCGATTCCACCGCCTACTCCAGGATCAATTGCGATTCGCATTTTTCATCCTTTTCTTTTCGGCTTTAACGCGAAGGTATTCTGCTTTTTCTTCAGGTGTCATCCGTTCGCGCCATGCCGCAGAGTATGCTGCGACCCTTTGCCTGCGGACTTCTTTTTGCTCTGGAGTCAATTCGACGCCGGGACGTTTTAGCCAAGGGTTTTTTAATGGTCCATTCTTTGCAATATATGCAGCACGCCTAGCCTGAATTCTGATTTCTTTGGCTTCTGGCGCTTCCAAAGCGCGTCTATCTCTTTGAGCCGCGATCTTCTTGAGGCGAGACGCTTCTTTTGCTGATTGCTTTTCTTCCTCAGTCTTTTTGGGCTTTACTTTTACTGCCTTTTTTTCCCTAGGAACCTTTATCGCCTTGAGCTTAACCTTGGGCTTTATCTTTGCTTGTGCAGGTTTTGGATTCCATGTGGCCTCTTCCCGTAGTGTCACCCTGGCTCTTTTATACATTCCGTTGGCCTTGCCGTAACGAAAGCCATTTGATGTATCAAAGCGCTTTTGATCCCACGCTTTCAAAGCCAGCTTTAAATTTTTGGAGACTTCTCCAGTAAACCCACCTTCGGCTTGAAGGGGCATGTTGTCCTGGAGCACCAAAGTCCTTTGTGCGACTTGCCTCATTTTAGCAACCCCGCTTCCCGTGCAAGCTGTTGGAGTGCCTTGAAACCGTATTTCACATCCGGCTTTTTGGCGTGAAGATCAATAATCGCCCTTACCTCCCGAGTGTTTCTCAGTAGGGCTTTGGCAATTTGTACCGGAGCTTCACCGGCGTAATGCCGCTCAAGGATCTGGACTTGCAATTCGGTCAGGATCACTTCCGCACCTCCAATGCACAGATAATGACAAAAAGTGCCGCTGGCATCGTAAGTGCCGCAAATATAAATGCCTCTGGAATATTGTTGGCAAAGTGCGCTAGCCCACATCCATCCAAAAGCAAAAGAATGATTCCCAGTCCCAGTAATACTGTGGCATGAGTTTCGCGGCTTGCGACTCTAGGTTCGTTTTTTAACGGAAGGCGAATTGTGTCGCTTCCGGGTTCGTAGTTTTCGTTCATAGGTTCTCGATTATTTTTAGTGCTTGGTTTATTGCGTTTGTTACTCCTGTTTCAATCAGCCACATAGCGGAGATCCATTTGCGCGCTTCGAGGATTACGTTCCATTGAGCTTTCTGCTCTTCTGGTGTGTAAATGTACCCAAAGGCACTTGTCGGAAATTGAGCCTCATATTCTTTGCTGCCCAATTCTCCAATAATGAACTCATGCCGAGCAGATCCAAGTTCTGCAAAGCAGTTTGGAAGTGTTCTGGCCCATGTGATGTCGAATTTCATAACGCCGCTCATCATAGCGAGACTGCTTCGCTGGGCAACATATTTTGTGAAATATTTTTGATGGAGCGCAACTTCCTCGGTCCGCGTGCGTTAGGACGGGGTTTCTTGGCATTTTCGCGAGAAGACTGAGCTTTTTTTTCGCTTTTTACGCTTCCGCCTTTGCGTCCGATCTGGCTGAGGTATTCTTTG
>Ga0114960_10002774_pt1 | contig 13559 bp, 9 predicted proteins | sample C_130625_MF_Meta_FD_92637 | JGI IMG/M metagenome (GOLD analysis project Ga0114960, IMG submission 92637) | Freshwater microbial communities from Lake Croche, Canada to study carbon cycling - C_130625_MF_MetaG | ecosystem: Environmental > Aquatic > Freshwater > Lake | place: Lake Croche, Canada... | reverse complement strand
GTCAATCCTGTACCAACGGTTTCATTCAACGATACAACCATTTGCTTCGGACAGAATGCAACCTTAAGTTCTATTGCATTTCCTTCAGGTGGAACTTATTTATGGTCTACGGGTGAAACAACCAGTCAAATTAATGTTGTTCCATCGGTAACAACATTATATACTTTGCAATACACTTTAAATGGTTGTTCAGGTTCATTTACCGATACTGTATTTGTGAATAGTATTCCTAATGTTACGCCTCAAGCCAATCAAACTGTTTGTTATGGTACTCAAGCATGCATCAACGCTTTGGTAACGCCTAGTGGTGGAACTTTCCAATGGTCTGGATTAGGAGTAATTCCTCCTGCCAATAATTCAGCACAATTGTGTGTAACGCCTCTTACTGGAAATTCAAATGTAAATGATACGATTCCTTATCAAATCATTTATACTGTCAATGGATGTTCAGATACCGCTAGTACTAATATTATTGTAAAATTAATTCCAACAGTAAGCGCATGGGCTAATTTTGATACTATTTGTCCTGGAAATAGTAGTGAGTTGTACAGTATAGGTTTACCGGGAATTAGCAATGGTCAAACGGGTACTTATGCATGGACTCCTTCAGCGACTTTAAGTGTAAGTGTTGGAGATACTGTTACAGCAACCCCATTGTCTACTACGACTTATAATGTGATTTACACTTTGAATGGTTGTCCTAGCGCTCCAGCAAGTGTTGTAATTACAATAGCATCAGCACCACAAGTTGCGATTGTCAACAATCCAACAGGTTCTATTTGTATTGGTGGATGTGTTGTCTTGTCTGCAGTTCCAAGTGCTACGCTAGTGATTCCATCAGGTTATGTGTGGAATACGGGTGCTACAACTCAGTCTATAACAGTTTGTCCATTAGACACAACTAATTATTCCGTAATTGGAACGCTCGGAAATTGTGCAAGTCCACTTGCAACAACAGTAATCAATGTGGTAGCTGATCCGATCATCAATACACAACCAATAATTGATACAGTTATTTGTGAAGGTGGAACTTACCCTTTAAGTTTTGGTGTTAGTGGTGGACTAGGGACTCCAAATTATCAATGGTATTCCAATTCTACAAGTTCAACTATTGGTGCTGTTCCTATTCCAGGAGCTACATCATCAAATTATCTACCTCCTGTCTTTGCTACTGATGCCAATTATTTCTATTTCTGTCAGGTTGTTTACCCTGTCCAAGGTTGTAATACATTAATAAGCGACATGGCTGAAATTGAAGTGATTAATGATCCAATAGTTACTGTTGCTCCAAATGGTACGCAAATTATGTGTGTAGGTGGAACTGTAGATTGTTTAGTTCCAACCGTAACAGGAGGTATCGGAACAAATAATTATTCTTGGTTCCAATTTACACCAACTTCTATAACTTCTGTTTCAAGTACACAAGTATTTTGTCCAGAGACAGATTCAGTTGGGAACTTTGTCTATGGTGTCGTAGTAAGTCAATCCGGTATAGGATGCGTGTCATCAACATCTTCATTTAATACGATTCAGATCGTTCCAGATCCAATATTAACAATTAGTACAACGGATGTAATTTGTAACGGTGGTTCCGTTTCTATCTATTCCTATTTAGATCCAAATTTTCCTGGATTGGGAGCTACAGCTTATCAATGGCAACAAGCGGCACCTCCGGGAAGTGGCTTCGTGAATATACCCGGAGAAACCAATGATAATTATATTTCACCAGAATTATATGGTTCTGTAGACTATCAATTAATAGTTACCCAAGCAGGAAACGGTTGTAATGCAGTTTCTAATGTGGAGCCTGTACTTGTAGTTCCAGATCCAGTAATGCAATTGAGTTATGATCCATTTGGATGTGTAGGAACCTACAATCAAATTGATGTAAATATTTTGGGTGGAACAGGTTCTTATGTATTAAGTTGGTTCTCGAACGATACTTCGTTAAATACAGGTGGAAATTTAGTGGGAGTAGAAAATGATTTATCATTCACTACAACTGGTTTCTTTACTGAGGAAACGTATTACTATTATGCACAATTATCGATGTCTGGAATAGGATGTGATGCAGATACCAGCGCTGTTGCAACGATTCAATCTATGAATTGGGCAAATGCTAGTTTTGATGTTGATTCTTATCAAAATTCAATTTTGAATCCAACCTTTAGTTTCACCAATACCTCAACAAATGCTACTGCTTACGCATGGGATTTAGGGGAGTGTGCTGCATCAAGTGTTAGCTTATTCGCTACACCAACACCATATTATAATGTGGGTTCATTTAACCAATTGAACTATACTTATGGATGTGAACCTGGAAATTATACAGTGACTTTGATTGCTAATAATCAAGGTTATTGTCCTGATACTGCCATGGCTGTCATTCAGATTTATGACGATGTATTATTGTACGTTCCCAATAGTTTCACTCCTAATGGCGATGGAATGAATGATGTATTCCATCCAGTAATTACATCAGGAATCCGCCCTAAAACGTATTCTTTTACTGTATTTAATCGTTGGGGTGAAGTTGTTTATCAAACCAATGACCCAACCGATGGATGGAATGGTTTCAAAAACAATAAACTTTGTCAAGATGGAACTTATACTTGGTTGATTAAATTCTTCCATTCTCAAAATGGTGAAGCAAAAGAATTCGTTGGTCATATTAATTTACTCAAATAATCCGTTAGCGATCTTATTGCTATGACTAGGGAATTTTTATCTTTGTATCAAAATTCATCGTATGTCATTGAAATGTGGAATTGTTGGTTTACCAAATGTAGGAAAGTCGACCTTGTTTAATTGTTTGTCAAATGCTAAAGCGCAAGCTGCAAACTTTCCTTTTTGTACTATAGAACCTAATATCGGAACTATCTCCGTTCCAGACCCTCGATTAGAAGTGCTTGAAGCAATTGTAAACCCTGATCGTGTCATGCCTACTACTATGGAAATAGTTGACATTGCAGGTTTGGTAAAAGGCGCATCAAAAGGGGAAGGACTTGGAAATCAGTTCTTAGCCAACATTCGTGAAACAGATGCTATTATTCATGTATTGCGCTGCTTTGATGATGGAAATATAATTCATGTCGATGGAAGTGTAAATCCTATTAGAGATAAAGAAATAATTGATATCGAATTACAATTGAAGGATTTAGATACCATCGAGAAAAAAATATCTAGTTTATCTCGTGTATTGAAATCTGGTGATAAGGATTCCTTGAAAGAGAATGAATTAGCATTTAAAATTAAAGAAGGTTTAGAAAAAAGTATTTCTGTACGAGGTTTGGATTTTACTGCTGAAGAAAAAGAAATAATTCAAAAATTTCAATTGATTACCTCAAAACCAGTTCTTTATCTATGCAATGTTGATGAAGCTTCTGTTAAATCTGGAAATGCATATGTAGATCAAGTAAAAGCTGCCGTTCAAGCAGAAAATGCTGAAGTACTTGTCATTGGTGCTAAAATTGAAGCAGATATTACTGAATTGGAATCTTTTGAGGAACGAAAAATGTTTCTCGATGAATTGGGTTTGGATGAACCTGGCGTTAATAGACTTATTCGTTCAGCTTATTCTTTACTAAATCTTCAAACTTACTTCACCGCAGGAGTAAAAGAGGTTCGTGCTTGGACCATCTATAAAGGCATGACTGCTCCTCAAGCGGCAAGTGTAATTCATACTGATTTTGAAAAAGGATTTATTAGGGCTGAAGTAATGAAATATCAAGACTTTACTACCTTAGGATCTGAAGCTGCAGTGAAAGAAGCTGGGAAATTTAAGGTAGAAGGAAAAGAATATATCGTAGAAGATGGGGACATCATGCACTTTAGATTTAATGTCTAATTTTTAATTTTGAAAATGATAAAAGCAAACGATCCTAATTTAAGTTCATGGATTTCTTATTCCAAGGAATCTGATTTCCCAATACAAAATATTCCCTTTGGTGTTTTTAGTCCAAGAGATAAGCACCCTCGTATCGGAAGTAGAATAGGGGATAAGGTAATTGATTTACATGCTTTGTTTCGTTTGGGTTATTTGGATGCTTTGAATCTCAAGGAGTCTGATTTGAATTCGGATTCTTTAAATAATTTAATGAAGCACGGAAAACATACGGTTCATTTATTACGGGAAAGAATTTCAAGTATTTTTCAGTTAAACAATTCTGAACTTAAAGAAAATTCAGCACATCAATTGGAGGTTTTGTTTGATGAAAATCAAATAAATATGTTGCTGCCAGTACAAATTGGAGATTATACTGATTTCTATTCAAGTAAAGAACATGCTACTAATGTTGGCGTCATGTTTAGAGATCCAACCAATGCTCTACTTCCCAATTGGTTGTGGATTCCTGTGGGTTATCATGGAAGAGCATCTTCGGTAGTTGTTTCTGGAACAGACTTTCATCGACCAAAAGGTCAAATTAAACCCAATGATAATGAAGACCCAATTTTTGGTGCTTCGCGTCAGGTTGATTTTGAACTGGAAATGGGTTTTATTACCTATGACGGAGTTCCTCTTGGTGATTCTATTCCTGTAGAGGAAGCTGAAGATTATATTTTTGGAATGTGTTTGTTTAATGATTGGTCTGCAAGGGATATTCAGAAATGGGAATATGTACCTCTTGGTCCGTTTTTAGGTAAAAACTTTGCGTCTTCTATGTCTGCATGGATAGTTACGATGGAAGCATTGCAACCTTTCAAAGTTGATGGTCCTGCTCAAGATCCGAAGGTATTATCTTATCTTCAATATAAAGAATCCTCCTCTTATGATATTCGATTACAAGTTGCCATAGCAACAGAAAATGGATCGGAAACTGTTGTTTCTAATTCAAATTTTAAATACATGTATTGGAATATGGCGCAGCAATTAGCCCACCATTCGGTAAATGGATGTAATGTAAGAAGAGGAGATTTAATGGGTTCCGGAACTATTTCTGGACCAACACCAGATTCATATGGATCTATGTTGGAGTTGGCCTGGAAAGGTACAAAACCTCTTGTAATGCACGATGGAACAGAACGAAAATTTATTTTGGATAACGATACAGTAATTATGCGTGGCTATTGTCAAAATGAAATGTATCGTATTGGATTCGGACAAGTTATAGGAAAGGTACTCCCTGCAAAATAATGGAAAAAATTATCCCTGTTTATGATGTTGAAAAGGAAAGAAAGGAAATTCTTAATGCTTTCCGTGGATTATTACGTGCAGTAAAAGATAGAAGTAAAGAGGATACGCGCTTAATTCGAAAGGCTTTTGACCTTGCTTTAGAAGCTCATAAGGATGTTCGAAGAAAATCAGGTGAACCTTATATTTATCATCCCATTGCTGTTGCAAGAATTTGTGCAGAGGAAATGGGATTGGATTCTCCTGCAATTGTTTGTGCTTTGTTACACGATACGGTCGAAGACACCTACATAACCCTTGAAGATATTGAGGATATGTTTGGTGCAAAGTCCAGAAGGATCATTAATGGTTTAACAAAAATCCCTGAAATATTTGATGAAAATTCTTCGATACAAGCGGAGAATTTTAGAAAGATGATCTTAACCATCTCAGATGATTTTCGTGTGGTATTGATAAAATTAGCCGATCGTTTGCACAATATGCGAACTCTTGGAAGTATGGCTCCTGAAAAGCAGTTGAAAATTGCTTCAGAAACAAAATTTCTTTACGCTCCACTAGCGCATCGATTTGGATTGTATTCAGTTAAAACAGAGTTGGAGGATTTATCTCTAAAATATTGTGAGCCTGAAATTTATGCTCAAATTGAAACGAATCTAAAAAGTACTCAAGATGTCCGTGCTCGATTTATTCGCCGGTTTATGTCGCCAATTAGAGAAAATCTTTTGCAAGAAGGTTATGTTTTTGAAATAAAAGCACGTACCAAGTCAATTTCTTCCATCTGGCGTAAAATGCAGTCTAAAGAAATAGCCTTTGAAGAAGTTTTTGATGTTTTTGCCATTCGAATTATTCTTGAGACTCCATTGGAATTGGAGAAACAAGATTGTTGGAGGATTTATAGTATTGTAACCGATTATTATCAACCGAGTCCCGAACGCTTGCGAGATTGGATTTCGACACCACGTGCTAATGGCTATGAATCTTTACACACCACTGTTATGTCGCCTCAAGGTCGTTGGGTAGAGGTTCAGATCCGTTCTAAAAGAATGGATGAAATTGCTGAAAAAGGTCTAGCAGCACATTATAAGTATAAGGAATCAAAATCAGATGAAAGTAAATTTGATCGCTGGATTTCTGAGGTGAGAGATTTACTTGAAAATAATGATTCTAATGCTCTAGATTTTATCAATGAATTTAAATTAAATCTATTTAACGATGAGATTTATATCTTCACCCCTAAAGGTGAATTGAGGGTCTTGCCTGTCGGAGCTACCATATTGGATTTTGCATATGACATCCATACAGATATTGGTGATAAATGTATTGGTGCAAAAGTTAATAATCGCTTAATGCCCTTAAGTTATCAATTGAAAAATGGCGATCAATTGGAGATTATAACTTCAGCAAAACAAAAACCTAATGAAGATTGGTTAAAATTTGTTGTGTCTGCTAGAGCAAAACAAAAAATAAAAGCTTCTCTTAATGAAGAAACAAAGATAATAGCTCAAGATGGTAAGGAAATATTAGAGCGGAAGTTTAAACAGTTTAATGTTAATATGCTCTCTGAAAACATTACTTTTCTCGAAAAACATTATGGCTTACCAAGCGCAACTGAACTTTATTTTCGCATCGCAAAAGGAAAAATTGAAGTTTCTAAATTGAGAGAGTTAGATGTTGTCAATGGTCTTTTTGTATCAAAAAAAGAGCAAGGGGTTAAGCCAAAAGCCCATGATGAAGCATCCATAAATTCACATGGAATTGATATTAAAAAGGATACCATTATCATTGGGGATGACTTTAAAGGTTTCGATTACCAGCTGTCCAGGTGTTGCAATCCTATTCCTGGTGATAAGGTTTTTGGTTTTATTACCATAAGTCAAGGAATAAAGATTCATCGAACGAACTGCCCTAATTCTGTTCAATTGATGTCTAAGTTTGCTTATCGTTGCCTAAAAGCGCAATGGAAATCACAACAAGAAGTGGAGCGTATTGCTGCCATAAAAATTGTAGGAATTGACGGCATTGGATTGGTGAATAAGTTAACTGATATTATTTCAAAAGAAAATAATATTAATATGAAAAGTATTTCTTTTGACACAAATGATGGTGTCTTTGTAGGTCATATTAAAGTATTGGTCCTTGATACCAATCATCTAGAACAACTGACCCAGAAATTTGAAGAGGTGGAAGGGGTTCAAAAGGTGATTCGTTGGGATACTGAAGACGAGATTGTCCTTTAATTAATTATTTTTTTGAATCATAGATTGTGGACTCTTAGGTCGAATAGCATATTTCCACGAAAAGCCTTGAATAAATCGTTCTTCTTCCTTGATTTGGTCCATTGGATAAAATATTCCGTCAGGTTCGTCAAAATAAGTTACTCCTACTATCTCTCCACTGTCCAAATAAAGTCTTAAGTCGGATGCATATAAGCGATTCAATCCCATTCGTTTTTTGATGAATAAACTATCATTCTTTTCTTCCTGGATCGGATAAAAAATAGTCCATGCATTTCCCTGTATATCAGCTCTTTTCATTTCATTGTTACTGAAATTGGATACGATTTTTCTGCCGCTCAACTGATTGTAGTATTTTCCTGAATCTAATTCCATTAGCGCAGAAGCATTTCCTAATACGAAAGCACTTGTTAGCACACTGTCTTTAATGAAGGCAAGGATAGTGTCTCCTTTTAATTGAGTATTCTTAGCCCAAATTACAGGATCGTAAAACAAACTTAATTTTCCGTTGGGATAATCATAATAGGCTGAATCTGATAAACATTGAATAGCTTCCGAGAAGATTCGAACATGATGATTTCCTTTTAAGGCATTGGTATTTCCAAGCGAATCATCATATAATGATAAGGTATCGGCATGAAGGAATAAGCTGTCTCCTTTGTTTAATTGTATGGCTAAAGCATGTCCTGTAATATAGGTGATTTTTTTTCCTTGATTGCTGTGAAACACATCACTTCGCAAATAGAGTTCTTTTTCTTTCTCTCTAGCATTTACATGTCCCCGAGCGGTAAAAACCTCAGGTTTTGCTTTGTAAAAAGCGGTGTCGCAAAATATCTCTCTTTGTTTTTGAAGAATACTTACCTTTTGCATCAACTTTCCTTCCTCGGTTTTCACATTGTACCAACCTCTGTCACATTTAATAGTAATACTATCGTTTTTTATGACGGTTGGACCGAAAAATTGAGTGATTTGTTTTTCATAAGCAAATTGCAAAGTATCGGTTGTCATTGTTAAATCATTCTTCCTATATTTAACTTTACCGCTAAAGAAAAAACTTCCAATGTTTGGATAAAAATACCCGTATTTACTCGTTATCATTTCGTTAGAAACGATACTTTCAATTTTCCCATTGTTTCTATAGGTTGCTCTTCCGGATTTGGCGTCGTAATCCAGAGAATCTGAGGCTAATTTGTATTCATTGTCTCGAATGCGAACATGTCCCCAGAGTTTAGCGAATTTATTATTTCCATTGTAGCGAAGAGAATCGCAGAATAAATTGATGTCGTTTTTCTTGATCTGAACATTACCATAGGCATGCACTATTTTCTTCTGTTCTTGGTAATGAGCAGAATCGCAATACATTGTATTGCCTTGATAGGTAAAGTTTACAGTTCCAATCAGTCTATGGATTCCGTCCTTTTTGTTGAAGATAATTTTCTCAGTGCCTGGTAATAATTGTAAGGCATTATTTTGTGCAAAAAGCAGCAGCTTCAAAAAAAATGCGCCCAATAAAAGCGCATATTTAAATTTATTTTGAAGCAACATCATTTACTTTAATAAGGTTTGTTCGCGATCAGGACCAACAGAAACTACATTGATAGGAACATTAAGTTCTTTTTCTAAATAAGTAACGTAATCCTTGAGTTCCTGTGGCGCATTAGCATAAGATCTCAATTCAGTAAGATCCGTTTTCCATCCTGGTAAGGAAAGATACACGGGTTCGATTGCTAAATCATTAACATCAAATGGAAAATCAACTACTTTTTCTCCATTGATGATATAATGGGTACAAACTTTAATTTCATCGAAAATGCTCAAAATGTCAGCTTTCATCATGCTTAATTCAGTCACACCATTAATCATAATAGCATAACGCATTTGCACTAAGTCAATCCATCCGCATCTTCTTGGGCGTCCTGTTGTAGCTCCAAACTCACGACCTTCTTTTCGAATCTCTTCCCCAACTTCATCTAATAATTCTGTTGGAAAAGGACCGCTACCAACTCGAGTACAATATGCTTTAAAAATTCCAATTACATCTCCAATTTTGTTAGGAGCTATACCTAATCCTGTGCAAGTTCCCGCCGTTACTGTGTTAGAAGAGGTGACAAATGGATAGGTTCCAAAATCAATATCTAACATGGTTCCTTGAGCGCCTTCAGCAAGTATTTTCTTACCAGACAATAAAGCTTGGTTTAAAAAATGTTCACTGTCAACTGCTTTCAAAGATTTAAGGACTTCCAATCCTTCCATCCAATCTTTCTCAAGGGCTTTTAAATCATAAGAAAAATCGTCATAATGACGCAGAATCCCTAAGTGTTTTTCAATTAAAGCATCGTATTTCTCTTTGAAATTTGGAGTAAAAATATCGCCAACTCTTAGGCCATTTCTACCGGTTTTGTCCATATAGGTTGGACCAATTCCTTTTAAGGTAGATCCAATTTTATTTTTCCCCTTTGATGTTTCCGATGCTGCGTCTAGTAATTTATGAGTAGGCAAGATCAAATGTGCCTTTTTTGATATAAAAAGTCTTTCTTTAAAATTGATATTAAAGGGAGCTAATTTATCTAATTCTCCTTTGAAAATTATTGGATCAATAACAACTCCATTACCTACTAGATTGAGTACTTCTGGTCTAAAGATTCCAGACGGAATGGTATGTAAAACATGCTTAATCCCTTCAAATTCTAAGGTGTGTCCCGCATTAGGTCCACCTTGAAATCTAGCGATTATATTGTATTTCGGGGTCAATACATCTACTACCTTACCTTTTCCTTCGTCACCCCATTGTAAGCCTAATAATACGTCTACTTTCATTGATTTTAATTAAAATGATTTATTGCGTTTTCCTTTGAGTTATAAATACTGAATACTTCATGCATTTTAGTGATTTCAAATAATTTTGAAAGTCCTGTATTTGGATTTAGCATTATTAAATCCCCACCATTGATGCGTGCTCTTGTTAAAATTTTAACCATAAAAGCAATTCCACTTGAATTGGTATGGGTAAGCTCGGTTAAGTCAAAAATTATATTCCAATTCCTTACAGAATCAAAAGCAACCAGCATGGGTTGAATGTCCTCGTCTGAAAGGATTTTACCACTTATAGTGAGGTAAGTTACTTCTTCTGTTTTAAGGTTGAATTCAATCATTTTTTTTGCTTTTTTATACCGTAGAAATAAAGAGAGTGATGCTGAATATCAACATCAAATAGAGATTCAATTGTAGCTTTTATTTGCTGGATTCTTGGATCGCAAAATTCCATTACCTCACCAGTATCTGTAAATATTACATGATCATGTTGCTTGGAACCGTGTGATTTTTCGAATTGAGCGATGTTCTTTCCAAATTGATGTTTGGTAACCAAATTACAAGCCAATAATAAATCTATTGTATTGTACAAAGTGGCTCGAGAAACACGGTAGTTGTGATTTTTCATCTTCACATACAAAGCTTCCACATCAAAATGTCCGGTGTATTCATAGATTTCAGAAAGTATGGCGAATCGTTCAGGTGTCTTGCGGTGACCATTCTGCTCTAAATAAGCGCTAAATATTCCCAATACGGTCTCCTGTAAATCCAAAGTAATGCTTTTGAAATCAGGACAAATGTAACTATTTCTTTCCATGTAATGACTTTAGAATTAATCGATTTTTCAAGGATTAATGAACAAATAAATGAACAATTATTTCATAGAGGAAATTCTATAAAAGATACTTAAATTTGCAGATGCTTAATGGAAAAAAAATATGCATTGTGCTACCAGCTTACAATGCTTCAGAGACGCTCGAAATGACCTACAATGAAATCCCTTTTGATATTGTGGATGAAGTTGTATTAGTAGACGATGCGAGTAAGGACCAAACTACGGAGCTTGGTAGGAAATTAGGAATCAAACACTTAATTCGTCATGAAGAAAACCGAGGGTATGGAGGAAATCAGAAGTCTTGTTACCAAAAAGCCTTAGAACTTGATGCTGATATAATTGTCATGCTGCATCCGGATTATCAATATACTCCTAAACTTATTCATGCTATTGTTGGAGTGATTGCCTATGAGGTATACCCTGTTGTACTCGGTTCAAGAATTCTTGGCAAAGGTGCACTTAAAGGTGGAATGCCTTATTATAAATATGTCGCCAATCGTTTTTTAACTTTAGGACAAAATATACTGATGAGTCAAAAATTATCTGAATATCATACAGGATATCGAGCTTTTTCTAAAGAAGTTTTTGATTCTATTGATATTGAATTAAATTCTGATGATTTTATTTTTGACAATCAAATGATTGCTCAATTGTTCTATGCTGGTTATGAAATTGGTGAAGTAACTTGTCCGACCAAATATTTTGAAGAAGCTTCCTCCATAAATTTTAGTCGCTCGGTTAAATATGGTTTCGGTGTAATTGGTGTTTCAATAGCGTATCGCTTAGCGAAATGGGGGATCTCTAAAAATCGAATATTTAATCTTAAAAAATAACTCTAATAATGGCTGACGATAAAAAAGTAATATTTTCCATGGTGGGAGTCTCTAAGGCAACCCCTCAAGGAAAACAAATTATTAAAAACATTTACCTTTCTTTCTTTTACGGTGCCAAAATTGGCATTATTGGTTTAAATGGTTCTGGTAAGTCTACGGTAATGAAAATTATTGCAGGATTGGATCAAGCTTATCAAGGTGATGTGGTTTTTTCACCTGGATACTCTGTTGGATATTTGCCACAAGAACCTGAATTGGACTTGAATAAAACTGTGAAAGAGATAGTTTTAGAGGGAGCGAAAGAAATCGTAGATGTTCTTCAAGAATATGAGGAAATTAATGCAGGATTCATGGACGAAGAGGTTCTGAATGATCCTGATAAAATGGATAAACTCATTGCCCGTCAAGGTGAAGTTCAAGATAAAATTGATGCACTCGATGCATGGGAATTAGATAATAAATTGGAGCGCGCCATGGATGCTTTACGCTGTCCTCCAGATGATCAAATTATTGGAACGCTTTCTGGAGGTGAAAAAAGAAGGGTGGCGCTTTGTCGTCTTTTACTTCAAAATCCTGATATTTTATTACTCGATGAACCTACCAATCACCTGGATGCTGAATCTATAGATTGGTTAGAACAACATTTACAGCAATATCAAGGAACTGTCATTGCCGTTACGCACGATCGTTATTTCTTGGATAATGTGGCTGGTTGGATCTTGGAATTAGATAGGGGTGAAGGTATTCCTTGGAAAGGGAATTATACTTCTTGGTTAGAACAAAAGTCCGCTAGATTAAAAGATGAAGAGAAATCAGAATCAAAGCGTCAAAAAATGTTGCTTCGCGAGTTAGATTGGGTGCGCATGAATCCAAAAGCAAGACAAGCGAAAAGCAAGGCAAGACTTCAGAATTATGAAAAGATGTTGTCTGAAGATTCTAAAGAAAAAGAAGCTTTATTAGAAATGCCTATTCCTAATGGTCCACGACTAGGAAATAATGTCATCGATGCGGAACATGTTTCAAAATCGTTTGGAGACAAATTACTTTACGATGATTTGAATTTCAAATTACCACCTGCTGGAATTGTTGGTGTTATTGGTCCAAATGGAGCTGGAAAAACTACTATCTTCAAAATGATCATGGATGAACTTCAAGCTGATGCCGGGACTTTTAATGTTGGTGAAACGGTTGTAATAGGTTATGTAGATCAAACGCACAAAGACATTCATGAATCAAAAACTGTTTTTGATGTTGTTTCCAATGGAATGGAATATGTTGAAATTGGGAATCAGAAAATTAATGCAAGAGCATATTTGTCAAAATTTAATTTTAATGGTTCTGATCAGAACAAAAAAGTAGGAATTTTGTCCGGAGGTGAGCGAAATCGTTTGCATTTAGCCATGACCCTTAAAACTGAAGCCAATGTTTTGTTATTGGATGAACCTACGAATGATATCGATGTCAATACCTTAAGAGCATTAGAGGAAGGGATTCAAAATTTTGCAGGTTGCGCTGTTGTGATTTCTCACGATAGATGGTTCTTAGATAGAATCTGTACGCATATTCTTGCATTTGAAGGCGATTCTCAAGTCTATTGGTTCGAAGGTTCGTATTCTGAATATGAGGAAAATAGGAAGAAAAGATTGGGTGATTCGGGTCCAAAAAGAATTAAGTATCGCAAAATTGTGTAATTAAACGATTTGTTTTTTCTTTTT
>Ga0114960_10002768_pt1 | contig 13570 bp, 9 predicted proteins | sample C_130625_MF_Meta_FD_92637 | JGI IMG/M metagenome (GOLD analysis project Ga0114960, IMG submission 92637) | Freshwater microbial communities from Lake Croche, Canada to study carbon cycling - C_130625_MF_MetaG | ecosystem: Environmental > Aquatic > Freshwater > Lake | place: Lake Croche, Canada... | reverse complement strand
TGTGCAGGCGGTGGGCGCCATGGCGCTGGGGACCGAGAGCATCGCCGCGGTCGATATGCTGGTCGGCCCCGGGAATGCCTTTGTCGCCGAGGCTAAGCGCCAGCTCTTTGGCCGGGTCGGCATCGACCTCTTTGCCGGACCGACCGAGACTCTGGTGATCGCCGACGGCACGGTGGATGCTGAGATCTGCGCCACCGACCTGCTGGGGCAAGCCGAGCACGGCCCGACCACCCCGGCGATCCTGCTGACCGATGATGAGCGCCTGGCGCGCGAGACGATCGCCGAGGTGGAGCGCCTGCTGGGCATCCTGCCGACCGCGGGCATCGCCGCCCAGGCTTGGCGCGACTATGGCGAGGTGATCGTCTGCGACGGGCTGGAGGAGATGCTGCGGGAGGCCGACCGCATCGCGTCCGAGCATGTCCAGGTGATGACCCGTGACGATGATTATTTCCTGCGGCACATGACCAATTACGGCGCGCTGTTCCTGGGGCCGCGCACCAATGTCTCGTTCGGCGACAAGGTGATCGGCACCAACCATACGCTGCCGACACAGCGGGCGGCGCGCTACACGGGCGGGCTTTGGGTGGGTAAATTCCTCAAGACCGTTACCTATCAGCGCGTGCTGACCGACGCCGCGAGTGCGGCGATCGGTGAGGTCTGTTCGCGGCTTTGCATGCTTGAAGGCTTCGCCGGGCATGCCGAACAGGCCAATATCCGCGTCCGCCGCTATGGCGGGCGCAATATCCCCTATGCGACGGCCGCGGAGAAACTGTGATGGGCTTCGACCTGCTGCTGCGCGATGCCCACCTGCCCGACGGGATGGCCGCCGATATCGGCGTGAAGGGCGGCCTGATCGCCGCGATCGGCCCCGGCCTGCCGACCGAAGGGGCGGAGATCGAGGATTGCTTCGGCCGCCTCGTCTCCCCCGGCTTCGTCGAGACACATATCCACCTCGACAAGACCTGCACGATCGATCGCTGCCCCTGCGAGACGCAGCGCTTTCCGCACGGCGCCATGCAGCGCGTCAGCGACATCAAGCACACCTTCACGGTCGAGGACGTGACCAGCCGCGCGCGGCGGACACTGGAAAAATGCATCAGCCACGGCACCACGCTGATGCGCACCCATGCCGAAGTTGATCCCAAGGTGGGCCTGCGCGGCTTCGAGGGCGTGAAGGCGTTGGTCGAGGCCTATAAATGGGCGATCGACATCGAGATCTGCGTCATGCCGCAGGAGGGGATGCTGAATAATCCCGGCACCGAGGCGCTGATGGTCGCGGCGCTGCGGAACGGCGCCCGGGTGATCGGCGCGGCGCCCACCTATGACGCCGATCCATCGGCGCAACTCAGGCGGATCTTCGAGCTGGCGCGGGAGTTCGACGTCGATATCGACATGCACGTCGATAGCGGCGCCTCCGCCCAGCATCTGGACACCCGGCTGGTCTGCGAGCTGACCGAGAAATACGGCTGGGGCGGCCGGGTTGCTTGCGGGCACCTGACCAAGCTGTCCGTCATGCCGTTGCCGGAGCTGGACGAGATGGCCAAGCGTATGGCCGATGCCGGCGTGGCGCTGACCGTGCTGCCCTCCACCGATCTCTATCTGGGCGGGCGGGAGCGGGACCACCGGGTGGAGCGCAGCCTTGCCGACGCCAACCGGCTGCACCGCCAGGGCGTGCTGTGTTCCATCAGCTCCAACAACATCCTGAATGCCTTCACGCCGCTGGGCGATGGGCAGCTGATCCGGCAAGCCAATCTCTATGCCAATGTCATCCAGCACGCCATGCCCGGCGATCTGCGTGACACCTGGCAGTTCTTCACCACCAACTCGGCCAAGCTGATGCGGCGGCGGGACTATGGCATCGCGGTCGGCAATCCGGCCGACCTCGCGGTAATCGATGCCGCCGATCCGGTGGCGGCGATCCGCGAAATCGCCCCTGTGTTGGCTGGTTTCAAGCGCGGCCGGCGCAGCTTCACACGCGCACCGGTGGTGCTACACAGGCCGAAATAGGCGGGATTGCAGCATGGCCACGCGTCGTATCGGCATCATCATGCATGGTGCCACCAGCCGGATCGGGACCACCCAGCACCTGCTGAACAGCCTGGTGCCCATTCGTGCCGAAGGCGGGCTGCTGCTGGCCAATGGTGACCGGCTGATGCCCGACCCGATCCTGGTCGGCCGCACTGAGGATAAGCTGCAAGCCTTGGCCGAGCGCTTTGGCCTGACGCGCTGGACCACCGATCTCGGCGCTGCGCTGGCCGACCCCGGCAATGAGCTGTTCTTCGAATGCGCCTATGGCGGCGGCCGGCCGGAATTGGCCAAGCGCGCCATCGCGGCCGGCAAGCATATCTACCTGGAAAAGCCGGCGGCCGAGACGCTGGAGGAGGTGCTCTCGGTCCGCGCGGCGGCCGAGGCGGCGGGGCGCAAGCACGCGGTGATGCAGGACAAGATCCACCTGCCGGGGCTGGCCAAGCTGAAGACCGTGCTGACGCTGGGGACGCTCGGCAAGCTGCTGTCGATGAAGCTGGAATTCGGCTGGTGGGTCTTTGATGGGGAGCACATCCCCGCCCAGCGCACCAGCTGGAACTACAAGAAGGCGATGGGCGGCGGCCTGGTGCTGGATATGTTCCCGCACTGGCGTTACGTCATCGACCATCTGTTCGGCGCACCGACGGCGCTGACCTGCCACATGCGCACCGCCCAACCGAAGCGCTGGGACGAACAGCACCGGCCCTACGATGTCGATGTCGAGGATGAGGTCCGTGCCATCCTGGAATTCCCCGGCGGGCTGGTGGGGGAGGTATTTTCCTCCTGGGCTACCCGCATCCGTCGTGACGACATGCTGGTGATCACCGCCGAAGGGACCCAGGGTTCGGCGGTTTGCACGCTGCACCAATGCTGGGTGCAGATGCTGGCGAATACGCCAAAGCCGCTTTTTCCCGTCAGTGCGCCGCAGAGCATGGATTTCCGCAGCCAATGGGCGGAAGTGCCGGAGATGCAGCCGTTCAAGAACAGCTACCGCATGGCTTGGGAAGCCTATCTGCGCCACATTGCGGAGGACGCGCCGAACGGTGCGAGCCTGTTGCAGGCGGCCCGCGGATTGCAGCTGATCGAGGCCTGTCACGAAAGCCACGCGAAGCGCGCCTGGGTCGCGCTGCCGGCCTTGGGGGGATAACCGGATGTCTTCGGTCACCGAACGCCGCCAGTCGCTGCGCCGCATTCTTACCGGCCCGCACTGCGTCCATCCCGGCTCTGTCTACGATGCCATGTCGGCGCGCATCGCGGAGGAAATTGGCTTTGAGATGGGCATGTATGCCGGCTCTACCGCCTCCCTCGCGGTGCTCGGCGCGCCGGACCTGATCGTCCTCACGCTGACTGAATTCGCCGACCAGGCGCGGCGCATCTGTCGCGCGGTGAAGCGCCTGCCGGTGCTGTGCGATGCCGATCATGGCTATGGCAACGCGCTGAATGCCAGGCGGACGGCCGAGGAGCTGGAGGCTGCGGGCATCGCCGGCATGACGCTGGAAGATACGGTGCTGCCCCGGCCTTATGGCGACGGCAAGGTGACGCTGATCTCGTTGGAGGAGGGGATGGGCAAGGTGCGCGCCGCGCTCGCCGCCCGCGACGACCCCGCCTTCGTCATCGTCGCGCGCAGCGGCGTTGTCTCCGTGACCGGGGTCGAGGACGCGGTGCGCCGCACCAAGGCCTACAACGAAAGCGGCGCCGATGCGCTGTTCTATACCGGCATCCGCACCCGGGCGGAGCTGGAGGCGGTGGCGGCGGTGGCCAAGCTGCCGATCATCCTCGGCGGTGTCGAGGGGACGGAGGTGAACGACCGCGCCTACCTCGCGGCCCATGGCGTGCGCATTGCCCTGCAGACCCATGCGCCGATCATGGCCGCGCAGAGGGCGGTGTATGAGACGCTGAAGGCGCTGCGCGACGGGGTGCAGCCGAAGGATCTGCCCCTGCCGCCGCGCGATGACCTGATGGCCCGCGTGACGCGGGAGGGCGACTACAAGGCCTGGACCAAGCAGTACCTGGAGCCCCAGACATGAGCGATGTGACCGAGAGCCCTTTCCAGACGCTGCATGAGTTCGTCAAGGAAGCAAAAGGCCGCCTGAGCCCAGGCAACTGGGACTATCTGGTCGGCGCAACCGAGACCGAGACGACGCTGATGCGCAACCGCGCGGCGATCGATGCGCTTGCCTTCCGTCCGCGCGTGCTGCGCGACGTCTCCTCGATCGATCTCTCCGGCACCATGCTGGGGCGCAAGATCGGGTTGCCGGTGATGCTGGCGCCGGTCGGCGGGCTGGAGAATTTCGACCCCGAGGGTGGCGCGCCGGCGGGCCGCGCGGCGGCGGCGGCGAATATCCCGGTGATGGTCTCCTCGGTCTCCATGCCGGGCCTGGAGCCGATGGCCCAGGCGGTCGGGCCGGGGCCGAAGCTCTTCCAGCTTTATGTCCGCGGTGACGCCGCCTGGATCGATGAGGTCGCCAAGCGCGCCATCGACAATGGCTACGATGCCTTCTGCTTCACCGTCGATACCGCGATCTACAGCCGGCGCGAACGCGATATCTCCAAGCGCTTCGTCAAGCCCTGGCGGGTGCGCGCCACCGGCCAGCATTTCCAGGCGGCGCTGAACTGGAACGACATCAAGCGCTTCAAGGACAAGTTCCCGCACACCCCGGTGGTGCTGAAGGGCATCGCCACCGCCGAAGACGCGGCCATCGCGGTCGAGCACGGTGTCGAGGTGGTCTATGTCTCGAACCATGGTGGGCGCCAGCTCGACCATGGGCGGGGCTCACTTGCGGTGCTGCCGGAAGTGGTGCAGGCGGTCGCCGGCAAGGCCAAGGTCTGGGTCGATGGCGGCTTCAGCCGCGGCAGCGACATCGTCAAGGCGAAGATCCTGGGCGCCGAGCTGGTCGGCATCGGCCGGCTTTATTGCTACGCCCTGGCCGCGGCGGGGGAGGCGGGCGTCGCCCGCATGCTTGAACTGCTGGCGACCGAGGTGCACGAGGTGCTCGGCCTGCTGGGCGTCACCGGCTTCGCGCAGCTCGACCAAAGCTATGTGCACGGCGTGGCCCCGGTCGTGCAGCCGCACGTCCACAGCGCCTTCCCGCTGACCAACCTGAGCGATCCGGGCTATCGCTAATAGGACTTGGGCAGCCCCAGCACGCGCTCTGCGATATAGCAGCAGATCAGGTTGGGGCTGACCGGGGCGATCCAGGGGATCATGGCTTCCCGCAGGAAGCGCTCGACATGGTATTCGCGCGCATAGCCGAAGCCGCCATGCGTCATGATGGCGTTCTGGCAGGCCTGGATCGCGGCTTCCGCCGCCAGATACTTCGCGGCATTCGCCGCCGCACCGCAATCAAGCCCGGCATCGTAACGCCAGGCGGCCTGCAGGCTCATTAGCCAGGCCGCTTCCAGCGCCATCCAGTCCTTGGCCAGCGGGTGCTGCACCGCCTGGTTCTGCCCGATCGGGCGGCCGAAGACGACGCGCTCCTTCGCATACTCCGTCGCCCGGGACAGGGCCGCGCGGCCGATGCCCACCGCCTCGGCGGCGATCAGCACGCGTTCCGGGTTCAGCCCGTGCAGGATGTAGCGGAAGCCCTTGCCTTCTTCGCCGATCCGGTCCTCCAGCGGGACCTCCATGTCTTCGAAGAAGATCTCGTTCGAATCCACGGCCTTGCGGCCCATCTTCTCGATCTCGCGGATGCTGGCGCGCGACCGGTCCAGCTTCGTGTAGAACAGGCTGATCCCGTCCGCCGGGTTGCGGCATTGCTCGATCGGCGTGGTCCGGGCCAGCAGCAGGATCGTATCGGCCACCTGCGCCGAGCTGATCCAGACCTTCTGCCCGTTCACGAAGTAGCGATCGCCGCGCCGTTCCGCCCGGCATTTCAGGCGGGTGGTATCCAGCCCGGTGGTCGGCTCGGTCACGCCGAAGCAGGCCTTCACCTCACCCCGCGTGATGGGGGGCAGCATGCGTGCTTTCTGTTCCGGCGTGCCGTGCACCACCACCGGATGCAGGCCGAAGATGTTGAGGTGGACCGCCGTCGCCCCCGACATGCCGGCGCCGGAGGCAGCGATCGCCTCCATCATCAGCGTCGCCTCGGTGATGCCGAGGCCGCTGCCGCCATATTCCTCGGGGATACAGATGCCGAGATAGCCGGCATCGGCCACGGCGCGATGGAATTCGTGCGGGAAGCCGCCCTCGCGGTCCTTGGCCAGCCAATAGGCGTCGTCGAAGCGCGCGGCCAGGGCCGCGACCCCGTCGCGGATCGCCTGCTGCGCCGCCGTAAGTCGGAAATCCATCGCCGCACCCTCCCGTCTCCGACCCTTGCGCGGGCGCGGCGGGCGGGTCAACCATCGCGCCGTTTTCAGGACCACGCCCGATGACCGAGGCCCCCGCGACCATCCGCCGGCAGGACTACACGCCGCCGGCCTTTCTGATCGATACGGTGGAGCTCGACTTCACCCTGGACCCGAAGGCGACGCTGGTCCGTGCCCGGCTCGGCTTTCGTCGCAACCCGGCGGGCGCGGTCAGCGGCCCCTTCCGGCTCGATGGCCAGGGGCTGGCGCTGCGTGCCATCGCCATCGATGGCGTGGCCCTGCCGGCTGGCGCCTATGCGATCGGCCCCGATGGTGCGCTCAGCCTCACCGCCCCGCCCGCAGCGGGTGTGCTGGAGACCGAGGTGGTGATCGACCCGGCGGGCAATAGCGAACTCTCCGGCCTCTATACCTCGGGCGGCAACTACTACACGCAATGCGAGGCCGAGGGCTTCCGCCGCATCACCTTCTTCCCGGACCGGCCGGACGTCATGGCCCGCTTCAGCGTGACGCTCAGGGCCGATCGCGAGGCCTGCCCGGTGCTGCTCTCGAACGGCAATCCCGCCGGTAGCGGCCATGGCGAAGGCGGCACGCATTGGACGCGCTGGGACGACCCGCACCCCAAGCCGAGCTATCTCTTTGCCCTCGTCGCCGGCCGCCTGGTCCATGTGCATGACCACTTCACCACGCAATCCGGCCGCGCGGTCGCGCTCAATATCTGGGTCCGTCCGGGCGATGAGGCGCGCTGCGGCCATGCGATGGATAGCCTGAAGCGCAGCATGGTCTGGGACGAGCAGGTCTACGGCCTGGAATACGATCTCGATGTCTTCAACATCGCCGCCGTCTCCGACTTCAATATGGGCGCCATGGAGAATAAGGGCCTCAACGTCTTCAACACCAAATACGTCCTGGCCAGCGCCGAGACCGCGACCGATGCCGATTGGCAGGGGATCGAGACCGTCATCGCGCACGAATATTTCCACAACTGGACCGGCAACCGCGTCACCTGCCGGGACTGGTTCCAGCTCTCCCTGAAGGAAGGGCTGACGGTGTTCCGGGACCAGGAATTCTCGGCCGATATGGGCAGCCGCGCGGTCAAGCGCATCCGCGATGTTCGCGCGCTGCGCGCCGCCCAGTTCCCCGAGGATGCCGGCCCCATGGCGCATCCCGTGCGCCCGGACAGCTATATCGAAATCGATAATTTCTACACCCCCACCGTCTATCAGAAGGGGGCGGAAGTGGTGCGGCTGCTGCACACCATGGTGGGGCCGGAGGCCTTCCGGCGCGGCATGGACCGCTACATCGCCGGCAACGACAACCAGGCCGCGACGATCGAGGACTTCGTCAGCGCCATCGAAGCCGGCGCCGGGCGCGACCTCTCGGCCTTCATGGGATGGTACGACCAGGCCGGCACGCCGGAGGTGACGGTGAGCGACGCCTACGACGCCGCGGCGCGGCGCTATACGCTGACGCTCTCGCAGCAGACGCCGCCGACGCCGGGCCAGCCACAGAAGCGGCCGCTGCCCATCCCCGTGGCGATGGGCCTGCTCGGCCCCGATGGCGCCGATCTGCCGGCGCGTCTGGTCGGGGAGAATGCGGCGCTGGGCGGCACCCGCACGCTGTTGCTGGATCAGACGCGCCAGAGCTTCGTGTTCGAAGATGTGCCGGCGCCGCCCACCCCCTCGCTGCTGCGCGGTTTTTCCGCCCCCGTGCAACTCCGCGGCATGGCACCGGGGCGGCTTCGCTTCCTCGCGGTCCACGACGCCGATCCCTTCGTGCGCTGGGATAGCGGCCAGCAATATGCCGCGCAGGCGATGCTGGGCATGGTCGCCGCGCTCGGCCGCGGCGAGGCGGCAGGCTTCGATGAGGCGCTGGCCGAGGCCCTGCTGGCCAGCCTGTCCGGTGCCGCGGCCGACCCCGCCTTTGCTGCGGAGGCTCTGCTGCTGCCGAGCGAGAGCTTCCTCGCCGACCAGATGGCGGTTGCCGAGCCGGCGGCCATTCATCGCGTGCGACGGCAACTGCGCGCTGAGCTTGGACAGCGTTGCCAGCCGCAACTCATGGCAACTTATCTGGGGCTGGCCGATCCCGGCCACTACGGCGTCGATGGCGCCAGCATCGGTCGGCGGGCGCTGCGCAATGCCTGCCTCGGCTATCTGGTGGCTGCCGGCGATACCGGTCTTGCCGCGCGCCAATATGCCGCAGCGGGCAACATGACGGATGCGCTGGCCGCGCTCAGCCTGCTGGCCGATGCCGAAGGCCCGGCGCGGGAGGCGCCGCTCGCCGCCTTCCATGCCAAGTGGCGGGGCGATGACCTCGTGCTCGATAAATGGTTCTCGATCCAGGCCATGTCGGCGCGCGCCGATACCCCGGCGGCAATCCGCGCTCTCTATGTCCATCCGGATTTCGACCTGAAGAACCCGAATCGCGCGCGCTCGTTGATCGGCGCCTTTGCCAGCGGCAATCCGCAACATTTCCACGCCGAGGACGGCGCCGGCTATCGTTTCCTGGCGGATGCGGTGATTGCGCTCGACCCGCTCAATGGTGCGATGGGGGCCCGCCTCGTCGGGCCGCTCGGGCTGTGGCGCCGGCAGGCGCCGGCCCGCGCCGCCCTGATGCGGACCGAGCTGCAACGCGTGCTCGCCCTGCCCGGTCTCAGCCGCGGCACCTTCGAGAAGGTCTCGAAGGCGCTGGCATGAACGGACCGGTCGAGGTCCGCATCGTCTCGGCCGCCAACGGCATCGCGCTGGCCGGCCGCTTCGCCCGCGCCGAGGGGCTGGCCGCGGCTGCGGCGCTGCCCGATCTGCGCTTCGTGCAGTTGCATGCCGGCCATCCGCTGGTGCTGTCTGATGGCACGCTGCGCGGCGACGGCTTCGCCCGCTGGCAGCGGCTGCTGCGGGAGGGCGGGGCGGAGACCCATGTGGCGCTGGAGATTGCCGCCGGCCCCGCGCGCTTCCGGGTTGCGGAAGCCTGGCTGGATCGCATCGCCGCGACGCCCGGGGGCGATGGCGCGCTGGCGGTGGCGCGGCTCGAACTCGCCTGCGATGCGATCCTCCCCCTGCCGGCGGCGGGCGCATGAGCGCGGCGGAGTTGCTGGCGCGGGGGCATGCGCTGCATGTCGCGGGCGATCCCGCCGCTGCCATCCCCCTCTATCAGGCCGCGCTGTCGCTGGCGCCCGACGACGCCAATGCGCTGCACCTCTGCGGCCTGGCCGCCAGCCAGCTCGGGCGGCATGTCGAGGCGCGTGGCTATCTGGAACAGCTCGGCGATCCCGCCGATGCCATGTTCCAGGCGAATTTCGGCGCGGTGCTGCTGTCTCTGGGGGACGCAGCGGCGGCTTTGCTACGCTTCGAACGCGGCATCGCCCTGGCGCCGGAATTCCTGCCGGCGGCGCTCGGGCGCGCCAGGGCGCTCTATGCGCTCGGCCGCAAGTCCGAGGCAGGGGCCGCCTTCGAGGCCATTCTGACGTGGGCGCCGGAGGCGAACGAAGCGGTGGTCGGTTGGGTCGCAACCCTGTTCGATGCCGGCGATGACGAGGCGGCGCTGGAGCGGCTGGAGGCGGCGCTGCTGCGGTGGCCGGAAGATCCCGCTTTGCTCGCCAACCGGGCCCTCGCCCTGGTGCGATTGCGGCGCGAGGCGGCGGCGCTGGACGCGACCGAGCAACTGCTCGCGCAGACGCCGGAGGACCCGCAGGCGCTCTGGTTGCGGGCCGAGTCGCTGCGTGCCGCCGGGCGGCTGGGCGAGGCGCTGGTCGCTTTCGGCCGTTGCCTGGCGCGCGATGCTGACCACCTCCGGGGGCTGATCGGCCGCGCCGCGACTTTGCTTGACCTCAACCGTCCGACCGAGGCTTTGGAGCAGAACAGCCGCCTCCTGCTGCGCAGCCCCGAGGACCCGGCGATCCTGATGAATCAGGCGATCGCCCTCAGCCGGCTGCACCAGCCTGGCGCGGCGCTCGGCTTCTGCGATCAGGTGCTGGCGGTTGAGCCAGGGAACGTCATCGCGCTCGGCGTGCGGCCGACGCTGCTGCACGACCTCGGGCGCTGGGCGGAGGCGCTGGCGGCCTTCGATGTCGCGATCGCCGGCGCCGCGGGCAAGCCGCGCCTCCAGGCGCAGGCCAACAAGGCCTATGCGCTGCTGGAGGGCGGCGATTTCGCGGCGGGGCTCGAGCTTTACGAAGTTCGGCACCAGCTGGATGATCGGATGCTGTCGATCCCGTTCAGCGGTGCCGAATGGAGCGGGGCGGAACCGCTCGAAGGGCGGCGCCTGTTCATCCATTGGGAGCAGGGGCTGGGCGACGTCATCCAGTTCAGCCGCTACGCCCTGCTGGCAGCGGCACGCGGTGCCGAGGTTTGGCTTTCCGTGCCCCGCCCCCTGTTCGGCCTGTTCCGGCAATTGGCGCCGCCGCTGCATCTGCTGGCTGCGCGGGACGCGCCACCCGCCTTTGATTATCGCATCCCGCTGCTCAGCCTGCCCCGCGCCTTCGGCACGCGGCTGGAGAGCATTCCCGCCATGCCGGATTACCTGCGCGCTGATCCGGCACGGCGGGCCGCGGCCGCGGCGCGGCTCGGCCCGCGCCAGGGCAGGCGGATCGGGCTGGCCTGGGCTGGCTCGCTCAAGCACCGCAACGACAGCCAGCGGAGCGCGCCCCTGGCCAGCCTCCTGCCGCTGCTCGATGAGCCGGCCGAGTGGATCAGCCTGCAGAAGGAGATCCGCCCGGCCGACCGACCGCTGCTCGCGCGGTTGCCGGGATTGCGGCAGGTCCCCGAGCGCCTGGAGAGTTTCGAGGACACGGCGGGGCTGCTCGCCGAACTCGATCTCCTCATCACGGTCGATACCTCGGTGGCGCATCTGGCCGGGGCGCTGGGCGTACCCTGTTGGATCATGCTCGGCGCGCGGCCGGATTTCCGCTGGCTGCGCGGGCGGGAGGATAGCCCCTGGTATCCCTCCATGCGCCTGTTCCGCCAGCCGGCGCCCGGCGATTGGCAGGGGCTTGCGGTGCAGGTTGCAGCGGCGCTTAAGGGTCTGCCATGACTGGTCCGCTCGATATCCCGGCAACCCTGGCGCGCGCGCTGATGCTGCATCAGGCGGGCAATATCCCCGAAGCGGCGGCGCTGTATGACGCGATCCTGGCGCGTGATCCGCGCAGCTTCGATGCGCTGCACATGCGCGGCGTCATCGCCGCCCAGTCCGGCCGGCTGGGCGAGGCGCTGAATCTGCTGGAACGCGCGCGGCCCCTGGCGCCGGGCGATGCGGCGTTTCACAGCAACTTCGCCTTCGTGCTGTTGCAGATCGGCCGCCCGGCGGAGGCGGCGACGGTGGCGGAGCGGGCCGTCGCGCTCGATCCCCGCCATGCCGAAGGATGGTTCCATCTGGGGCTGGCGCGTCAGGCGCAGGGCGATGCCCCAGCCGCGCTCCTGGCCTATGACCGGGCGCTGGCGTTGCGCCCGGCGCTGACCGGCGCCTGGCTGAACCGGGGCAGCGTGCTGCAATCGCTCCGACGTTGGGCGGAGGTGGTGGCCACGGCCGATACCGCGCTGGGGCAGGACCCCGGGCTGGTCGCCGCGCATCTGCAGCGGGCGGGGGCGCTGCTCGAACTCGCCCGGCCGGCCGAGGCGCTGCTGGCCGCGGAGCGCGTCCTTGGCCTGGAGCCCGGGCAGTTGGACGGGCTGTTTCTGCGCGGCAATGCGCTGATGAACCTGCGCCAGCCTGATGCGGCGCTGGCCGCTTATGACGAAGCCTTGCGGGCCGCGCCGGCCGCCTTTCCGCTGCACCTGAACCGGGCCTTCGCGCTGCACGCGCTCCACCGGCCCGAGGAGGCGCTGGCCAGCCTCGACCGGGCGCTCGCCATCGCGCCCGACAATGCCGATATCCACAGCAAGCGCTCCGACGTGTTGCGCGACCTGCGGCGGCTGGAGGAGTCGCTTCTTGCCGCCGACCGCGCCGTGGCCTTGCAGCCGGACCACGCCTTCGCGCAGGGCAATCGTGGCAATGCGCTGGCCCTGGCGAACCGGCTGGAAGACGCGATCATCGCCTATGACCGCGCGCTGGCGCTGAAGCCGGATCTCGCCGAGGCCTGGTGCGGGCGCGGTGCGGTGCTGCACGCGCTGCACCGCATGGCAGATTCGCGGGCAAGCAGCGAAAGGGCGCTGGCGCTTCAGCCGGACTATCCGGAAGCGCATATGAACATCGCCATGGCCTGGCTGTTGAGCGGTGACCTGCCGCGCGGCTTCGACGCCCTGCGCTGGCGCCAACGCATCCCCGAACAGGCGGCGCTGCGCCGCTTCGTCCAGCCGGCCTGGGACGGCAGCGCGCCGATCGAGGGACAGAGGCTATTCGTGCAATGGGAACAGGGGTTCGGCGATACCTTGCAGTTCAGCCGCTATGTCCCGCTGCTGCAGGCGCGGGGCGCGCGGGTTGTCCTTTCGGTCCAGGACCCGCTGCTGCCGCTCTATGCGGCCTGGGCGCCCGAGGTGGAGGTGATCGGCGGGGCCGCGCCGGTGCCGGCCGTTGATGCGCATGTGCCGATCATGGATCTGCCACTGATCTTCGGCAGCACGGCAGCGGCGGTGCCCCCGCCGGCGCCGCTGCGGCCCGATCCCGCCCGCCTGGCCGCCTGGGCCACGCGGCTTGGCCCGGCGACGCGCCCGCGCATCGGCCTCGCCTGGGCGGGTGCGCCGAGCCATCGCAACGACCATAACCGTTCCATCGCCCCCGGCCTGCTCGCGCCGCTGCTGGCCCAGCCCTTCGACTGGCTGCACCTGCAGCCCGAGGCCCGGCCGGGGATGGAACCGCCCCCGACCGTCCGGCATTTCGGCCCCGCGTTGAGCGATTTCGCCGAAACCGCGGCGCTGGTCGCGCAGTGCGATCTGGTGATCGCGGTCGATACCTCCGTCGCGCATCTGGCCGGCACGCTGGGGGTGCCGACCTGGCTGCTGCTGCCCTGGCTGAATGATTGGCGCTGGATGCAGGGGCGGGAGGATACGCCCTGGTATCCGTCGATGCGGCTGTTCCGCCAGACGACGATCGGGACCTGGCCGCCGGTGCTGGACGCCGTCGCGGCGGCGCTGGCGGCGCGTTTTGCGGGCTAGAGCGGGCTGCGTTCACATGCGTTCACGCAGCCCGCTCTAGCCTTTGTTGAATCGCGCGATTCAGCGCCTTCGGCGATGCCGCCTCAACGCATCGCGCTCTAGCCCAGGGCCAGCGCGCGGCGCATCGCTCAGCCCTTCGCCGCCGCCGTGACGGCATT
>Ga0114960_10002758_pt1 | contig 13607 bp, 13 predicted proteins | sample C_130625_MF_Meta_FD_92637 | JGI IMG/M metagenome (GOLD analysis project Ga0114960, IMG submission 92637) | Freshwater microbial communities from Lake Croche, Canada to study carbon cycling - C_130625_MF_MetaG | ecosystem: Environmental > Aquatic > Freshwater > Lake | place: Lake Croche, Canada... | reverse complement strand
TTCTGCATTGTATAAAGTTTCAGCAGCAATATTTCCAGCAGCCCCTGGTTTGTTGTCAATAATCACAGACTGCCCTAATCTTTTTGCTAGCTCTTGAGAGATAAGTCTTGGCAATAAATCTGCCGTACCACCAGCCGGATTTGGCACGAGAATATGTATCGGTTTATTCGGCCACGCATTTTGTGCAAAAACAGATTGGCCATACCAAAGGCTTGGCAATAATGCTGATGACTGAATAACGGTACGACGGATCAGATTTATTTTTTTCATATTATTGTTTCAAAGTGGAATAACAAGAAGGGTTTCAATCACACGTGAATCAAAAACTAATAAACGTTCTTTAAATGTTGCTTCTGATTCATGAAGTTCAATAACATCTTGTGCTTGACCAGTAAAAATAACTTTCACTTCACCGTCAAGATCCATAGTCCTAACTACCATGAAATTGGAACGTGTATGAATGATATTTCCTTCGCGACCAGTTAATTGGATACCTGAGATAATATGGCGATAGTGCTGAGGCTCATAAACATTAGCTAAACGCATTGACAGAATTCGGTCACGCAGTTGAGCAGCGCTATGGCAATCAATCACAGCTAAAGGTAAATCACGATCATGATTAAATCGTGATTTAACGGTATACCGGCCTTCACTATCAAGAAGCTTTGCAATATCTTCGACTCGATTTTCATCAATCGCTCGTGCCCACTCAAATATCAAATCTTGAATAATGAAGTATTCATCAGCTTGAATGAGGTCTGCCTTTTTGATGTTTGTATTATTCAATTAGAGCCCCATATCTTGACGATAATTGTGCCAAAAATTACGAATAGCACGTTCAGAGAGTTTATGTGAACCACCGCTGGTGAGATCTGTACCACCCATCTCAATAAATGATTCGCCATGTTGACCATCTGCAATGGCACGATAGGTCATCTCACAAACTGCGGCATCCTCGACAGAAATCATGCCCGCAGATCCTGCTAAATTTGTTTGCAATAACCGTGTTTTTGTCATTTCAGGAGAATCATCTTCAAAGCCAAAATAGGTCCATACCAAATCTAATTGACCCTGTCCTTTTGGAAGTAGTTGGCGAGTGGCTAAACTATTTGCGATTTGATGTAATACAAAGGAGGGATAGAGGGACAAAATTTGCACACTCACACCATCACCGATTTCATCTGTCCATTTAAGAATACTTGAGTCTTCGAGCCGGAGCTGATCATTCACGGAGCGTAATTCAGTTTTAGTGGAATCGTAATTTGCATCTTTTTTCTCAGTGCCAGCCTTTGTATAAAAGTAAACATTCCGTCCGGTTTTATCCAACACCATGCCTGACTCTTGGGTTTGTCTTGAGAGACCAAAGGTTCCATAGAAGGTGTGCAAAATATTGGCGTGATAGGAGTCTCTTGGATTTTCGTGATAGTTTTTCCAATTGGAGTGGATACGTTGCGTATCGTAACCAAGTACCTTCAGAGGTCGATTGAGTAATCTTTTGATTCCATATCCAACATCCCCAAGCCACGATTCAAAATCCTCAGTATCTTCTTGAAAGGTTGCAAAGACTAATCCACAAAAACGAGCTACACGAAGTTTTTGTAATCCATGATTCTTTTTATCGAAATCTTTTGGTAATCCACCCTGACCGTTGAGACCTTGACTAAATGCCGCGTTACTTAAATCTCCATTGAGTTGATAGCTCCATGCATGATAGACACAATATAGTCTCTTAGCTGAGCCAAATGCTTCGCGACAAACCATATTACCCCGATGAGCACAGCGATTGATAAGGGCATGAACCTCACCATCCTCTGTGCGAGTTAGCACAACTGAGGTTTCCCCTATATAGGTGGTTGTATAGTTACCAGGTTGCGGAACCTCTGCTTCAAGACCAACATAATGCCAAGATTTTCCCCGAAAGATATTTTCTTGTTCACGAGCGTAGATTTCAGGATCGGTATAAATCCAATAGGGTGCGCGTGAGACACCTTCTTCAGGCCATACTTTAGGATTGGTCATAGCTTTCATTTATTTAGGATGTCTAGTAATTATTATTGTTCAGTTTGATGGAATGCTAAAAGTATAATTTAAACCATTTTGAGCAAATAACTTCTTCTAAATCTTTGAGAAAAAGGACGGTTCAATCAAGCAAAAACTATATAAACTATTTAGTGAATATGCAGGCCACCATTCACATCTATGGATGATCCAGTGATATATGTTGACAGAGACGATGCTAAAAAAAGACAGGCGCCAGCGACATCTTCAGGACCTCCTAAGCGTCCAAGAGGAACTTGTGATTGAAATTGTTCACAGGTTGCATCGTCAAATATATGCAGATTGAGTGATGTCAAAATTAATCCTGGGTTAATAGCATTTACACGAATTCCTAACGGACCGAGTTCTCTGGCCATCGCACGCATAAGTCCTAAAACGCCACCTTTAGACGCGGCATAGTGTGCCCCCCCTAGTAATCCGCCACCACGTTGAGCCGCAATTGAAGCCATACAAATAATAGCTCCCTCGCGAGGTAGGTAGGGGATACAAGCTTGCGACATGTGCAACGTTCCTCGCAAATTGACATCCAGCACAGCATCATAGGCCTCACGTGTAATTTGCGTAACTCGTTGAGAGCCAACAACTCCTGCATTATTTAATAACACATCTATAGAACCCCACCTTTTTTTAACTTGCTTAGCAACTTCTTTACACTCATCTTCAGAGCGAACATCAGCTTGAATACCAAAAGCATTGGGACCTAAAAGATTTGCCGCAGAAGTAACCATAGCATTGTCTAAATCCACAAGAGCAACTTTTGCTCCATGAGAAATGAATAGTTTGGCAGCAGCAAAGCCTATACCTAATTCATTTCCAGCACCAGTAATAATTACCACTTTATCCTGCAACAACATATTTCAACTCTCCTAAATTTTTTTAATTTTGAACTTTATTTTTCAAAAATTCTCGTATTAGATTGATGGAAGTATTTTTTCTGAACGATATTTTGTAAGGCTAGCAAGTAAATCTTCTTGAGTGTCAATAAATTGCTCAAATCCAAAGCTGCGAGCTTTCAACATTGAAGACATATCATCCCACTCACCCCGAAAGAAAAAGTCAGCCCACTTCCAACTTACAAGCTTATCAATCTTAATAGGAATCAAGCTATTTTCTAAAACAATACGATCCCAAGTTGATTCTTTTTCAAGCATGTATTCTGATAATTTCGTTGTAACAACCTTACCGCAGCTCATCCCTAATGCATTCGCCAACATTGGCCATACATTACACCAACGAAAATAATCTCCATTGTGAATATTAAAATCCTGATTTGCACAATGTGGCGAAACAGATGCCCATAACATTGCATCGTTTACGAGTGTGGCGTCAGAAATCATCGTTAAAGACTCATAAGCAGCTAATGTGCCAGGAAAATCTAATGGCTTACCTTCTGCTCGTTGAACTGCAGCATAAGCACCAATCGCCGCCATCATATTATTAGGATTACCAACATTAAATCCATTAATAAAATGAGGCCTAATTGTTGAAAAGCTCCAATCTTGATTTTTTTGAGTAGCAGTTAACCAATCATATTGATCGTAGTAGAAATTTGGGCCTGTATGCCTAGAATCATTCTCTCTTGCTGGTGTACGATATGGTCCAAGATGACTTCCATACCATTTTGTACCATGGACTAAGCAAATGTGTCTGAGATTATTAGACGGATTTAATAATGGTGTAACAGCATTTTGTAGCATCGTTAAGTTCGGTATAACTTGATCTTCTTGGGTGCCTCTTACATCCAAAGCGCTAAAATATACATAATCCACAGAACCTATACTGTTAATTGCTTTATTGCTTGAACTCTCATCAAGTAAATCTGTAACTATCCCAATCACATTTGAAGTTTGAGTAATTGGCCTTCTAGCAAGACCATATAGTTTCCATTTGGTTTTTTTGCGAAGATGTTCCAGCATATTGTTACCAACTATGCCATTGGCACCAACCACAAGCGCTACGCGAGACTCGTTCTCGAGTTCATTGTTGATCATTAGCAGACATTACCTTTTTGAAACGTCACCCTTATATTCTTAATACATCTAGGATGACGCGAATTTTATCAGTCTAGTTGAATACCAGCTTCTTTAATAACGCGACCTAACCGAACTGACTCAGATTTAACATAGGCATCCATCTCTGAAGAAGAACTTTGTAATGGCTCTATTCCAACCTCTACTAAAGTTTTTCTAGTTTCTGGATCATTGACAGCGTATATGTACGCTTCACGAAGTTTGTCAGTTATCGTTGTTGGAGTTCCTTTCGGAGCCGCTAACGCTATCCAAAACCAAGCCTCATAACCTGGGTAGATTGAAGCTAGTGTTGGGATACCTGGAAGTATTGGTGTTGGCTGGGTTGATGTGACTGCAAGTGCACGAAGCTTACCACCGGAGATTTGTGCTTTTGCAGGGGCATAATCCATAAACATCATACCGATGTTGCCCGCAAGAAGATCTGGCAAAGCAGGTCCTGAGCCCTTATAAGGAACATGAATTAAGTTAACACCTGCACCCCTAACGAACATTTCAGCAGCGAGGTGAGATGGTCCACCATTACCAGCACTTCCATAGTTGACTGTTCCAGTTGGGGCCTTCTGGATTGATGCAATAAATTCCTTCAGTGAAGTTTGTGGATGTACTTTTGGATTAACTAAAAGTAAATATGGAGAACGACCCGCTAGAGTTATTGATGTTAAATCACGAGGGTCATAACTAAGTCTTTGATACAGGTGAGTATTCGTTGAAAAAGTAGAAACGTCGCCTAACAAAATACGATAACCATCTGGTTTTGCGCGAGTAACGTCAGATGCAGCAATGGCAGTTCCACCGCCAGCTTTATTCTCCACAACAATAGGCTGCCCTAATTTCTCACCCATTTTTGGCGCTATAGTTCTAGCGAAAATATCAGCACCTCCTCCGGGGCCATAAGGCACCACAAGGGTAACTGGGCTTTGAGGGAAATTCGTCTGAGAATAAGTCGGTGCTACCAAAGTAATTGAGAAAAGTGCGAATGCTAATCGTTTGAAATGTAATTTCATGGTTTGTCTCCTTTTTAAGGTTATTTTCAATCTAGTTTACTAGATGTCTAATATTAGTATGACATTGAATTTTTAGGGGCATTGGTAATGAAATTATTTAGTATCTATTTATCTTGAATGACTTCCTCGTAAAACTTTCGTAATTTTATTTAACATATACTAGAATAAAACTTTATACCTTAATAAAATTTACCATATCCTATGCAAATAAACCTCCCCAATGTACACGCTGAAGTTCAGGCCCTTTTTGATCAATATGAGGATGCTTTGATTCACAACAAGATTGACATTTTAGATAATTCTTTTTGGAATAACCCCTTAGTCATCCGCTATGGTATGAATGAAAACTTATATGGGTTTGATGAAATTGCTGCTTTTCGAGCGGCAAGACCATCAAAAGGTTTATTAAGAAGCATCAGTAGAACTGTCATCACTACTTTTGGGAATGATCTAGCAACGGCGAATACCTTATTTGAAAGAGATACTGTTCCAGGAAAAATGGGGCGTCAATCTCAGACTTGGGTAAGAACTCCAGAAGGTTGGAGAATTGTTTCCGCCCATGTTAGTTTGATTGACAAAATCTAAATAGGACTCATCCATGATTACGAATGGCTTGTTTCACATAGCAGTTAAAACAAACAACTTAGAGGCAACCAAAGAGTTTTATATCAAGGTACTCGGTTTAATTGATATTTATCGCCCTGACTTTGGATTTCCTGGAGCATGGCTTGCAGCTCCAATCCCAGGGGGACAAGCAATATTGCATTGTTATGCCGGTGGACCAGCATTAGGTGCTGATGGCAAAACCGAGTTAGGTACTGCAGCAATTGACCACATTTCATTTTCCTGCTCTGGATATCATGAGTATCGTCAAAAATTCATTGAAATGAATTTGCCCTACCGTGAATTTTTAGTACCTAATACGACTATTTGGCAACTATTTGTCTATGATCCAAGTGGTGTCCAACTCGAATTAACCTTTGAAGGAAAAATCGAGAAGGGGCCACTGCCTGATATGTCAGATGGTAAACGCTATATTGCTGGTACGAGTTTCTTTGACCCGAAAGTCTACCAATAAAGAAACTGTTTTAGTTACCTAAGTCAACAATCGCAATTACAGGTCCACCACCGCGTGGTCCTTGATGCATTGCATCAACAGATACAAAGACCGCGGGATCACCAATCGCTGCAGCAGCGACTCCGCCAACCGCTGCTTTTGAGTGTCGATGATGGTGAACGTCAGAATCATCTAACATGATTTGCCTGCGACCACGCAGCTTTCCTGTTTGATCCGCTTCACATTTAATAAAGCAATTAACCAATTTGCCTTTTAAGTCACTTGCTCTTGGGCGATCCGGCAAAGTTAAACCTGCAGACCGAATGGCATCATAGATACCATCGATGTCGATGGCATCGCGCATTATGCCGTGACCAATACGAAAGTTTCCACCAGCACCCGATTTATTTCCAAGTAAAACAATTTGAGCAAAATCTAATTCAACGCCAGAAGAGCATGAAGCTACTGAAGAGAATAAGGCATGATTCTCACAAATGTCTTCTTCGGTTGGCATGGGAATTTCACCAAGGGCTACAGCAATTCCTAAGGCTGTAGTGCCGTTAGATACGCCCATTGAGTCGTGAACTTCACAAGCCAAAGTTTTCCCACGAGACTGAGCATCAAGCACTGATTCAATTGTCAGGAGCGGCGTTTTAGTTTGAACATAGTGAACATCTTTTGGATCATCAATACCTGCATTTTGCATCGCAAGAAGTACCCCTTGTCTAACTTTTTCAACCATCGACAATCGACCAATATCTTCAGGATAAATCTGTGGACTTAGAGCAGTCCCAATAACTAATCTACCTTCTGTTGAATTTGAGGAGTCTGATACTTTTGCAAAAATAGTGGCATGTGGTGTAATGATCCCATCACACCCCCCAGACCAAACCATGGGAATTTCCCGAATCTGCTCAGCAGTTCGGGTACCATGTTTTAATAACACCGCCCGAAAAGCTTGATCTGATAGGATTCTCGTAAAGTCATTGACGCCGCCATTTCCTTCGGTTTTTCCTATAACGGCAATAATGTCATCTGCCTTGAATCTTCCAGACTCTATATGATGAACAAGTCCTGAAGCATCTGAAACACTTTTAATTTCGACTTTAACAACATCAATTGCCATAATAATTCCCAGTTAAATTTATTTTGCTTGGTTAACTGCTTGCATTGCCATCAGTTTAATTAGATGGGCTCGATATTCTGAGTCTGCAAAAAAATCTGAGTTAAGTCCATCAGCAGAAATATGAATTGCTTCTAATGCGTCAGCAGAAAAATTGCTTGAAAGAGCCTTCTCAACTTCTGAAAGTCGAAACACAGATGATCCAGCACCTGTTACAGCAACTCTTACCTCACCAGCAAATTGCGCAACAAAGACTCCTACAACAGCATATCTTGAGGCAGGATGTTTAAATTTTGCATAGGCTGATTTAATCGGTGCTGTAAAACGGATTGATTGAATTAACTCACTTGCTTCAAGGGCTGTTTCAAACATTCCAAGAAAAAAATCATCCGCTTTAATTTCGCGTAGATTGGTAATGATGGTTGCATTTAAACCAAGCAATCCCGCTGGATAATCTGCAGAGGGGTCATTGTTCGCGACTGAACCACCAATTGTCCCCATGTTTCGCACCATTCGATCAGCAATGAGGCCTGCGAGTTGAGAAAGGCCTGGAATACATTTTCTGACATCAGCCGATGCAGCAACTTCAGCATGCCTAGTCATTGCTCCAATAGTTAAGGTATTACCTTCGACGCGGATACCGGTCAGTTCAGGAATCAATCCTAAATTAATTAACTGAGATGGTTGATCAAGTCTGAGCTTCATCACGCCAATTAAACTTTGACCACCAGCGATATATTTTGCGTCCGCATGTTCGTTTTTCGCAGATACGGATTCTTTAATATTTTTAGTGTGCTGAAATGCAAATGGATACATAAATCGCTCCGAAAATTTAGTTATTGGGGCTCATCACTTTTGCGGCCTCTTGGATCGCTATGACGATATTGTGATAGCCAGTGCAACGACATAAGTTACCGTCAAGTTGTTCACGGATATCTTCTTTACTAGGATTAGGGCAGTTATTTACTAAATCAATTGCACTCATAATCATTCCTGGTGTGCAATAGCCACACTGCAAAGCATGATGTGTTTTAAAGGCTTCTTGCATCGGATGTAATTGATCATCCGTTGAGACTCCCTCAATGGTGGTAACAGTTGCACCTTCTGCTTGCATTGCAAGAATGCTACAACTCTTGATTGCGCGACCATTTAAATGAACTGTACAAGCACCACATTGAGCTGTATCGCATCCAACATGAGTGCCAGTTAAACGACAAGTATCTCGAATAAAGTTGACTAAGAGTGTGCGCTCTTCAACTTCATGCTGTACTGACTTACCATTAATGATCATCGATACTTGGATGCTCATAGGTCATCTCCTTTATAAAATATATGAATTAATTCTAATCGATTACTTTGATTTCTTTTTGGAATATTTCAAGACACTGGCCTTTGACTTCATTAAATAATTCCGATGTGAGCGTGTGCGTTTGACGGGGTCTTGGGGCATTAAAATCTATCTCACGGGCAATCTGTGTAGGTCGACGTGTCAACATCAAAATATGATCTGATAAATAAACCGCCTCATCAAGATCATGCGAAACAAGAATCATCGTCGTTTTTGTAGCCTCAAAAATTGCCTGTAGTTTATCGCGCATAAACAGGGTCATTTCATAGTCAAGCGCAGAAAATGGTTCGTCTAAAAAAAGTACCTCAGGATTGGGCGCGAGCGCCCTCATGATTGAAATGAGTTGTTGCTGCCCTCCAGATAACTCATAGGGATATCGATTGAGATCAAAGCGAACGTCGAAAGACTCAATTAATTCCTGTGTTCTAGCCTCAATTTCGCCTGGCGATTTTTTAGCAATTTGAAGGGGATATTTAATATTATCAATCGCTTTTTTCCAGGGAAAAAGTGCATCGCGGTAATTTTGAAAGACATAGCCTATAACGGTTTGCGCCAATGTCTTTCCGTCGAAGAGTACTTCGCCAGCGTCCATTGGTGTTAACCCAGAAATCATATTGATTAAGGTCGACTTACCACAACCATTTGGACCAAAAATAGAAGTTATCTTGCCGTGCGAAAAGTCGAGATCAAAATTGGAATACAGCGTCTGTCCCGCAAAAGTTTTACTCAACCCACGAATTTGGATGTGTGCAGTCATAATAAATTGGTTAAATTGAGAAACACACTTTTATTTTCCACCCCAATGGACAAAGTGTCTTTCTGCGAGAATAAAAAGAAGGTTTAATCCGTACCCTAAGACCCCAGCACTAAAAATAGTGGCGTACATTTCAGGCATATTAAAAATCATTTGAGCGTTAATGACGCGTTGGCCCAGTCCATCTGTGGAGCCAATAAACATCTCTGCAACAATTACGATCACAAGTGAAAACGAAATCCCTGAACGCATTCCAACAAAGGTTTGGGGAAGTGACTCGAGGAGTGTCACCCCATAGAGAATTTTTAGACTTGATGCTCCCATAACTCGAGCAGCTGCCTGCCTTACTTTCCTAGCGTTCATTACACCATAGGCAGTATTGAATAAAATCAACAGTCCTGCCCCAAATGCTGCAACCGCAATTTTTGTATTTTCCCCAACACCCAATATGACTAAGAAAAGAGGGAATAAAGCTGATGCTGGTGTTGAACGAAAAAAATCAATTACAAATTCGCAGGATCGATAAATACGTTCAGAGCTACCTAAAATAAGCCCAAGAGGTACGCAAATGACTACCGCAATTAAAAATGCATAGATTGTTCGACGGATAGTAATCAGCATGTCAAGAGACAAGGTTCCACTAGTTATACCCGTCCACATTGCTTCTCCTGCCGCAAGTGGAGAAGGTAATAAAAAAGGATCAACCAATTTGAATGCTGTACTCAACCACCAAATCAAGACAAAAACTAAAGCCCCAATTAATGGTGTCAGAGGCTCTAGTACTCTCTTGTAAGGCAATACACTCATCGAATTAATATACTTTTATAAATGATTTAGCATCGATTTTTTGTTTTACTAAACCGTATGTTGTTGCCTGATCAATTAAGTTCTGAAAATCAGCAATGTCTTGCGGAGTCAAATCACGCGCCATCTTGTAATAAGATAATGGCACGGTTTGAGCAATGCTAGCTGAAGTATTCATATGCTTCACAAGAAGATCACGAGCCTTAGGATCGTTGTTGCCGTCATTCAAAGCTTTAGACCAAGCACGAGCAAAGCGTTCTGCTGCTTGAGGATTCTCTTTAATAAATTTAGAGCTAAGAACACCACCGCCCAAAACAGCACAGGCATCAGGTCTGCCCAACATATATTTAGCAATAACACCACTTTCTAGCTTTCGGCCAACGCCTTGAGAAACCATCATGCTAACAACAGGCTCAAGTGTATAAGCAGCATCAAATTGACCAGACTGCATACCACCAATATGCACACTCATTTGCTGCTCTTGCATTTGATAGTCTTTTTCATCTAAACCAACGCCCTTCAGAACTCCTTTTGCAACAAAGAGATTTCCTGGTCCAGGCGCAGACATAATTCGTTTACCTTTTAATTCCTGCAAAGTTTTTATAGGGCTATTGATTGGAACAACATATGCCTCAAGCTGATATTTTGTATTCTGGCAATTTAAAGAAATGTATTTAAGAGTATCAGGTCTTAGAGCATTAATGTTTGCACCTTCAAGAGAAAGTAAATTTGAGGCTGCATCTAAATCACCAGTAACGATACCCTGAACAACCAAAGGTTGAGTTGCTAAGGGTATTCCCTCAACATCAAGACCCTCTGCGGCAAAATATCCACGCTCTTTTGCAATGAAATAAGGTAGTGCTGATGAAGCAATAAAAAGCCCCATTTTCATTTTCTGTTGAGCCATACTCAAAGAGGAAAAGCTAGCTAACAACAGGATGATGAAAGATATACAACAATTTTTCTTGATGTTCATACAGTCTCCATTTTTTAAAAATTTTTGAATTTGTTGTGCATGTTTTAAAAGTAAGATAACATTATTTTGAGACTTGCGCTATTAAATTTAGATTTTTCTAGCGCCTTTTTAAAAAAATTATTTGAAAGAATTTCATGCATCCACAAGGTATTGGTCAATCAGTATTACGCAGAGAAGATAATCGGCTTTTAACCGGCCGGGGACAATTTGTCGCCGATGTTCTTCCTGAAAATACATATTACTGTGCATTTTTAAGATCGCCTCATGCACATGCACTCATTAAGAGCATTGATGTTTCTGTTGCACAAAAATCTCTAGGTGTTATTGCTGTTTTTACAGGGCAAGATTTATTAAAAGATGGCGTTGGTAAAATGACGCCGCTGTGGATGATTCCTGGAGCGAATGGGTCTCAAATGAATGAGCCCCCTCGTTATTCCATTACTGTGGATCGTGTGCGTCACGTTGGTGAAATAGTAGCTATGGTGGTTGCTAAGACAGTTCATCAAGCAATTGATGCTACTGAATTAATTGAAGTGGACTATGAGGTACTAGATTCTGTGGTTAACGTTGAGAAGGCTGCACTTACTTCTGCCCCGCAGCTTCATTCACAAGCCCCGAATAATCTGTGTGTCAGATTTCATCGTGGTGTTAAAGAACCTGTAGATGCCGCTTTTGCAAAGGCGGCTCATCAGATTCATGTAGAAATCAAGAACCATAGGATTGTATGTGCCGCAATCGAACCAAGAGCAGTTGTTGCCCAAGTATCCCCCTCGCACGGAGATGATGGTCATGAGCTAACCATTTGGTCAGCAACGCAGGTACCGCATCATATTCGTAAACTTACTTCAGAACAATTAAATTTGCCAGAAAACTCAATACGAGTCATTGCACCAGATGTGGGCGGTGGTTTTGGAACAAAAGGTAAGCTGTATCCTGAAGAAACGATTTTGGCCTGGGCTTGTAAGAAATTAAAGGCGACTGTCAAGTGGACTTCAACGCGGAGTGAAGCATTTATCAGTGACTACCAAGCTCGTGATCATATGACCACTGCAGAAATGGCTCTAGATGAAAATGGTTATATTCTAGGAGTTCGCGTAAAAACGTACGCTGCTGTTGGGGCATATATATCGACTGTAGGGGCAGCAGTTCCGACGACGGTTTACACCGCTGTTTTATCTGGTCCCTATAAGATCCCTGCAGTTTTTGCTGAGGTCGATGCTATGTTTACCAATACTGTCCCAACGGATGCTTATCGTGGTGCGGGACGTCCAGAAGCATGTTTCGTTCTAGAAAGATTAATTGAAGAGGCTGCTGTTCAAACTGGCATGGACCGAATGGATTTGCGTCGTAAAAACTTCATCAAATCGACTGAAATGCCATATGCAACGCCTTTAGGACCAATCTATGACAGTGGCGATTTTCAGCGTCTGTTTGAGAGATCTCTCGTGGTTGCGGACTTTGCTGGTTTTGAAAAACGTCGTGCCATGTCTAAACAAAATGGAATGATACGCGGTTTTGGTATTTGTTATTTTCTAGAAAGCTCTGGAGTAGCTCCTTCTAAATACGCTGGGATGTTCGGTGCAAGAGCTGGTTTTTTTGATTCGGCCGATATTCGAGTTTCAGCGGATGGTAGTATTCTTTTGATGTGCGGAACTCACAGTCATGGTCAGGCACATGCAACAACATTTCCTCAAGTCATTGCTTCACACATAGGTCTACCTTTATCAATGATTGAGTTGGTTGAGGGTGATACGGGAAGAGTTCCTTATGGAACTGGAACCTTTGGATCACGATCAATGGTGATTGCTGGTGGAGCTATCACCATGGCTTGCAACAAAATTATTGATAAATCAAAATTACTCGCAGCTCACCTTCTCAGTTGTGATGTTTCTGATGTGAAGCATGAAATCATTGATAACCTCGGCTATTTTGTTTGTCAAAAAACAAAAGAAAAACTAGATTGGTATGCAATTGCTCGCGCCGCTACCTATGCGCACAATTTACCTACCGGAATGGAGCCTGTTCTTCACGAAAATGCTTTCTTTGATCCACCTAACTTGACTTGGTCAAATGGCGCACAAGCGTGTGAAATAGAAATTGATCCAAAAACTGGTGTTACAACATTACTTTCTTACATTGCTATTGATGACGTCGGGACAGTGATTAATCCGATGATCGTTGAAGGGCAAGTTCATGGTGCTATTGCTCAAGGTATTGGGCAAGCTTTATTTGAAAGCGCCATCTATGAACCAGAATCTGGTCAAATTATGACGGGTTCATTTATGGATTATGCGATGCCTAGAGCGGATATACTGCCAGATTTTATTTCTGAGGCAGATGAAACTCAACCATGTACACACAACCCACTGGGTGTTAAAGGTTGTGGTGAGTCTGGCACCATTGGTGCCCCAGCAGCAATTACCAGTGCGATGATAGATGCACTAGGCTCTGTT
>Ga0114960_10002755_pt1 | contig 13617 bp, 17 predicted proteins | sample C_130625_MF_Meta_FD_92637 | JGI IMG/M metagenome (GOLD analysis project Ga0114960, IMG submission 92637) | Freshwater microbial communities from Lake Croche, Canada to study carbon cycling - C_130625_MF_MetaG | ecosystem: Environmental > Aquatic > Freshwater > Lake | place: Lake Croche, Canada... | reverse complement strand
GTTATGCCTGTAAACGATTATCGTTGGCATGATTGGATAGACATGATAAAACCATTCTTGGACGAAGGCATAACTTGTACATTGGACATAGATGTACATTGTGCCGAAGGATTATTAGAATCTGGCATGACAGAACAACATAACTTTATTCCAATGATTTCGGTTAAACTTCCGTACTTGACAAAATTAGGATATAATGCTACAATTAAACTAGATGACAAAGACTTTGCGGCAACCAATCCCGGAGTATGGTGCCATAGTTTGCACTCACTACTGGATAGATCAAAATTTACCGCATGGGACAAATATACCAAGGACGAAACTGTATGAAAAAAGCAAGAGTTAGCAGTCTTAAAAATAATATAACTGTGGGTTCTTCAATTCCGTTTTCCAACAATGATTGTGATGTAGGCAACTGGGTCGATAGTACAATGACCGAAAATGGATATGAAGTTGATCCTTCTGGGATCGTTGATTTGCCCGACCTTGGCATTGATAACAAATCTAGAAATAGATACAGCAAAGCCAATCATACAATTGGATCTATGACTATAGATAATATTCTTAAAGCGATAGATTGGGAAGATACTAGATTTTATCAAAAATCACAAAATCAAAACCAAATTGAATATGATCCAGACTTTATGGAAGTAACTAAAGTAACTGTGTTGGATATGGATATTGATGCAACACAAGAAAAATTAAAAACAGCATACATAGATTTGCGAAATAAACTAGAAATAGCAGTCGACAATAAAAACAAATTAGCACTAGAAAATGTAACTGTGGATCTTCCTAAAGAAATTAAAAGTAATTGCGGTTGGGCGGTTCTTGATGGATATAATCATTCTAATTCTTATAGAATGCGCATTACTAATAAAGCAATGACAAAGATTAAAAACATTGCTGGAAACAGAGACACATGGAAACGATTAATGGAGGAAGCATGAATCAAGAACAAAGAGCAACTGTAGATAGAATAGTAGCGGCCGCAGATAGAAAAATCTGGGTCACATTTCAACGTGTTGGATTTCATCGATACCCTGCAGCCAGCGATGACCCAAAATTAAGTGATGTGAGTTATCTTGGATCGCGACATCGGCATCTGTTTAAGTTTAGAGTAGAGATTGAAATTTTCCATAACGATCGTGAACTGGAATTTCACCAAATTCTAAACTATTGCGAGTCTTTATATAAGGACAATAACTTAGAGATAGATCATAAAAGTGTTGAAATGTTAGCAGATGATTTATATCTAGAATTGGCCAATAAGTACCCTGGCAGATTTATGGCTATTGAAGTTAGTGAGGACGGTGAATGTGGTTGTAGGATTGAATATAACCGTACACGCCCTGCTCAATCCATAGTAATTTAACCTTAAATAGTATTTAATTTAAAAAAAAGGAAACAAAATGGCTAATAAGATCACAATCAAGCCCAATCCCCGTATGACAGAGATCTTTGAAGATCTTGAAGTGTTCTTGGAGTTCTGCCAAGACTACGGATATCGCTTCAATGAAGCAGACTTGTATAATTTCAAAAGTTATGCTTGGCAACAGTTCAACAAATGGCATCAAGGTAAGAATGCCAAGAACATGTGGTGGGAAGACGCTAGACGTTTTGCAGGACATCGCGTATGAGGAAACTGTACTACATGGGCTTGGAAAGTTACGAAGCCCGTTATACACTACAGTTAACTGAGTGGAACCGACAAGTGTTTGATCGCAGGGGCATTGACTATGTTGTTGTACCCGGTTCACCACTCACATTTGACAAGGCTATCGTAACTGGACAAGTGTTAGACGCACATGGACGCAGTTACTTTGGTATGAGTCAACTCATGAACTTGGTCAAGGCCATGAAGGAAGGTGCAGTTACCAGCGAGGACGTGGTTTACTTTGAAGACATGTTCCAGCCTGGCATTGAAAGTTTGCCATATATCATGGACCAGGTTGCTCCTGAACATAGACCCAAGGTGTTTGTACGGTGTTTAGCACAGAGTATTGATCCTGATGACTTTGTTCATGTGTGGGGCATGCAAAAGTGGATGGGCTTGTATGAAAAGATGGTGGATTCATTTGTGACAGGTGTGCTTGCCACAAACGAAGAGATGGTTGCCCACATGCGTATTGCAGGTTGGACCGCTCCAATCTACAACATCTCTGGTCTAGCATTTGGCAAAGAAGAAGTACTTGGACGCATTGGTGGTGCCGATAACATTAAACCGTTCGCTGGTAGACCAAGACGTGTGGGCTTTGCCGCAAGGTTTGATCAAGAGAAGCAACCAGGTTTCTTCATGGACTTGATTGACATGTACAATGAACTCAACTCCACGCCAACAGAGTTTGTGATCTATTCCGGTGGAGCATTGCGTAGCAACAACCCAATGTATATTGAACGTGCTCGTAGAATGGAAGCTGAAGGCAAATTAAAAATTTACGACAACATAACCAAGAATGAATACTATGCTCATCTTAACAATACTCGTGTGCTGTTTAATTGTGCTCTCCAAGACTGGGTCTCAAACACAGTTTCAGAAGCGGACACTCTTGGTTGTAATGTTCTATATCCTGCTTATCGCAGTTTTCCAGAAACCTTTGCCAACGATCCCAACCGCTTATATGTACCCTGGAGCATAGATGATGCCTATCACAAAATGTGTAACCTTTTGCAGACTCCTCATCATAACATGGGCCTTATTAGTGATTGGAATAATGGGACTGTTGATCGCATTATTGATATTATTACCGGTCAGGGCGGTCAGTGGGATCGTTCGGGCAATCGTTACCGCGATCATGTGCCCCACGAAAAATACCAAGTAGTGAAGATTCAAAATTAATGCATCAAAATAATAGTTGTTTAGCATGTGACAGCGACAATATACATGTTGCATTGGATCTTGGACATCAGCCGTTGGCCAATAGTTACAAGGATAGTACAGATGCTCCAGAGGATAGTTATCCACTGGCTGTGAACCTTTGTCATGAATGTTTTCATCTGCAATTGAGTCATACTGTGGATCCCGAACTTATCTACAAAAATTATTTGTATGTGAGTGGCACTAGCAAAACACTCGGGGATTACAGCAGATGGTTTGCCAACTTTGTCAACGAATACATCAGCAACGTTGATGGATCAGTCTTGGACATTGGATGCAATGATGGTAGCCAATTGAACTATTTTAAAGAACTAGGATTCAAAACTCACGGTATAGATCCTGCTGAAAACTTGCATTATCTCAGCCAAGCAAATCACGAGGTTGTTTGTGACTTTTTTGGACCCGGTGCTGTTCCAAAACTACTCAACAACTACAATGCAATCACAGCACAGAATGTTTTTGCTCACAACCCTAGTCCTTTTGATTTTTTAAAGTGTTGTCGTGAGTTGATGCAAGAGCACACCTTGTTGTTCGTACAAACCAGTCAGGCTGACATGGTATTGAATAATGAGTTTGATACTATCTATCATGAACACATAAACTTCTTCAATGCCAACAGCATGCGAACATTGGCCAAAAGGGCAGGATTACATTTGATTGATGTTGTCAAAACTCCCATACACGGCAACAGTTATGTGTTTGTATTGAGTTTGAAAAATTCTCGTCTACATCATGTGCAAAATATTATCAATATGGAAGCACCGTTGTTCAAGTTAGATACCTATCGTGCTTGGCGTGATACCGTAGAATCCAACATTAAAATATTAAAAACACAGCTTGACGAATTCCGTAGTCAGGGAAGATTGTTGGTAGGATACGGTGCAGCCGCCAAAGGCAACACATTGTTAAACTACAGCAACATACAATTAGATTTTATCATAGATGATAACCCACTCAAACAAAGCAAATTCTCTCCTGGAAGTGGAATTGGTATTGTTGGCATTGATGTTTTAATTAACTATTCCAATCAAGATAACCTAGTGTTTGTTCCCCTGGCCTGGAATTTCTTTACTGAAATAAAACAACGTATCAAACTCAAAAGAAACAACCCTACAGATGTGTTTGTTAAATACTTCCCTAATGTAGAAGTATCCAAATGAAAAATTATTTAATCAAAGGGTTGCATCGCATCGGCAGTACCACTTGGTGGCCTGGTAGTGACCGCAGTGGCGAAGGGGATTTATATGGTTCCTATAGCAAGATGGCCGCATTGTCGGAGGCTAGTTTTTGCCATTTTCTTGAAGGTGATTGGGAATTGATCAACTTGGTGAGTGAAGCAACTGATGTTCAGCATGTGTTTAGACAACAGTTTCGATCCATATACGATATTTGGACCGTTGAGCCTTGCAATATATTGTATTGTGGTTCAGATACATTGATGACCAAGTACACAGATATATTTGGAAATTACAAACATTTTTTGATGTTCAATTATACTGATCCCAAACGACACGAAAAATATCCGCATTACTTAAATGCAGACATTAGATACTATCCTGCGGAGATGGATAAAGATAAGTTTGCGGATGCACTTGTGACTGCCACAAATGCCAATGAATGGGCCCAGGATCAACTGTTATATAACAAAATGGTATGGGATCAAGGGTTAACTCCCGAACAAGTTATTGAGCCTAAGTTGGCATATCAAGCACAGTGGTTACCAGGTGGCCCAGAACTGGTACAAATGTCCAATGACTGGAACGGCTGTGACATTCATGATGCACATATTATTCATTGGCATGGATCTCGTCATGCCTTATCCAAGCTGACCATAATGCAAAGCATACACGATCAACTGGGCATACCTGCCACACCTGTAAGAGATATCAAAATAAAAACACTAGATGTGTCTCATTATACTTGACATGTTGGCGGTCTTTGTAATATAATACAACTCACAAAAAGAAACTTATGAACTCACCTATTGTTGTTACTGGTGCCGCAGGATTTATTGGCGGCCAAACTGCACTAAAACTCAAAGCCGCTGGCTACCAAGTGGTAGGCATTGATCGCAGACCCTGTCCCGAACGTCTTCAGGACGCCTTCTACCGATTTGTACAATCAGATGTGGTAGATTTTCCTTCACAAGCGGCAATTCTGCATGCACATTCCCCTGCTATTATACATTGTGCTGGTAGCAGTCTTGTGGGACCCAGTATTAAAAATCCCGGCGACTACTACGAAAACAATGTGTTCAAGACCATGCAGTTGATGGATTATGTTCGAAAGGTACTGCCTGAAACTAGAATTATTTTTAGTTCTAGTGCAGCCACATATGGCGAACCTGTGATGTCTCCATGTCATGAAGTGGATCCATGCGATCCTATCAATCCTTATGGTGACAGCAAATACATGAGCGAACGCATGATGGCCGCTTACCGCACAGCATACAATCTTGACTACGTGGCATTTAGATATTTTAATGCCACTGGAGCAGATCCCCAAGCAAGGCACGGACAGGATCCTGGTGCTACACATATTATTGCTAGAGTGTTAGAAAGCATTAGAGACAACAAACAATTCACTTTGTTTGGTGTGGATTATCCCACCGAAGATGGCACCTGTGTTCGTGATTACATACACATTGATGATATTGCTGATGCTCATATCTTGGCATTGGATCAGAAAGTTGAAGCAGGTGTATACAATCTCAGTACCAATCATGGTGTTAGTAATTTAGAAATCATACACACAGCTGAGCGCATTACAGGTAAAAAATTAGACATGGTAAGATCCACACAACCACGTGGCGGAGATCCTGCTGTGTTAGTTGGCAATCCAGCAAAATTTGACCGTGTGGTTGGCGACTGGCGCAAATATCAATTGGATGACATTATTCAACACGTTTGGAATTGGTATGTTCGACAAGATCCTAAAGTTTGAACAAGAACTAGCACAGTTTGTTGGTGCACCTTATGCCATCATGACCGATTGCTGTACTCACGCAATCGAATTATGTTTGCGTTATGATAAGGTAACAGAATGTAAATTTACTCCACATACCTATTTGAGTATTCCCATGCTCATGCACAAGTTGGATATCAAGTATGAATATCTTGACCATGCTTGGCAACGCTGGCACGGAGAGTATCCTTTTATTAACACACGAATTTGGGACAGTGCCCGTAAATTAATGCCTGCTATGTATAGACCGGAATCCATGCAATGTTTGAGTTTTGGACATGACAAGCCTTTACATATAGGCCGTGGTGGTGCTATAATACTAGATAACAAGACAGCATATGATGCATTGATTTGCATGAGGTATGACGGACGAGATCTAAATATCTCACCTTGGATTGCACAGAAAACATTTAGAGTCGGATATCACTATAAACCCACACCAGAAGAAGCCATTCAAGGTCTAGCATTGTTACAGGGCCTAAAAGAAATGTGTCCCCCAACCCGAACTGTTGACTACCAAGATTTACGCAACATTACTATAACGGATTAACATGGAAAAGAACTTATCAGAAGTATTAAGAAACAAAATGAAGGCCACTGGCAAACGTTTTTGGGCCGGTGACAATGTGTCTGATGTGATTGATGACCATTTGAAACAACAGTTAATTGACGAAGCAACTGTGGCATTTGAAGGTGTGCTGGATGCATTGCTGATTGATCGAGAAACAGATCCCAACTCAAAAGGCACAGCACGTAGACTGGCCAAAATGTACTACAATGAAATCATGGCAGGACGCTACGAAGCGCCGCCAGATTGTACAGCATTTCCCAATGACAGCAATGATGCTTACGAAGGTATGTTGGTAGTGCGCAGTGAAATCAAATCCATGTGCAGTCATCATCACCAACCTGTGACGGGTGTAGCATACATTGGTATTTTGGCCGCACACAAACTGATTGGGTTGAGCAAGTATACTAGGATTGCACAATGGTGTGCTCGTAGAGGTACCTTACAAGAAGAACTTTGCATTGTTATTGCCAACGAGATCATGAAAGCCACAGACAGTACCAATGTTGGTGTGTACATACAGGCCACACATGGTTGTTGTGAGAATCGTGGCATTATGGCACACTCTAGTCTAACGCAAACTACGGTGCTCAAAGGATTGTTTAAAATTGATCCTAGCGTTAAAAAAGAATTTATGGACAATATCAAACTGCAACAGGACTGGGCACCACGATGATCAGTTATGCCACACTAGCGGCCGCTCAACAAGGTAAAGTAGCACCTTGGACCGATACAGTACCGGAACTTAGCAGTTCGCATGTGGCTGTGTTTCGAGATGCTTATCCAGTCGCAGAAGGACACTTGTTGTTTGTACCACGTGCCAACACAGACGAATCCATTGTGGTGGCCATGGGCATGGCACTGATACACGGTCGTCAAATGATACAAAACAATCAATGTGACGCTTTCAATGTTGGATTAAATATGGGTACAGCCGCAGGGCAAACAGTGATGTATCCTCATGTGCATTTGATACCAAGGATGCACGGCGATACTCCAGATCCTGTTGGTGGTGTTCGTGGAGTCATTCCCGGACAAGCCAATTATAAGAAATCTGACTATCAGCAACCATAAATATTCTTTTAAGCGGTCTCAGACATCATTCCCGCTTTACAAACTCTGCTGTCTATGCTATAATTTAACATAGGAGAAAAGCATGACCAGTTATCAAATTCCAGTCCCGCGTATGTACAAGTACACTAGTACCAAAGAATACCATGACGCATTTCCCTGCGCCTATAGACAGTGGAGGGCGGACAGTCATTGTAATTTGATACATGGTTATTCATTCTCAATGAAGTTTTACTTTGGCACAGACAATTTAGATGTGCGCAATTGGGCCGCAGACTACGGTGGTCTCAAAGACCTAAAACAAATACTAGAAAGCCAATTTGATCATACTTTGCTGGTGGCAGAGGATGATCCAGAGTTGGAAATGTACAAAGAATTACAACGTCGGAATCTAGCCAAGATAACTATATTACCCCGACTTGGTTGTGAAGGCTTGGCCGATCAACTGTACCGGTTCGTAAACGGTGTTTACATTCCGGACAATTGGGGGCCTGGTGAAGCAGAGCGTCTTTGGTGTTATCGTGTGGAAGTACGTGAGACCCAAAGCAACATGGCCTGCAGAGAAGGCCATCGCGAATGGAGTGAAGATCTGTTTGCATAAAACATAAGGAAAACATAATGTTTAATATTTTTAAAGACGTAGATCGGGTCATGATGGCCAAACTAGTACTGTTACATATTATTGTAATTGTGATCAGTAATGCATTGGTTTCAATCCCGGTTGAAATTTTTGGTGTGAAATTGACCTGGGCCGCATTTGTGTATCCTTTGGTTATTTTGGCAACAGACTTGACTGTGCGTTTGATTGGTAAAGGTATTGCTCGAGCAACCATTGCGGCTGCATATCCACTGGCTATCATTGGTAGTATTGCTGTTGTGCTGTTAGAAGGTGCACCACAAAGTGTAGCATTACGAATTGGTTTTGGTTCTGCCACAGCATACCTAATTGGTTGTTTGCTTGACGTATATGTGTTCCAACATGTTCGTGAACGTTTTACTCAGCAATGGTGGGCGGCTCCTGCACTCAGCATGGTTGTTGCCAACTTCATTGATAGTTATGTGTTCTTTAGTATTGCTTTCTCAGGCAGTGCAGATGAATACATGTCCGCACACTGGCCCGAAATTGCATTAAGCCAAAGTATCCTAAAGATTGTGGTTGGATTTATTATATTCTTACCAGCATATGGACTGTTGTTGAACTATCTCAAGAAGCGTGTAGACGATACACAACAAGGTTAATAAATGAAACACGAATTTGACCTAGCAATTTTGTTACCCACACGCGGTCGAGCAGAAATGCTTGAACGTAGTGTGCAAAGTTTAATTAAATTTGCTAAAGATTCTTCTCGAATACAAATAATGTTGGGCTTTGATAAAGATGACGATATCGGGCTCACACATTTTAAAGATTCAGTGCAACCTTGGTTAGATGATAACGATGTATCTTACACCGCAATGAAATTTGCACCAATGGGATATATTAGACTCAACGAATATGCAAACCTGTTGGCTGAGAACAGTGATGCCAAATGGTTGATGCATTGGAATGATGACGCTGTGATGCAATCACCGGACTGGGATGCGGAAATCATGAAGTGGGATGGGCAATTTAAATGCCTAGCATTTGACACACACAACCATCATCCTTATTCAATATTCCCTATTATACCAAGAGAGTGGTTGGATGTACTTGGACATCTAAGTCCCCATCAACTCAGCGATGGATGGATAAGTCAGGTATCGTACATAATAGATATAATGGAAAGAATTGACGTTAAAGTATTGCATGATCGACATGACTTGACCGGTAACAACCGAGATGATACATTTTTGAATCGCCCCATGTTGGAAGGCAATCCTAAAGATTCTAGAGATTTCCATCATCCCAGTCAGGAAATGAAACGTCAAGCAGATTGTTTCAAACTGTCTGAGTATTTAGAAAAAGAACGAGGAGTAGACATGACATTCTTTAAGAATGTTGTGGCCCAAACACAAGATCCTTGGGAAAAATTAATTAGCAATGATCCAAACAAACAAATGGTACAATACGCAATAAACCATGGTACGATAGTTAAATAAGGCATGACATATAAAATTGCCTGGGTTCAACCCAATTTCCAACAAGGTCCCAAAGAGTTCAATGCGCACTACTTGCCATATTCAGCTGGTGTGATATGGAGTTATGCCTTAACTGATCCTTGGATTCGGGAAAACTTTGAGTGTACAGACATGGTCTGGCGTAGAGATGCTGTGGAGCCATTGGCTGAAAAACTAGCACAAAACGATTGTGTAACATTCAGTACCTATGTGTGGAATCATCAGTACAACTACACTCTGGCACGTAAGGTCAAAGAGCTCAATCCCAAGTGTTTGATTATTTTTGGTGGACCTGAACCTGCTATCACAGACAAGGATATCTTTCGCAAAGAACCTTACATGGATTTGATTATTTGTTTTGAAGGAGAAATTACTTTTCGTAATGTGATCAAAGCGTTTGAAACAAGAGCCTTTGACAACATTCCCGGATTGTTGCTGAACAAAAATGGCAAACCAGTCAATACTGGCGATGCCAAACGCATTGAAACACTAGAAGAAGTTCCTAGTCCCTACTTGAATGGTGTGTTTGATAAAATTATTGCAGACAATCCCACAGTAGAGTGGAATGGCACATTGGAGACCAATCGTGGATGTCCGTTTGCTTGTACCTTTTGCGACTGGGGCAGTTTAACCTACAACAAGGTCAAACACTTTGAAGTGCAAAGAGTATATGACGAACTGGAGTGGATGGCCAAACACCGTTGTGGATTTATTTCAATCACTGATGCCAACTTTGGCATGTTCCCCGAACGTGACAATCTTATTGCAGACAAGATTATTGAAGTACAAGAGAAGTATGGTTATCCCAAAACATTTAGCGTGGCCTGGGCCAAGAACCAAAAGCGTGAAGTGGTTGAAATTGTAAAGAAACTACTAGATGCTCCGGGCTTTAACCAAGGTCTTACACTGAGTGTGCAAAGTCTTGATGTGGGTGTGTTGGAAAATATCCGCCGCAAGAACATGGAAATGAACAAGTTAGAAGAAGTGTTTGAACTGTGTGAGCAACGCAATATTCCAACCTACACAGAACTCATACTGGGCTTGCCTGGTGAAACTTTGACCACATGGAAAGATAACTTTTGGAAACTGTTTCGCATGGGCAATCATACAGGCTTGACTGTGTTCCAGGCACAGTTGTTGGAAAATGCCGAGATGAACTTGTTACAAAAGAAACTGTTCAAGATTGGTTCGCAACGTGTGACCGATTACTTCTCTGGCTCGTACTCAAATGAACACATTGAAGAAGGCATTGAGATCATCACAAGCACCAAGGATTTGCCTTTTGAAATCATGCTGGATGCTGAAATATTTTCATGGTACATCAACACTTTCCACATCAACGGTGTAAGCACATTGTTGAGTCGATTGGTTTACAAATACCTTGACATAGACTACAGTAAATTTTACGAAGACCTGTTTGAATGCTTGCAACAAGATGCATGGTATGTGAAAGAACAAACAGAAGTGCGACAGTACTTTAGCAACTGGATGACACAAGGACAGATCCGCCATCCCAAAATTGGCGGGATTGAAATCCACGGATGGAACTTGATTCATAGAACTATTTTAAATATGCACGTGGAAAATCAGTACGAAAATATTTTTAATCGTTTAGAAGAATTCATGCAACGCTATAACTTGCCCAAAGATTTACTGGACAATGTGATGAAGTTTCAAAAGAAATATTTGATAGCATACAATGACATTGCTGAATATCCGCAACAGTTAACACTTGATTACAATATTTGGGAGTATCTGACATTCAACCAACCATTGGTTCCGGGTACAGTGACTTATGATTTGGATTTCCCTGAAGACAAAAACATGAGTTTTCCTAAATTCCTAGAATTGTTTTACTTTGCAAGACGTAGAAATTTTGGTAAGGCCACAGTGAATACCATAAGCGGCAATGCCAACAACAGTGCTCGAAGAAGCCAGGCCAGTGCAAAAGCAATGGTCGTATTATAAAATTATCCCACCAACCATCTCAACTCGAAAGATTAAAAATGACAGATTACGATTTGGAAGAACGTATTGTACGTTACTGGAATGCTCAACCTTGCAATATCAATCACAGCAAAAATGAAGTAGGCACATTGGAATTTTTTCAAGATGTTACTGAGCGCAGGTATCGTGTGGAACCACACATGAAAGAATTTGCTGGATTTCACATGTGGTCTGGTAAGCGTGTGCTGGAAATTGGTTGCGGTATCGGAACTGATGCGGCTGAATTTGCCAAGCATGGTGCAGATTATACTGCCATTGATATCAGTGACAAAACAATCGAACTGGCACAAAAACGTTTTGAAGTAGAAGGACTTGAAGGTCGGTTTGTTTGTGGCGATGCAAGTGATCCCAAAATGTATGAAGGCCTGGGCCGGTTTGACATGGTGTACAGTTGTGGTGTCATGCATCACTTTCCTAGAATTGATGACATGATTCAAAATGCCTATGATGCGTTGGTGCCCAATGGGGAATTTAGATTTTTGGTATATGCCAAAAACTCCTGGAAGTATGCCATGATTCAAAAGGGGTTGGACCAGTTTGAAGCACAAGCAGGGTGCCCGTTTGCACAAGCCTATTCAAATTCTGAAGTATATGAGCTATTAGGCAAAAGATTTCACATTGAGAGGTTGCGTCAAGCCCACTGTTTCATGTATAATGTACAAGCATACAAGGCAGGCAGATACGAACTGGAACCCTGGTTCGAGGCCATGCCGGAAGCAATGCGTGAGGCAGTTAAAGAATATTTAGGTTGGCATTTGTTAGTTAAAGCAAGGAAAATATGAAATTCAAAGTAAGTGAATTATTTTATTCAGCACAAGGTGAAGGACGCTATGTTGGTGTTCCCAGTGTCTTTTTACGTATGTTTGGTTGTAACTTTACCTGTTCGGGTTTTGGTTGCAAGCCTGGTGAGAAATCTACAGAAGCAGACGATGTGGCAAAAGTTGTCCATATGTTTAATAAGTTTGAGGACTTGCCGTTGGTCAATACCGGATGCGACAGTTATGCCAGTTGGCATCCAGATTTCAAACATCTAAGCCCTACGTATACTGCTGAAGCACTGGTTGAAAAGATGAAAGCATTGTTGCCCAATGGTGTTTGGCAACAACCGGTCAGCGGTAATCCCATGCACCTGGTTATCACAGGTGGTGAGCCATTGTTGGGTTGGCAACGTGCTTATCCAGAATTGTTAGATATTTTAAGTTCACAAGGCTTAAGACACATTACTTTTGAAACCAATGGTACTCAAAACTTATCACAAGAATTTAAACAGTATCTGAATAATTGGTTTGGAGAGATCACATTTAGTGTGAGTCCCAAACTCACTGTGTCTGGAGAGAAATACGAAGATGCAATCAAAACAGATATAGTTTGGGATTATGAAACCTACGGAGTCACCTACTTAAAGTTTGTTGTGGAAAAAGCGGAAGACTTTGATGAGTTGGATCATGTGGTTGGTGCATATAGACAACGTGGATTTAGTGGTCCTGTGTTTGTGATGCCATTAGGTGGCGTGGTCAGTGTGTATGACGGTACCAGGATTCATGTGGCAGATGAAGCACTCAAACGTGGCTACTGGTATACTCCAAGGTTACACGTTGACCTTTGGGGCAATGGCTGGGGCAAGTAATGGGACTGTTTGACATCTTCAAAAAGAAACCTGAACCTGAACCTGTACCCAAACCACGTGCTGAGCCTAAACCCAAGGTGCCAGAAAAAACTGAAAAAGAGATTGCAACAGAAAAAGGTGAGCCATGGGTGACTGTTTTATCTATGGATGTTGATCCCAATAACTTGCACCAAGGTGCATTTGAACTAGATTGGAATGAAATCTTTGTAGCACGATTGGTCAAAGCAGGTTACATGATGAAACCCGATGATGTGGATGCCGACATTGTGGATCGTTGGTTTCAAAATATTTGTAGGCATGTGGTCATGGAAACTTGGGAACAAGAACAAGCCATAATCAAAGGTGCCGGACAATATGTAAACACCAAGGACATTGGTGGCGGACGTAGCGAAGTATCATGATATT
>Ga0114960_10002752_pt1 | contig 13634 bp, 10 predicted proteins | sample C_130625_MF_Meta_FD_92637 | JGI IMG/M metagenome (GOLD analysis project Ga0114960, IMG submission 92637) | Freshwater microbial communities from Lake Croche, Canada to study carbon cycling - C_130625_MF_MetaG | ecosystem: Environmental > Aquatic > Freshwater > Lake | place: Lake Croche, Canada... | reverse complement strand
CTCGTCCTACACGAGCATTACCCGTGGCACTTGTCTTAATATCCCAGGATCCATCGTTATTCTTTACAATAGTCTTTAGCTTACCAGACATGAAGTATTTCGTGACTTCATCAAGCTTATAGGAGGGTAGCTGATAGCCACGCTTAACCACATGATACAAGTCAACCTGAAGGCGGCCCTGAAGAGATAAGGTATGAAGGAAATTATCACCGAGGGCTGACGAAGCAAGACGCTTCTCCTGAAGAGATACCTTACCCCCATGCCCATATAGACGACTCATCATCTGAAGTCCATCATCTGTCATGATCTTAAGGGCCTCGGCACGCTGCCATAGATAAGGCTCATCAAAACCAAAGATATTGTATCCAACCCAGATATCTGGGTTTGTTTCAACAAGCCAGCTAAACCAGTCAAGAAGCATTTCTTTTTCATTTTTGAAGAATTTTACAGTGACCCCTGGAATCGGATCACATGAATCTAAAACAAAGATTGTCTTATCGAGAGTTCCATCTGACGTCTTTAGAATACAACCAATTTGAATGATCGGATCACCCTCTCCCTTGGCTGGTTTCGCTACTGGAAACTCACCAGACTTCGAGTAACACTCAAGGTCCCAAAAGAGTGTCTTAAATGGAGCAGAAGGCTTGGGTGGGTTTAGCTCAGGAGAAATGGAATCCCAATCGCAGGTCAGAACACGAATCCCCGTTTCCTCATCGGATCCATCGGACGACTTATCGACATTGACCCAGCCACACGGAGAAATATTTCGAAGATGAAAGAATCGAAGAAGAGGGTCGAGTCCTGACTCATAGACTGGTAGTGGAGAGGAAGACTTACTAAGACAGAAGATTGGCTCCTGATGATCATTCAGTAGAATGTTCTTGAGAGCTCGAAAATCCTTCATGCTTGCCACAGCAAGCTTGAAGAAGGTAAAATCCTCATCTGCTGTAAATCCGTAAAGCTCCTTACGTTTCATTCGCTCAACTGAGAGAGAACTTGGTGCGGTAGAGCCAAGCTGGTCACGGAACTGATTAATATCAAGAGATGGATTAACCTTTACATAGAGAAAGGGTCTAAATCCTTCAATATCACATCGAAGGGACTCACCCTCTGCGGTCATTCCAAAGAGGTGAATAATCATGGAACACTGTTTCCTTGATCCGTCATTCTTTCCGTAAGAAATATCTGGATCGGAGTCCCAAGTATACTCTACCTCTTGCTCCTCCTCTGTCTCTCGCGTGACCTCGATATACTGGTCACGTGAGAGGGCATCTAAAATATGAAAGGTTACTGACATGGTTGTAATAAACTAGATAGAAAGGCCGGGCCCAATTTTTTGAGTGGATTTACTTTCTATGTTTTCTTGTAAGTCTTGGTTCACTTAGTCTTAAGAGGGCCTTCATAGAGGAAGACTTGCCACGAAGAGCATGTAGTAATCTTCCACCCCGTGTAGGTTCAGTCTTTACGGTAAAATTAGCGGGTTTCGATGAAATAAGATCAGCACCAATATCTGGAGGAGATGAGGAGAGTATTTGTTTAGACATCTGATTAGATCTCTCTAATATTTTAGAACCCTTTGTTGTTCTAACTGAATTAGATGTGCCAAGGGTGTTATCTGTTCTAACTGAATTAGATGCGCCTACTGAATTTGCTGTTCTAACTGAATTAGATGTGCCTACTGAATTATCTGTAAAAGGTGATTTGTGTGTTAGATTAAATGAAGCATCCGCGCGAGGAGGACTATCTCTGGTTAAATTAGCTCTTAACAGTTCAGGGATTGATTTTACTGTAGGATTTTGAACTAAACTTGATAAGACTTCCTTATCTTCAGAGAGTGTATCCTGACGAGGCATGGAGTGTGTAAGATTTCCATCCTTATCCTTAAAGGTCGCAGGCTTTCCATCCTTTCCAACAACCATAAGTGTTGGATAAAACTTTGGAGGTGTATTTGCTAGACTTGTTTTTGAAAAGACTCTTGAATCTACGCGAGCAAGATTGATAGAACGATTCTTGAGTTTTGTTAAAGGTGACCATACGTCTTCATTAAGTCGATCACACGGTCCACATCCTTCTAGTTTTACAAATACTAGCGTTAGAGGTCCGTTTACTATAGCTTTCTCAAGCATCTTTACGGCTCCATCTGACCGGACGTCTAAATTAGCGGCCCTTAGCTTACGTGTTCTATTTTTATATTTTCTTGTATTCCCTGATTTTACAGCCATATCTATTTATAGCTTATAAAGTTTGTAGGCTGAAGATAGTAATGAAAGTGTCTCTCCCAAATTGGATAAAAAAACATATATTTTCTGTAATTGGCATATGTCTAATATTTGCCGCAATTGTTATCGGATTTCAATCTAAGCCACAGGGATTTGAAAATGCTCAGGATAAAAATGTAGTTCTCGATACTTCAAAGAATTCTATGTTTCCTTATACAACAGAGCCTATCAATAGTCTTGATCAATATGAACTTGAGGCGGTCTTTACAAATGAGGGCGATAGAGAACTCAAGAAGCAGCAAATAAATCAAATGACTCGCAGATACCCTCTTGACTGGACAAACTACCCTCCAAATTCCAGCAAGTTCCAGTCTGAACAAGCAAAGTATATAGAAGGATTTTCTACAGAATCATCTGCTCAAGATCTTAATAAACCTTACAAGGATATCGGAGCTGGAAATTTAACACCTCCCGACACGATTGCCATTGAAAAGCAAGAACGAGAAATCTTAGAGACATATGAACCTAGAAAGGCCGGATCAATGACAACCTATGACGTCTATGATGCTCAAAAGTTATTAGAACAAATTTATGAACCTAAGGGTCTTAAGCCAACTGTAGTTCGTAAGGAAGGGAATGTCTTTGAGGTTGTAAATACACGGAGTTTAAAGGATAAGATTGAATATGAGGACGATCTTCCTGATGCTCCAGTATCAAGTGGATCAGGTCTAGGAGCAGGAGAAGCTGTGATAGAAGTTCCTCCAGTAGCTACTGAGCTTGCGTCAAGTCGGGATCCATTCTATGAGCCAACAACAAGCACCCGGTCGTCTCGCACGGATTACATGCGCTGGACTCCTGGACTAGAGCGTATGTTTGCCCCAACAAATCCTACAAATGATTGGATTGGACAGGCTAAGTAACATTCTCTGCGTAATTTACTAAGAAACATTAAAATGATATTTCACGATCTAAATGAAGTATATGTATATATACATATGCCCATTTGGTTAGACTACAGAGAAAGAGGACTACAAGCTTTAGAACCTAGCTTACAAACCATAACTCCTCCTGTCGGTGATATCTGGATCGGTGATATGACCGGTGATTTACTTCAGGAAGGTGGTGTTATTCTAGAACGCAAGTCATTAACAGACCTAGAAGCCAGTATTATAGACGGACGTTATGAGGAACAAAGAGGTCGAATGTTAGCTTACGCAAATGAACAGAAGGTAGCAATTGGATATGTGATCGAGGGTCAGACGAAGGGTTTCCAGGGTCGACGGTTTACGGGGGACTCCGTTCTCAAACTCATTTCTCAGATCCAATTCAAGCACCGAATTCCAGTGTTTCAGACGGCTTCTATGGAAGATACACTAGCCCTAGCTAAAATCATAGAAGGAGAATGGTTAAAGGCCAAGGGACAGTTTTCTTGGCAAGTCGGCGCAGGAAATGTATCAACTCCTGTGGCGGCTTCTTATACAAAATCTAATTCTAGAGATACTCCTGATTCTTTTTTACTCGGTGTTCTAACACAGTGTAGAGGTGTAAGTGATACCTTAGCTCGAATTATTCTGGAAAAAGTGAAGGATCTAGAAGGTCTTATGAAAATCTCAGAGGCAGATCTTTCAATTATATCAGATCCTTCAGGGAAACGTAAGGTTGGCAAAGCCGTCGCATCGAGACTGTATGGACTCTTACATCTTCCAAAGGTCGTCGAGGACATTCCCAAGAGCATCCTTTGAGTCAGAAAATCTTACAGTCTGCTTTGGTTTTGTATAAGGAGATGGACGTTCCATAGTTTCCACAAAAGACGCAGGAGGTGTATAATCAGAGGCTCTTAGAATGGGTCCCGCGTTTGGTGTAGAGGTAGCCGCTTGCTGTAAGGATACCATAGAGGCCCCCTTTCTTTTTTCTGGCCCAGCCATCTTTGGTGGAATCATAGACTGAACAATAGGATTTTTTTCCAATAAATACTGTCGTTCATGATGAGCCCAAGAGATCATAAGTAAATTTGGAAAGGTATATCGGACCTCATAACCTTGAAGACGTAATTGATAGACAACATAGACAATACAGTCTTTTAAATCGAGAGAAGGTAATCCCAAGACAAAGGGAGGCACATTGTAGTATACAAAGGTTGGTTGATTGGGTGCTGTAACTGAATGAGCAACTTTCTGAAGAGCTTGCTCAAGAATTTGATTATACGCGCGCTGCCGGGCTTGATCTTTTTTTAATCTTACATCAAAGAGTGTAGACGCAGGGAGTTGAGGAACTCCTGCCATTTCTATAGAGTCTATAGCCTTTCATAAGATGAAATCACCGCTTATAGAATTCTCTTCATTTAGAGTAATGATACCGCCGAGAGAACTTGTTCTGAGTGGGGGAGGTATGAAAGTTGTCTCAATGGTAGGAGCTCTAAGTGTGCTTGAAGACTCTGGTCTCTTAAAATCATTAAAAATAGTCTCTGGTGTTAGCGCGGGTGCCTGGGTTGGATTTATGATTTCGTGTGGATTTAGTATTAAAAAAATGGAAAAACTTATTCTTGAACTTGATTTTGGTGTGATAAGAAATATAACACCAGAATCTTTTTTAGGATTTCCAGAAACCTATGGAATTGATGATGGATCAAAACTTATGAAGTTTCTAGAATCAGTGCTTCGAAATGCTATTAAAGTAGAACCTCAGACAACCTTCGCAGATCTTAAAAATAATAAGATACATTTTCGCTGCTGGGCAACAGATGTAGTTACATATCTTCCACGCGAATTTTCTCTTAAAGAAACTCCTAATGTAAAAATTATTGATGCTCTACATGCTTCTATGTCAATTCCTTTTTATTACACACCAGTGATAGATAACGATACAGGCCATTATCTAAGTGATGGAGGAATTCAAGGTGCCTTACCTATGTATAATCTAACAGAAGAAGAATGTAAGTATGCTCTTGGAATTGGATTCTCAAATATATTATCAGATAAGAATCCAGAGGATGTTGTTGATTTTATGAGTCGTGTATTTTCATCAGTAGTAATCGCTCAAAATAATTATATAATGAAAAAATGGCAACATAAGATTATTAAAATTCCAGTCGATGAAATTACATCTCTTAATTTTGAGATCAGCCGGGAAGGGCGTATAAAATTACTAAAAAAAGGGTCAGATTCAGCTCGCAACTGGCTTGAGGGCAAGACTTGTATTAAACCTCTTAGACGGCATTCTTTTCAATAAACTCTGTAATAGCAGGAACTGTTCTGTCTCCCTTATATTCTATATTCTGCCCATCAACCGTGCTGAGAATAAAGGTTGGAAATCCCTTTACGTTATTTTCTTCTAGCTCTGAAGCAGCGGCAGGATCCCCTTGTTCGAGCATACGAATCTTAATCTTCTTTCCTCCATGATTAATCTGCCCAGCCGCCGCAAATGTCTTGTAAGCAGGAAGGATTTCCTCACAATGAGGGCATCCATTCATATAATAAAGCGTAAAGGTGTTTACCTTTTCACCTAAATCAGCAAAGGCATCTCTTCTAATACCTCTTCCAGACATAAGAAGGGATAGATAGGAGAGGATTGCTAAAACAAGTGCGACGACTAAAAGGATGCGAACATTCGGCATTTCTAACGTAGCATAAGAAAACCTAAACGCAGAACTTACTTATAAGATAGATGAGATGGATTTCAGGTTTACGTTCAGAGACACTGTATACAGTTGAAAAAAGACCCCTAGATCCTACATTATCAAATCAGGATCTACAGGTCTTATTAGGTTTATGTGCCACAGCTCAAAAACACGGCTGGTCTGAAGATAGAGCCTTTCAAACAGCAGAGGCAATTGTATTTCGATCAAAATATCATGGAATTTCTTGGTCGAATGACAAATTAAATAGTGATATAGAACTTTTATTAAACATCACGAGGGAATAGCATGAGTCCTAATAAAACAAGAAAGAAAACACCTGTGTGAAAAAAGAGCCCCATAGGTGTAGGACATCCTCCATCAGCAATCGTTATGAGGCTTCCAAATAACATCTGAGTTACCTTAAATGTTTCAGGATTCGCAATTAAGAAAAATACAAGAGCACTATAGAAAGAATATTTTGCCTTGAGTCCTATGGGTAAATAGCCGGATGACATTTAACTACTAGATAAAAACATATAATTCTGCTCAGGTAAGCTTCTAAGAATTTCAGCACGAATCATAACAGGAATCCATTCCTCCTTTGTATTTGACAAGGCTTGTCTAAAAAATGGCTTGATGCGATCAATTGATCCTGTATCATTTGTAAAGACATCATCAATTTCCTCAGGTGACATAAGATTAATAACTTCATGAGCATCATTAAGTGGATCTTCATCGGCATATTCATCCATATATCTATGAAAGGGTTCTACTAGATCATACATGGGTGATGAATCAGGTGGAGGAAGCATCTTTTGATATTCTGGTTCTAGATTCATATAGTCATTCATAGAATTTTCCCAGGCAACTTGCTCCGCCATAAGAGGAAGAATATCATCTGGACCTACCTTAATATCATCTCTAGAACCACCTCTTCTTATTGATGATCTAACATTTGGATTTCCCTTTTCTAAATATAAATATGGAACCGCCTTTCCCTTTAATTTAGATCTGTATTGATTAATTTGATCATCTCGCCATCTTCCTGTTGGATCTCTCCATTTTTGGCTCTTGGTAGCTTGTGGTGGAAATACTGGAGCTGCTTGAAGCGCTGGTGGTGGTGAAAATACTGGAGCTGGTGGTGGAAATACTGGAGCTGCTTGAAGCGCTCGTGGTGGTGGAAATACTGCTTTAAAAGCTGGCTGTTCTGGAACCTTATTAAAACAATTTTTCCAGCATTCATATTTATCTTGTAACTCTTGTAAATATATTGTAAGTGATTGAAGCATTTCATCAAGTGTAACTATCGACTCTTGTTTTTCAATAGGAATACTATTATTATATATTTGATTTATAGGCTTTGCTAGCATTCCTACAATATGCTGTTGTTCTTGCCCCATTTTATCAGTTATAGGCAATGGTTTATTAATAAATGGCTGCGTTATTTTTCTGATCATAGCATATATTTGTTGTATAATTTTAGAATATAGTTGAGATGTTTCACGCTTTACTTCTTGTTTAATAAAGGGTTCGCATGATTCTAGAGATGGTAATATTACCTTAATTATATAGTCAATATTTTCCTTATCTTCACCTAAATCAGAAGTATCAAGTTTTCCAAGCTCAGCCTTACGTGTATCAATATCCTCTCCCGATTGTAAAATCTTTACGATCCCACTTAAAATATTCTTAAGCGGAGAAGCATCTGGTTGTGATGGAGAGGATTCTACAAGAGGGGGTGAAGCAGGTCTAATATCAGATGTTTCTACAACCTTTGTTGTAAGACCTTCAATATAAGGTCCAATTAATGAAAAAGCATCTCCAATCTTTACTACAGCACTCTGAGTATCTTTCTTTCCATATAAATCATGGGCTTCTGTTATTTTTATAATAATATTTTGAATTAATGAGACATCTTTTATAAAACTAAGTTTTGGTTCAAGGATACTCTTTATGTCAACTTGAGGAAATGATTTCAAATCAGACTCAGCCTTTGCTAAGGCCGCCTTTAACGCATCAATTTCTTCTTGATTCGATTGATCACTACTTTTATTTGAAAGTTCTTTTATCCTTTGCTCCGCCGCAGCAAGCTTCGACTTGAGATCATTGATATTTCCATAAATATCAGGAAATAAACTGGGTAGAAGATTAAACAAATCAGCAACACTGTGCGCCATAGCACGAATGCCATCGTGATCCTTTGTAAATTTACCATCATTAAGAATTTTTTCTAATAAGCTAGTAACTTCCTCATTGAGTGCTGGAAATTTATCAAAGATCTCTCTAATATTAAGTTCATTTCCAACCTTTCCATTTTTATACATTAAGTAAAATATCTTTGGAAGAACAGAATAATAAAGAACCTTATCATCTGGGACAATAGGTCTTATACAATCTGGTTGATTAGGTCCTTTTTTTAAGATTGATAGATATAATTTAATACGATTAAGCTGTTTCATAGAAGCATCGCCTAAGGCAGTGTTTGGATCCTTCTTAGTAGCTTCATCCATAAATTCTTCATAATTTGTAAAGGCTTCAATTAATAAATCAATATCTTGCTGATCACAAGGAACCCTAAACTTCCCCTCAACAGGTTCAGATATAATATTATTGTCTAGAAGTCTTTGAATTCTCCAATACTTTAACATAATTCTTCTCATAATATCAAGACGACTGACATTCGCACGAGCAAATCTAAGACGAAAATCTTCAAGGGTCATAATTCCAGAACTACCTTCAGTTGGTCCTAAATCTCTGCCTGAGATTTCAAAGACAGCATTTCCTAATTTTTCTTGACCAAACCTAATAAAAGAGGGTCCTGATATTGTCTGATAAGGAGATCTTAGTTGAGGAACAGGCGCTGGCTGAGGTAACGGAGCTGGCTGAGGTAAGGGTGTTGGCTTAGGTAACGGAGCTGGCTGAGGTAAAGGGCCTGCTCTTGTGTCAGGTAGAGGTCTTACTGAAGTGGCCGATATTGCTTGAGGAACCGGTATTTGATTTGAAAAAACAAGCCTTGGATCTCTATCATTCGCATTATTACGAGTAGGATGGTCTTTATCATTCGCGGTAAGTTCTTTAATTTTAGAAATTGATGGTAAAGACATAGTCTATCTAAAACCCCAGAACATTTATAATATAGATGACAGACGCTTTAACGAAGACATTTAACCCATGGAATCTTAAGAATAAAGACATATCGACGCAAGATGTTGAAAGCATCATGCATCGTTATGGATGTCCTGGATTTAAGGTAAAAGAACTCAAATGGTTCGCACAAGCATGTGTTCATAAATCATATGTAGATCGTCCAGATGTTTGGGCTGAACAGTCGGGAGAGCAAATGATTGTAGCAGAAAAGCCAGAGGGATGTCTTGCCTTAAAATTAAAAGATAATGAAGAACTTGAGTTTGCAGGTGATTCTGTATTATCGGCAATTGTCGGAAAGTATTTAAAAATGAGATATCCAGGTGAGGGTGAGGGATTTTTAACGAGCCTTCGAACTCAAATTGTAAATAATAACATGTTAGGTGAGCTAGCAAAGAAAATGAAATTTGCCCCGTATTTAATTCTAAGTCGTCACGTTGAAGAAGTGTGCGACGGTCGTAATAATCTTCGTATTCTAGGATCCATGCTAGAAGCCTGGATTGACGCAATTATGGAACATGAGGGAAATGAAGGTCCTGCCTACGATATGGCTCGTAAATTTTTTATTTCAATCATGGAACATCACATTAATTTTTCAAGACTCATTGCTGAAGATAATAATTTTAAGGATCAACTTCTAAGATATTTCCAGTCACAATTTCACCAGCCTCCTCGGTATAAGGAAGTAAAGGTAGACGGTCCTCCCCATGATCGTGTATTTACTATGGGCGTCTTAGATCCAAATGGAAATGTTGTTGCTCAAAGCAGAGCTCGCAATAAGAAGGTGGCCGAACAAGAGGCAAGTAGACTCGCGTTAGAGATATATATGAAGAAAACATAAGAGCCAAAATAGATGGATCCTTATGTTCCACCCGTATTCAAGGCGTTTAAAAGAACAAGAGTGGTTCTTAGCTTAGAGGCTACACCAGTTGAACGGGAGGGTGATTTAACTGATCTAGGAGGGGCAACATTTAGAGACGCTGAAGGACAGGGTCCAACATCAAGATTAAGAGGAACTGCTGCAAAGGAAGTTAAAGCAGTATCTGACCCTGTAATGTTTCCAAGGAGGGGTGATAAGAAAGCTACTGAGGGCTTCGCCTTACCACCTGCACTTTCTGGTCTAGGTGGCTTAGAGAAGAGACAAAGAAAACCAGCCGCCCCGGCTGCTAGACAAGTCTATTCAAGAATGGATGTGATGTCTAGAGATTTACAGGCTGCTGAAATTGGCAAATTATCTGATTCCCTTAAGACCTTAGCTAAGAGTCTCTTAGATGTCGAAACCACAGATCCATATATAGTAAAGGATATAGACGCATTCGTTCCAATATCAAGACGTGGTTTTGGAAACTTCCTCTTTAACAAATACGGTCCAATCTTTCCAAAGGGATCCCAGAAGGCACTTGATGTTGCTACTTGTGCAGCAAAGGGACAAGAGGGTGTAAAGGAAGTAAAAATCTATCATTATCAGGCATTTATCAGAGAATATCTTCGTTACGAATCTCCATATAGAGGTCTTCTTGTTTACCATGGTCTTGGAAGTGGAAAGACATGTTCCGCAATTGCTGCGGCTGAAGCACTCTTTGGAACACGTGGATCTAAGATTGTTGTTATGACACCCTTCAGTTTACGTGATAATTTTATCAGTGAGATTAATTTTTGTGGATTCAAGCATTTCAGATTACAAAATCATTGGGTCTCTTTATCTCTCGCACCAGGATCAAATCCAGATCCAGAAATGGTAAAATTATTTGCTAAAAATGTGTATGGAATACCTGAATCATATATTTCAAAGTTAACGAAGGGACGCGCGGCTCTCAATAAGATATGGATCCCAGATTTTGAACAAGCTCCAAACTTTGATTCTCTGAGCCCTGAGGATAAGGATGAAATTAAGACACAGCTAAAAGTCACAATTGAAGCTCGTATAAGATTTATTAACTATAATGGTATTACCGCGCGCGAACTTAAGACAATGGTATGCTCACAGCCTGAAATCTTTGATAATGCGGTTATTGTAGTGGATGAAATTCATAATCTTGTTCGTTTAATTCAGGGAACCCTTGAATCCTATTTTGGTGTAAGACCTAAGAGCAAGGCTCCTCTAGAAATTCTATCTGTCGATAGACAAAAGCTTCCTTATTGCGGAATGACAAAAGGATATATGAGAGGTTACTTGTTTTATAGACTTTTTATGGATGCGAAGAATTCAAAGATCATAGGTCTATCAGGAACACCTCTTATTAACTTTCCAGAGGAACTTGGTATCTTATCAAATATCTTACATGGACCAATATATAAGATATCCTTTGATGTAACTCTTGAAGCAGGTCGTGATGTTATACCTTTGATAGAACAGGAAGTTCTACAAAACGAGGATCTAGATACAATTCATCCTACTCGTTCAGAAGGAAGTGCCCAGATTGTAATTACACGATTACCAGAACAGTTCGTAAAAATCTTTTCAGAGTCAGGTGAAATTGTTGGAATACATCGTCGTGATCCTGGAAAGCAAATACCATCACTTGGTGATATATGGATAGGATTACAGAAAAAACTAAAATCATTAAATATAAATTTTCGTGGAATGGCAGATTTGAAGGCACAAGAATTACTTCCATCATGGGACACACCCTTCCGTGGCGCCTTCTTACAGGAAGATGGTATTAAGTTAAAGAATGTATCAGTTCTTAAAAAGCGTCTCCGTGGCTTAGTCTCTTACTATAGAGGAATTCAAGGAGATGTTATGCCAAAGGTCACTCGTGATGAAATTGTTGGAGTGCCACTTACTGGATATTCTTTAAAGATATATAATAAGCTAAGAAATGAGGAAATTCAGATTGAAATGAAAAAGCCAAAGGCAGCTGGATCTGCTGGAGATGCTGTATGGGCTGAAATCGGTGATATCGCATCAATGAAGTCTGCGTCAAATTATCGTATGAGCAGTCGTCAAGCCTGTAATTTTGCCTTTCCAGAGGGTGTAGCTAGACCAAGACCTACTAATCTAGAAGAACAGGATGCTGAAACTGGGCGTGATAGAGATGTAATTGTAGATGCGGATGTTGAAGATGGCGTTGCTGGAAAGGATGATGATGACGCAAAATCCGTGGGTGATGATGAAGATGCCAAGGTTGAAGCGATGGCTGCTGTAGGTGTTAAGGCTGCTCCAGTGATTCTAGGAACAAAGGAAGCAAAGGCGAAATATCAGGCTGCTCTTAAATCAGCCAAGGAAAAGCTAAGATCCATGGGCAAGACACATTTACAGTTAGATGGCCCCCCTGAACGTAATCTTGCCAAATATTCTCCAAAGTTCGCATCAATTCTTACAAATCTAAATAAACTTCCTGGAAGCAGTTTAGTCTATTCGAATTTCTTAGCTATGGAGGGCATTGGTATTCTTGGAATCTGTATGGAGGCGAACGGATATGAGCCTATTGAGATTGTTCCTGGAGCAGATGGAAAACTTAAATTCAGTGAGCGCACAGCAAAGTCTCTGGCAAAGGGCCCTAAGAATCCAGAAAAGCGCTATATAGAATTTACTGGAACTGGATCAAAGGAACAGCGTGGTGCTGCGGTAGATGTATTTAATGCTCGCCTTGATAAGTTATCACCTGCTCTACAGAAGGTGCTAAAAGATGCTGGGTGGTCTGATAACTTTGATGGTGGTTTATGTAGAGCTTTTTGTATTACATCAGCTGGTGCGGAAGGATTGTCATTAAAATGTGTTCGTGGCGTTCATATCATGGAACCATATTGGAATACAGTAAGAACACAGCAAGTGAAGGGTCGTGCGGTTCGTATCTGTTCTCATATGGATTTACCAAAGGATCAGCAAAATGTAGAAATTTTCACATATTGTACAATCATTCCAGATGAGGCTGTCTTAGCCCAGGCGGTAGATAAGACACTTGAACACAATGACGCTTATTCTGCGAATGATGCTATGGCACTTGGTGTTCCAGTCCCCAAGGTGGTAGAAGCTGGAGCTGAAATCTCAAGAGATATGTTTTTTAAGGTAGAAGAGAAGGCACCTGTTCCAGTAAATGAAGGGGCGCAAGCGACGATAGATGGACCCATTCGTTTCTTTCATAAGATTGCGAATGACTATCGTGGATTCTCTAACTTTGCTCCATCCCCCATGAGTATTAATGGAAAGATATATCCAAGTGTTGAACATTATTTTCAAGCAATGAAATTTCCAGATGATCTAGGTTGGCAGGAGGCCATTCGTGTGTCACCAACGCCAGATAAGGCGAGACAATTAGGATCACAGGCAGATCATGTAGTAAGAGCTGATTGGAAAGAACAACAGGAATCTATAATGATCATAGGACTTCGGGCTAAATTCCAGCAAAATTCAGGACTTCTTCAGCAACTCAAAGAAACAGGATCAAGACCACTTATTGAAGCTTCTAAGGATCCATATTGGGGAGAGGGTCGCACAGGAAGAGGTAAGAATCGTATAGGTAAACTCCTAGAACAAGTAAGAGAAGAACTCAGAGAATTTGTTGCTGAATCTGCTCAAGCTCCAGCTGAAGCTCCTACTGAGGATTTCTTTGAAGGTGAGGATGAAGAGTTTGCGGATGAAGGTGTGGAGGCTACCTTAGAGGGTCCTCCTGCTCCTGCTACAGCTCCTGCTGCTGCGGCCCCTGCTCCTG
>Ga0114960_10002751_pt1 | contig 13635 bp, 14 predicted proteins | sample C_130625_MF_Meta_FD_92637 | JGI IMG/M metagenome (GOLD analysis project Ga0114960, IMG submission 92637) | Freshwater microbial communities from Lake Croche, Canada to study carbon cycling - C_130625_MF_MetaG | ecosystem: Environmental > Aquatic > Freshwater > Lake | place: Lake Croche, Canada... | reverse complement strand
TCGATCGTGGCGGCGTCCAGTGCGAGGCCAACATCCTGCTTGATCTGCGTCACGACTCGCTGGTGGTGGAACGCATAAAAGAAAACCTCTTTGTGTCAGGGTATTGCTTCAGCAACAACCATCCTGACCGGAGGTCTTCTTTTTTGCGCTTGATAGCAAGGCTGCTAACAGCGCAAAAGCCTTGCGCCTTAACTTCCCGCCATTCGGCCAGGGTGTGATGCACCGCAGGTTACCAACCTGCGGCTACGTAGGTGCAGATTGGCAACCGAGTAGCACAGGTTGGCAACCTGTGCCGAACTACCGCAGGTTACCAACCTGCGGCTACGGCGCCGGCTGGATCTCCACCGCGATCGCCCCCGCATCGTCGGCCATGTCGCCGGGCGGCTCGTTGAGCTTCAGGTAGAGCGGGCCGTCGGTGGCGGCCTGAATCGTCGCGGAGGCGCCCTCCCCGAGCACCACGAATCGCGGCCGTCCTCCGTCGGCGGGTAACTCCACCCACTGGGCCGCGAGGAGCCGCCCCAGCGGACGGCCCCGATACCAGTCGAGCGAAATGCCGTCGGCCTCCGTCTCGATCGTGGTGTCGCCGACCCTGCCGAGCGTGCAGCGGCCGGTTGCGCGAAGCTCGTAGCGGCGGCCACTCGTCAGCGCGACCCCGGCATGCTGCCAGCCGCGACCGGCGGCAACCTCGACCCGCTGCGTGGCGACAAGCGGCTGTGCCGCCGACCAGTCGATGGCCGACCGCGCGAAGTCGTAGCCGTAGTCGATCTCGTCGGTCAGCACGTCGAAATCCCGCGACGCGCGTGTCGGATCGAAGCCGGGCATGGCGGCGAGCCGCTCGTTGAAGTCGGGTCCCAGCGGCCCCCGTTCGACCGTGGTGAACGAGGCCGCGTAGGCCGGATGCTGCGTGAACAGCGCGACCGCGGCCCAGCTCGAGGCATAGTCGGAGAGCGACCGATGATCGCCAAACGGCGCGGCAAGCACAGCGGCCAGCGACGGCATGCGGCCCTGCTTCCGCAGGTTGCGAAGCTCCTCGATCCGGCCGAGTTGCTCCACGTCGGCGGCGCGTGCCGGGATCGGCGTGGCGACGAGCACCGGCCTGTCGCCGCCAGCTTCGACGCGGTGCGTCGCCAGCAACTCGGCGATGCCCTCGTTGTACCACGCGGGCGTGGCGAGCCCGCGGACGGTGAGTGTGAAGGCATGGACGCCCTCATGGAGGAGCAGGTGCCGGCGATAGGCCGGGTTCGACTGATCGTGGAGCCAAAACACGTTGGCGGCACAGAAGCCGTTGGCAAAGTCGGGGACGGACGGCGGCAGCAGGCCCGCGGTACGAAACCGCTCGCGATCGACCACGAGGCATCCGAAGGCACGCCAGTCTGGCGACGACGCTGCGGCGATGCCGTAGTGGTCGCACCAGGCATCGACGGCCTGGTCAAAGATCTCGGCGAGCTCGTCGACACCGTCGCCGTCGCGAGCCGGCCGATCGGTGGCGAGCACCAGTCGATCCGACTCGATGACCCGCAGCCCGGCCCGTCGCGCCGTCGTTGCGAGGGCATCGACCGACTGGGGATTCCCCGGGTCCTGTCCGGCCGCCACCGGCGCTGCCGCCGCGAGCAGGAACACGGCCGCGATCATCCGGAGCGAGTTGCTCATGTTTCCCAGTTCATCCAGACAACGTGAATTCCACAAGGCAGCCGGATCTCGCAGAGCGGGGCTGATGGACCGCCGCGGAAATACCGATCGCAGAAAGCGGGTGGCTGGTGCTACAAGCCGGAATCTCGACGACCATACCCGAGGATTGGGCCACGTGCCGCCGACTGGCCTGGATCGCATTGAACCCCGCCGAAAGCCGTGGATCCCCATGGCCGTCGCGGTCGCGTGCGCGGTCGAGCTGGCGGCGTACGGCCAGACGCCCTCCGATGAGGCGAGGGCGAGCGCCTGGGCGACCGGCGGCACGTCAGCCACCGCCAAGCCCGGCGACACCGACGGCAAACCGATGAGTGGTGCCGTTGCGATGCCCTACTGGCAGGCTCCCGCCACGCCGCAGGCCGTGATCCAAGGGGGCGCAATCCCGCCGGGCTGGCAGCCGCAGGCGATTCCGTATCACGGCATCGGTCCCGACGGGAAGCCGATCACGATGTACGTGGCGCCAACGTACGTGTTCACCTACCAGGCCGGCCCGCCCGTGCTCGCCACGCCGAGGGCGAATCAGGTGTCGCGGACTGTCCCTGGCGCACCGGCGGCGGGATGGAACTACGCGACCAGCGGTGCCCAACCGGTGAATCCCACGCTGCCGCCGGCGACGGTCGCCCGGTATCCGTCGGCGCCTTATCAGTTTCCGGCTGACTCGCGGGCCCTCACCGGCACGCCGGTCGTGCCGCCCGCAGGCAGCGCCGCACCACCGCCACCTCCACAAAGCTGGGGCACCGCTCCAGCCACACCGGCACCGGTGTCGTCGCCCCCGCCGACGCAGTGGGTGTCATCGACTCCACCCCCGGCCGCGCCGGCGACACCACCTTCCGGCGACTGGATGACCGTCGTGCCGCCGGCCGTGGCCACCGCGGCGCTTGCGGCCGGAGCCACCACCGCCGGATCACAGGCCGCCGACACGACGCTCACGGCCGTGCCGCAGGCGTCATCCGCTGGATCGACGCCCGCCCAGCCCGTGAGCACTGGTCTGTCATCCCCGCCATCTTCGGTCGCGGCACCACATCTCTGGCGGGTGGTGGGCGTGCAGGACGGCGACACACTCACCTGCCTCGACGAAACGAACCAGCAGCAGAAGATTCGTCTCTCCGACATCGACGCGCCCGAGATCGGGCAGGACTATGGCAAAGCCTCTCGCGAGGCGCTTGCGGCACTGGTCTTCGGCAAGACGGTGGAGGTGTATGACCAGGGCCGCGACGAGAATGGCCGCTGGATCGCCCGGATCATGGTCAATGGCGTCGACGTGAACAGCCAACTGGTGGCCACGGGCAACGCCTGGCACTACGCCGCCTCCTCGACCGACCCGACGCTCGCCGCCATTCAGGCCCAGGCACAGTCGCAGAAGCAAGGGCTCTGGTCGGCAGCCTCGCCCACGCCTCCGTGGGTTTACCGGCAGGGCGGCAGCGCCTCCTGAGCCGTCGCGTTTCGAGCGAGGCGAGGGGTCGATGCAACTTCTTACAAACAGGCCCACCGTCTGGCATCCGGGCCTCGCCAGTTTGTGTGTCTCGACACGCCAGCAGGTCACGATCGTGCTGAACTGCAAGGCTCGGGCCGTTTTCAGGATACGGTCCTGGATGCTGCCACCAACGGCGGGCTGAATCGCGCTGCCGACCGGCCATGCCCGTGAATGCCGTTTGGGGCTGCGGCTTTGCCGGATTATCATCTCGTTTGGTAGCCGGGTCGCGTTGGCGGTCGTTCCTCGATCGAGGTGGGCGATGACATCCCGAAGAGTATGGGCTGGTCTTGGCATCCTCCTCGCCGTGATGCTCACGGTGTGGTTCTGGTCCGGTGGCCAGACGCTGCCGCGGCCCGCTCGCCAGGCCATCCAGCAGCGCTACCCGGATGCGAAGGTGATCCAGGCGAAGCCCAGAACGGCTAACGGGAAGACCGAGTATTCCGTGGCCCTGTGGTCGAACGGTCGTCGCGCCGATGTGAGGCTCACGGCCGACGGCCAGTTGAAGCGGAGCGTGCGAGACATAGCGCCCAGAGACCTGCCGCAGGTCGTCGCCAATGCCATCGCCGCGAAATACCCCGGCTCCACCGTTCGGTGGAGCGAGGAGGTTTCCAAGGCCGTGGATGGCAAGGACACCGTCGTCCTCTACGAGGTGTTGCTGGCGACCGCTGGGAAGCGGGAGATCGAGGCCCGAGTGACCTCCGATGGCGAGGTTACACCACGATGATCGCACCCAAGACTTCCTCTCGCACGGCTTCACCCGGTCGGTCGACCTTGCTCGGAGCTGTCACCATGCGACCACGGACCGCCTTCACGCTGGTTGAACTTCTGGTGTCGATCGCGATCATCGCGGTCCTCATCGGACTCCTGATCCCGGCGGTGCAGATGGCCCGGGCCACGGCCGCCCGAATCCAGTGTTCCAGCAATCTCCGGCAGGTCGGCCTTGCCATGAACGGCTACCACACCATCAAGAGGAAATATCCGGTGGCGGTGCAGATGCCCTTTGCCGACGAGGATTCGGAACTCCTGGTCGGTGGCGCGGCCCATCCGTTTGGTCCGAACTGGGCGGTCTATCTGCTGCCGCACATCGAGCAGGAAGCCCTGTTCATCCAGGCGAACGTCGCGCGTTACCCGGGAACGAGCCGGCTCGACGACCTGGGCTCGTACGACGTGTCGTGGCGGGCGGTTCGGGGGGCGACGGTCCCTGCATATCGATGCCCCGCGGACAGCGGCGGCAGCCAGCCGTTCTCCGATTCGAGCGGACGGCCCGAGGAACCGGGCTGGGCACGCGGCAACTACGCCGCCAACGGTGGCACCGCCGACATGGACCACCACGTGAACGGTGATCCGGCAGTGGATGAATCACCCCTGAAAGGGACCGACAAGCAGCCGCCGATGGGGGTCAACTTCGGGTGCCGCATCACCGACATCACGGACGGCACCTCCAAGACGTTCCTCGTCCACGAGGTCCGCACCGGAGTCGCTGCGACCGACCGCCGGGGCACGTGGGCGATGGGTATGGCCGGCGCCAGCATCGTTTCCGGTGGGCAGGGTACGAATCCGACGCCGAACAACCGGCAGGAACTGGCCGACGAGATCGAGGGATGCGCCGATTTCTGGTATCCGGGAATCGGCACGTCGGACGGCATGGGGTGCGACAACAAAGGCAACGCCCACAGCTTGACGGCTCAAGCCAGAAGTCGGCATGGCGGTGGCGTGAATGCGTGTTTCGCCGACGGGCACGTGCAGTTTGTGCAGGATTCGATTTCGTTGCCGACCTGGGTCCAGTTGCAGTCGATCCGCGACGGCGAGGTCCCGGAAAGGGACTACTAAGGATCAAAGTTTCGGGAGGAAGAGACGGCGAACGTGTGCCGCTGCCGAGTGGAAACTCCGCTGAATCACACCCAACGCCACTGAGGTCCCAACCCCAGCCGGAGGTCTTGGCAGGAAGCCAGTACCTCGGACCATCGGGCTTCGCCATCGGTTTTGCCTCGGGTGTCCCCTGCCTCCGCACAAATCCGAAACAGTCCTGCCACAACATGAGCAACAACCCGGCCAAGTCCATGGAGCGGTAGGCTTCAACGTAACCGGTTATGAGTCTCCCGCAATCGCGGATATAACTGCAGGCGTATGGATCATTCTTCACGGACTGGCCTTCGGACCCCAACTTCTTCTCGGAGCTTCATCGATGAACGTGACGCGAATCCTTTTCGTGCCGATACTTTTCGTGGTTGTTTTGGCCCTCCTTGCGGTTCCGTCTTCTGCGGCACCCTGCAAAAATAGCCAGAGCCACGCCGTCCAGCAGCCGAGCCGCGTGGTGCACCCTACCGTGATTCACGAGCGGGTGGTGTCGCAGCCCGTTCACCAAGTCAAGCTGGCAGAAGTCCCCAAAGACATCGTCGACACTGCAGTAGGCGCCGGGACGTTCAAGACGCTGGCGGCTGCACTAGGGGCGGCAGAACTTGTTTCGACGCTTAAAGGAGAGGGCCCCTTCACCGTCTTCGCGCCGACTGATGAGGCGTTTGCCAAGTTGCCCGCAGGTACGGTCGAGTCTCTGCTCAAGCCTGAGAACAAAGACAAGTTGAAGGAAGTCCTGCTCCTGCACGTTGTGCCGGGCGCTGTATACGCTGCCGATGTCGTAAAGTTGACCGAGGCCAAGACCGCGGGCGGCAAGAGCCTCAGCATTTCGACTGAGGGCGGTGTGAAGGTGGGCACTGCTACTGGCAAGTCCAACGTCACGAAGACGGACATAAAGGCCAGTAACGGCGTCATTCACGTCATTGATGCCGTGATTCTTCCCTGATCCAACACTCGCCTAGGTTCGTTGTCACGGCGGCGAGGCCCGACCCCAACGACGTTGTGCCATCAGGGAGAGATCCTCCGTGAAGGGGGACCCTTCGCTCGTTCAGCGGGCTCACCGCCGAAACGGCTCGTAAAGCCGCAAGGTGAACATCAACTCGCTCGCAGCAAAGTTTAAGCCAGCGTTCTCCACAACGAATTGGCTGACGGAGAAATACCTGTAACCCACATCAAAGGTCAGCCGGTCGGTGACGGTGTAAATCAGGCCGCCGCCCGCCTGCCACGCAAACGCGGACGACGCCTGCGGCACATATATGGCCCCGCCTCCGCTCGGCCCCCTCGCTCCCACGCCGACGCGGTATCCGCCTCCGCCGATTCCACCGCCGCCGTAAATGCCGAATCGGTCAGTGAACATGACGTCCCGCCAGATATTCTCCATCACCGACCAGTTGCTTGCCGTGATCAGCCCGATGGTGCCATCGGGAACAGACATGACCGGACCAAAGTAGGTGTTCCGCCCCATGCCCTCGGTTTCGATACGGAGTTGGCCGTTGCGTCTCTCGAACGCCATACCAATCGCACCGCCCGCCGCAAGAATCGTGTCGTGCGTGTTGAAGGAGTTGACTCCTTCCGAGACGCCCAAACCAGCGAAAGACGGGCCGAGCATGAGGCTGATGTAGGGCCGACGGTTGGTCACCGCATCGCGGAGGCTTACCTCCTCCAGATGCGTGCCTTCCCAGACGGAAGGCGGCTCTTTCGGCTCAATTTCGCCGAACGTCGAGAGGTCGATCTCGGTGCCGGAATCCTCGGCCCTCGCGAAGGTTGGACACGAGATCAATGATCCGAGCGCGATACACAGCCAGAGGATATTCATGGCCAAGCCCCCGCCGAAGGCAATCCGCCTGCGTCTTGAGGGATCGGCTCACGGCGGTATCGGGCTCGCCAGGGGCTCGTGTTCCATGAATCTTTGTTTCAGGCGGCACATGTTCCGCCATCACATTCGGCACACTTTGCCACGGCGAGATGAAGGCCCGACACTCGGCAAACCATTGCCCCAGGCCCGGCTCTCTGGCAGAAACACGCCCAACTCGACGTGGCGTTCCTGCGAGTCATGCACCGCTGATGCCACCGGCAACTCCTGCGACTCATGCGACCAACCGCGATCTCACGACACCTCTCGGATCGATTTTTCCGAAAGTTACATGTGTCGTTAGTTTCATGATTGTCTGGTAGCCTAGGTCTTGGGCGGACCCTCCTCCACATCCATTACTCCCTCAGGTAGCAACCATGAACCGTTTCATTGCCTTTCTGACTCTCCTCGCCGCGATCATGTTTGTGAGCACTGCAAGCCATTCGGCCATCGCAGCCGATGCGAAGCCGGATGCCGCCGCGAAAGACGACTGCATCAAGGCGTGCAATGAGTGCATGCGGGCCTGTCGGGAATGCCTCGTGGGTTGCGATTGTCCAATGTGCGAGAAGCACTGCCTGACCTGCATCGAGACGTGCCGGGCCTGCGTGGCGCTGATGGAGTACGACTCGCCGCTGGCCGGGGAAATGTGCGAGGTCTGTGAGGAAGCGTGCGAGGCCTGCGCCGAGGAGTGCGAGAAGTGTGGGGATATGCCTTGCTGCAAGAAGTGCGCCGAGGCATGCGAAAAGTGCCACGATGCCTGTGAGGCCATGGCCGAGTAGTTCGAAGATTCCACAGGCGGGCGTTGGGCCACCCCAGCCTCGCCTCAAAGCTCAATAACAAGATGCAACGGCCATGAAAGCGGGCTAACAGCGGCGTAGGATCGTGAAGTTGCTCGCTTGAACCCGATCGCGTCGCAAGCTGTGGCCGTGCAAGGGGCGTTCCGAAAGCCGTTAGAAGGAGAGCCGGTCGACCCTCCACTGCCCCCGATCCTTCGCCAGCAGCAGCCGCACCGGCTTGCCGGTCTTTCCCGATGTGAACACGAACTCGAGCCGTTCAGTCTGGTTCACCGTGACCGGCTGGGCGGAGCTGAACGCCATGGGCTCACGCACCCAAGGGCTGCGTTTGACGCGGGTGACGAACTTCGATTTCCCTTCGGCACTCTTGAACTCGGGAGTGGTCGCGTCCCAGACCGCGGCCGGCGCGTCCTGCCGCAGGAGGCTGAGAAACTCCTCCGCCACGAGCCGACCTTCGTCGACGCCGGGGTTCAGCGCCGGCCGCCGGTTGCCCGCGACCAGCACGACGCCCCCGATCAAGGCCGCCGCGACCACCACCGCCGCCACGATGCTCTTTGACATGCTCACTAGTTCCTCGCCGCGGCTCCCGAGCCGCGTTCCGTCAAGGAAGCGAGGCGCTTTCGCGACCGGCCCTGGTGCCGGCGGCACGCCACACGGAGAGTTCTACGTCGTCGCTCACGGACCGCACCGACCCGTCCATCATCGCGGTGACCACGAGTCCGGGGTGGTAGCTCCGAGCCGTGACGGCCGCGTAGGTGGGTGCCGTGGTCGACTCGCCGTCCCTCGAACTCTGCACGTCGATGCTGTAACTCACACCCCCGCTCGTGTACGCGACGTTGGCATTGGGGGTGCACGTCGTCGTGAAGCCGGTCTCATGGGTGTCTCCCTCGACCCACTCGGTGTGGCCGTTGGAGTCGAAGGTGCCGCCGAAGTATGCCGCGAGGTCACCGGGGGAGGCGGGCGGTGCCGCGCCCAGCGTCGCGGGCTTGCTCGAGTCCCACAGGCAGGGCTGATATGCCTTGCACTCTGCGATCGCCAGTGTCTTGCTGAGGCCGTCGGACATTTCGGCGACGCGAAAGCGGCGATTCGGGGCGAACGCGCCGTCGCCAGCGGTGTCGGTCTTGGGATCGTAGATGAACCAGGTTCCTTCGTTGAAGCAGTAGTTCAACGGGTAATGAACGATGGTGGGGGTCTGCCGCTGCCGGTCGTTCGCCTCCGCGGGGCACATGAGCTGCGGGATTCGCATCTGGGCCACTTCGGGGTGCGCCGTGAACGGCACCTGCGCCTTGAAGTCGATCAGGCTCGCCGCGGCTGTCTGCTCAAGATATGGCAGCAGCCGAGCCTGGGCGGAAAAAGGGTCGAAGGTCGATGTCCTCGGGAGCTCGCAGAAAGGCGGAAACGTCTTGCTGGCTGTCTCGTAGTTGTGCATCGCCAGGCCGACCTGCCTGATGTTGTTCGAACACTGCGTTCGCCGTGCCGACTCCCGCGCTGCCTGCACCGCTGGCAGGAGCAGACCGATGAGCGTGGCGATGATCGCGATCACCACGAGGAGTTCAACGAGCGTAAAGCCACGATTGTGATAACGCATTGGGCACCGGCGTGAGTGAAGGGTTGTCGACCGCACGAGCCTCATCGAGCATATTATCGGAAGCCGCCCCGAGTTACCATCGGGCCTCGACGGCGAGGCCACCAAGGTCTGCGATTGGCAGCGGCACCACCCGGACCTTCACGCCGTCGAAGGCTATTTCCGTCCGTGAGACCGCGATCGAACTGGCCCACGCCAGATACCAGCCGAGAAAGACCTGCGAGGGATAGTGCGCATTGTCGGTCATTCGCGAGAAGCCGGTGAACGTGGAACAGACGTAGAGCGTGCCTTTGAGCAGCGGGCTCTCCACCATCTCGGCGGCGGCGAGGAAGGGGATGGCGCCGATGAACGCGTGGCCGCTGACACCGTTGTTGTCGTTGAAGAAGTGCCACTGGCTGCCGGAGCCGTCCGAGGGCCGCGACGCCCCGGTCGCGAGTTGGAGCACGTACAGTGGCGGCGCGCCCACCAGAAACATCCGCAGGGAGCGCGAGCCCCACTCCCCCACCACGTCGCCGACGACGTTGCCGTCGAACACGAGGCCGGTCGCTGCCGCCACACCAAAGATCGGCAGTGCGTACCGCCCCTCACCCATCGGCTTGCAGTCGCTAAAGAAAGTACCTAGGTCCGTAGGCGCCACGCCGGTTTGCCAGGCGTTTTGCATGGTCGTGTCGAAGCCCGTGTTGGCCATCAGCGCGCCGGCCCCGAAGGCGGCCGTCACGCATACGAGGCTGTCGCAGGAGTAGAAGTTGCGGTAGTCGCTGCCCACCTTTCGAAATGCCCGGGAGAGGGCTGGGTGCGATGGCACGGCGAACGGCGCCCACGTGTTCGGGTAGGCCGGCGGCATGGTCGGAACTCCCGTCGGTCCGAGCGGCGCCGAATCGGTGGAAGCCGGCGGTGCGACGGGGGGCAGAAGTTCGATCCCCGCGGTGGAAGGCGTCCCGCCGACCGAGTCGGGCGTCCACATCATCTGCACCTGCCGGATGTCCGTCGCCACGGGCCGCAGGAGCGGAGAGGCATCGGTCACCGACGGCAGCGGTAACGGCGGACCGACGGCGGTCTCCGTTGCCGTGTCGAGCCAGGCACCGCCCGTGTCCGGTACGAAATGGATGATCGAGCGACGTTGGGTCACGGCCGCGCGATCGGATCTGGCGGATGTCCAGCCCGTCTCGATCAGCCCCTCGATCGATGGCGTGGGAGTGAGCACCGGGCTCCGCAGTCGCGTCACGGGAGCACCGGCGGCAACCCGCGTGACCGTCTGCCGCCAGAGCGCCATCGTGTCGTCGCCCTGCAGGAAGGCGCGGCGGGTGGTAACGGTGAGCCCGCCACTCGATACGGCGGCTGGCTGCGCCGAAGCAAACTCGCCCGTGGCCACGAGTATCGCGGACGCCATGGCCAACAGGAACGTCCACCCCCGGCCGTGCGGCCGCCGACGATACGGGCCGCTCGCTTCGGGCCGCGATGGGGTGTGGGGAGGCAGGTGGCTCGTCACCATCAGTACCTCCCCTCGAAGCCGGCGAACGCCCCGTGGATGAGCGTGCTCCCCGCCGGGTCGATCGCCGTCAGCGACCCCGGCGAGCTGACGGTCACGGGCCACGACTGATCGGCCTGGGCGACGTTGCCGACGCCCACAACCCGATAGCCGCCGAACAGGCTCCAGTGCCGCGTAATGTCCCAGGCGACGGCCGCATCGATGGAGCCAAGGTAAGCGACTGTACCGGCCGTGGAGTGGACCTGCACCGGACTGCCGCCGGCGAATGCCGCGGTCGTTCCGTTGCCGCCGGCCATCGTGGAGGTGTTGGTAATCGAGTTGCCCGCCAACATGAACTTCTTGACCACCGAAAGCCGCACGTTCGGCAGGAAGTGCCAATCGAACTTACCGCCGATCTGACCGCCGTACAGGTTGTTGTTCGTCGCGACATTGAACGCGAGCTGGTCCGCCCCGCCGTTGACGCCGAACGTGGAGCCCGGTGGGGCCGTGCCTGCGAGGCTCGTCATCGTCAGCACGTCTTGCAGCTCGAAGAACCGGAACCCCATCAGCCACATCAGCGTCACCGGACGATCGGCGGCGGTGCGATACTCCGGCCGGCCCCACGGCGCGACGACCCAGTTGATCTCGATGTCGTTCACCAGGTCGCTGCGGGCGATCTGTTGGGAGCGGGCGTTGGCGAGAAACGTGGCGGCGGGCTGACCGCCAACGGTGACACCCGGTGCCTGCGGCACCGCATCAAGGCCGTTATTGGAGTCGGTCACCGTCGCCGCGGAGCCCATGTTGTAGACGCCCCAATAGATCAGCTCGACGGCGTGCCGCTGCTGGGCACCGAACCAGCGGCCAAGTCGCAGGTCGACGCCACCAGGCCACGTCGCCGAGGCGTCGGAGGTGGACAGCACGGCCCCAGTGCCCGGCAAGATCGACGTCGTCGCGCCGGAAGGTAGCGTCCGGGTCATGACAAGTCCGCTGGCACCGGCAAACCACCTCGGCCACTCGAGCACCCGCTCGACGCCGGCCGCGCCGGGAGCCAGCACTCCCTGCATCTCGGCGGCGGGTGCACTCAACGGGCCGTTCAACGGCGTCAGTTCATCGCTCGTCTCATCAAGTGCCGCCTGATCCGGCAGCATCATCATGGGCGGCGTGGGCAGTGGCTGCGCCTCAGCGACCGTTGCTCCCAAGGCGACGACGACGGCAGCGAACGTTCCGACCCGTTTGCGAAACAAGATGATGGTCCGTGCGGTATTCGACCACTCAAAGCGCGAGCGGAGGGTCGGCCGTTCGGCCTACCGCGTCAATCCCAACGTGCCGCACGAGTCCTGCCCGTCGACCGGCACCTTGGGTCGCGAGCCTCGCCATCAAACCCACCGTTGGTGGCAGCGCTCAGGAGCGAAGCCTGAGGCTGCCACCAACGCGGGCGATCGGGGCAGGGAAGCCCTTCGTCTTCGCGGGCGGGGGTCAGTCGAGACGCCCCGCCGCGAGCTTCATCCGGTTCTGCACATCGAGCCAGAGTTCGCCGGCGGATGCACATTCGGAGTCACCCTCGAAACCATCCGTGGCGGCCAGCATCGCCATTGGCAGTGCTACGGCCGTCGCAAGCACAGCATGTCGGACGGCACCGACAAACGACGCCGTCACGCTCGAACCCAGCACATCGTCGGTCGTCTCCAGACGTGACTTCATGGCACGTTCCTTGTGATTGAGGACCGGACTTCAGCGTTCACCTCGACTCTCGGTATGCACCGGCATGGTGCCTGCGAGAGAACGAGGCGGGCGGGGGGCTTATAGGCTGCTGTCTCCATGCGTCGCAATCCGGAGTAGCGGCCCGAGCCTTGCAGTTCAGCAATCGAGTGTCCTGCTGGCCTGGGGAGACACGCAAACTGGCGAGGCCTGGATGCCATGGCGAGAACGTGGGCCGACATTTGGCACGACTGGAACTACGCGGACGATGAGACGTTCGGCGACATCCGAAACGCCGCAGGGCAGTAGTCGAGCCGCCGCGGCCGGGGATCACTCGGCGGCTGCGTCCTCGTCCTCGAAGTAGCCTTCCAAGAGGTCGACCAGATCGAGATCCATCTGCGCGGCGTAGTGCAGCATCGGCAGGTTTTTACCGTCGGTGGCGATCCGGAGCCCTTCCATGGTTGAATCGATCGCATCCCGAAGGCCTTGATCGTCTACCCTGTCGTCGACGCTGTCCCACCAGCGCGCTCCTTCAGCGACCGTGGCGGCGATGGCATCCCAGTCGGGCTTGGCCGCCGCGTCGAGAACATGCAGGCGAAAACCTACGTAGTCGAGGAGACTGACCTCCTTGGGAACCTCGAGCACCGACTCATCGAAGTTGTCGATCAGCAGCCGGAACAGGTCGACCGAGAGCAGCGCCGTCTTCTGACGATCATCGCCGCTCGCCGCCTTCTTCAGTTCTGCAAGGAGCCTGCGGTACTCGGCCGCTTCGGCTGCCGGCAGGGCGTCGGCCACCGCTGCCGATTCCGCCACCGCCGCGTCGAGGGCACTCGTCGAAGCGGCCGTGTCCGCTGCCAGAGCAGCCTCGGCGAGATCCTCGAACGGCGACGTGGCGTTGATCAACGTCTCATTGCGCTCGCCCGCGTCGTCGCCATAGGCCACAGGCACGTTCGCACCGCTGCAGGCGATCGCTCCGGCCACCGTCACCACACCAAGAACCTGTCGCATCGGTGAACTCCTCATCGCGGACCTCCCCTTTTTGATGACGAGTATGGTAACCAGATCATCGATTCTCGTCCAGCGGCAGCGCTCCCTGGCCAAACAGGGAGGGAACGACCGCGAGATTCAGCACCTTCGACGATCAGCAGCAGCAGAGCGAGGCCAGTGCTGTTCGCCATCATCATTTTGCTTGAATCGTTTCATGCGACTTTAGCAGCGAATCGC
>Ga0114960_10002749_pt1 | contig 13641 bp, 9 predicted proteins | sample C_130625_MF_Meta_FD_92637 | JGI IMG/M metagenome (GOLD analysis project Ga0114960, IMG submission 92637) | Freshwater microbial communities from Lake Croche, Canada to study carbon cycling - C_130625_MF_MetaG | ecosystem: Environmental > Aquatic > Freshwater > Lake | place: Lake Croche, Canada... | reverse complement strand
TACAACTGGCCTGGATTGCAGAGCAAGTTCCCCAATGCGGCTACTGCCAAAGCGGCATGCTCATGGCAGCGGCAGCTCTCCTCAAAAGAAAACCAAAACCCACCGATGCCGACATCGATGAAGCCATGAGCAATTTGTGCAGATGCGGCACCTACCAACGCGTGCGCGCAGCCATTCACCGCGCAGCAGGAGCACAAGCATGAAGCGCCGCAACCTCATCCTAAGCGGCCTTGGCGTCACAGGCGCTCTTATTGTGGGTTGGGGCGTGTTGCCTGCACGCTCACGCCTGGGCAAGCCAGACAACATGTTGCCTACCGAGGGCGAAGTCGCCCTGAACGGTTGGATCAAAATTGCCAAAGACGGTGGCGTGGTCTTGGCCATGCACCGCAGTGACATGGGACAGGGCATTCACAATGCACTCTCAATGTTGGTGGCAGAAGAATTAAATGTGTCTTTGAAGCAAATTCGATTAGAGCAAGCAGGGCATGACAGCATCTATGGCAACGTCGCCATGTTTGTAGGCACTTTGCCTTTTCACCCCTTGCAATCGGAGGGCGTTGACAAACCTTTTCTCGTTCACAGCGGAGAGTGGATTGTGGGCAAAGTTGCCCGCGAATTAGGCGTCAATGCCACGGGTGGTTCTTCGTCTGTGAAAGATGCGTGGGAGCATTTGCGTCTGGCTGCAGCTACCGCAAAAGCCAGCTTGTGCTTAGCGGCTGCGGACCAATGGAAAGTGCCTTTGCAAGATATCAACGTGAAAGACGGTGTGATCAGCCACGCCTCTGGTAAGTCAGCACACTTTGGTGAATTTGCACAAGCTGCTGCTGCGCAAACGCCCCGAAATGTCAGCCTCAAAGATCGCAAAGATTGGACGCTCATTGGCAAACCTTCTGTGCGTGCAGATGTGCCCGCAAAAACAGATGGCAGCGCTGTGTTTGGGATGGATGTGCGTCTGCCCAACATGCTGTTTGCCAGTGTGGTGCAAGTCCCTCAAATGGGCGGCACCTTAATCAGCTTCGATGCCAAAGAGGCTTTGGCCATGCCCGGTGTGGTGAAGTGTGTGCAGCTGACCAGTGCGGCAGGTTCTGCACCAGGCTTTGCAGTGGTTGCCAAGTCCACTTGGCACGCCAAGCAAGCCGCAGACAAAGTGAAAGCCCAATGGGCACAGCGAACTGAAGGCGCCATTGATACAAAGCGCATTGAGTCAGAACTCAAAGAGAAGTTGAAATCAGAAAAGGGTTTTGCGTTTCATGAGCAAGGCGATGCCGCTAAAGCTGAAAGCAGTGCAGCGCGCATGATTGAAGCCCAGTACCAGGCGCCCTATTTGGCGCATGCCACCATGGAGCCCATGAACTGCACAGCGCAGTTTAAAGCGGGCGCTTTGGAAATTTGGGCACCTACGCAGGTGCCAGGATTGGCGCGTGCTGCAGCTGCCAAAGTGGCCAATGTGTCGGCCGACAAAGTGAAAGTGAACGTCACGCTTTTGGGTGGTGGATTTGGTCGTCGCTTAGAGGCCGATGTGGTCGCACAAGCCACTCAAATTGCCATGGCAATCGATGGTGTACCCGTTCAAATGGTTTGGTCACGTGAAGAAGACATGTCGCATGACTTTTACCGCCCCATGCATGTCGCGCAACTGAGCGCGGCTTTGAACGCCAAGGGTGAAGTTGAAAGTTTGCGCATCAAGTCGGCTGGTGATGCCATTTCACCGCGCTGGATGTCTCGCGTGTTGCCGGCTCTTTCTGGGCCGTTGGACGCACCAGACAAAACAACGGCAGAAGGCTTGTTTGATTTGCCTTATGCGTTTGCAAATCAACACATGTCGCATGTCTCAACGCGCATGGGCGTGCCGATTGGTTTTTGGCGCTCCGTGGGCCACTCGCACAATGCTTTCTTTTCTGAAAGTTTCATTGATGAGTTGGCTTTTGAAACCAAACAAGATCCTTTGGCCTTTCGCTTGTCTTTGTTAAAGCAGACACCGCGCTATGCAGCTGTTTTGAAGTTGGCTGCAGAGAAAGCCAATTGGGGCAGTGCTTTGCCAGCAGGTCATGCACATGGCTTGGCTTTTCACGAGTCCTTTGGCTCTATCGTGGCGCAAGTGGCCGAGGTGTCTATCGAGGGCAGGATGCCGCGCGTGCACCGCGTGGTGTGTGCCATCGATTGCGGCACCGTGGTCAACCCAGGCACAGTGGCGCAGCAAGTGGAGAGCTCGGTGAACTTTGCTTTGAGTGCGACCTTGTTTGGCAAAATTGACATTCAAGATGGCGTGGTGCAGCAAACCAACTTTACCAACTATCCTTTGGTGCACATGGCCCAATCTCCAGTTGTTGAAACTTGGATTGTGCCAAGTACGCAGTCGCCAGAAGGTGTTGGCGAACCTGCCGTGCCGCCGTTGGCACCTGCTGTTGCCAATGCCATGTTTAAACTCACGGGTCAAAGGTTGCGATCTTTGCCTTTGAAGGCATAAACTTTTTGCCATGATTGAATTCGAATTGAGACCAAAGTCACACCATGCCAAACTACAAACTCCAAGTTGAAGTGATCCCCCAGTATCTGCCTGAACAGTCAGATCCTGCGGCCGATCTCTACACATTTGCCTACAGCATCACCATTACCAACAAAGGTAATATTGCTGCGCAAGTTATCTCTAGGTCTTGGAGCGTGAACGATGCCAATGGCTTGCACGAGAAAATCAAAGGCTTGGGTGTGGTGGGCTACCAGCCCTTGCTGCAACCCGGTGAAAAATTTCAGTACACCAGTGGCACCCGTTTAAGAACACCGACAGGCACCATGCATGGCAGTTATTTTTGCGTGGCCGAAGATGGTGAAAAATTCGATGCTGACATTCCCATGTTTGTATTGGATGCTCTCAGCAACGAATCAGGCAAGCGAAACCTGCATTGATGTCAGCAAGTAGATCGGTGGCCATTCACTTCGCCATCAAATAGCTCAAGATGGCTTTCTGCACGGTCAGTAAATCCATTTTTTGCTCATAGCCCATAAAACCTGGGTACTGCAAAGGATCCAAGGCAATTTCTCGGCCGATGGAAAACGGGGGGGTCGGCAGAATTTGGGGCTTGCCCATTGCTTCCAAGTGATTTGAATTCAATGACCATGCTGCATTGTCAAAGCCAGCAGGCCAAGCGTCTGTAATCAGCACATCGGTACTGCCGTCAATGGTTTCACTGAAACGAACATTCGGTATGTTTTCATGAAATTGTGCATCGCACAAGTGAACCAATTCAAAACCCAGAACGCCAGCCAGCTCATGCCAAGACCTGAACACATTGGTCGTGGGGCCCCACAGCGTGATTTGAGTCTTTGTCAGTGGGCCGATTGTTTTTTCAATCGAGAAGGCATCTGTCAGTACTTCACAGGGATGAGCTAAAGAAGTCATGGCATTGACAACAGGTCTGCGAGATGCGTTTGCAAACTCAGTCAATCGATCGTGATTTGAATCACGAACGACATAGATGTCATAAAACGGATCTAGGTAACCAGCCAAGTCGGCAGTCCGTTCGTTTGTCTTTAGGAAGTTGGGAAGCTCTACAAAGCTGAGGTTCAACTCTCGAAATGCTTGAATGAACGTGGTGCGAGTTCGGATGCCATTGCCTTCGAAAGACCATGCAACATGGCCGCTGAACGGACTACTTGGTTTCGTTGCCAAGCTCCAAATAGACCGAATGTCTTTGGCGCTTAAGTCTTTGACCCGAATCAGTTTCATTTGAGAGCGCAAAAATTGGATGTTAAGGCAAGTCCATGCATTTATGCCGTAGAATCTAAATAAGAACAATTCTCATTTGGAATTTGGAGCAAAAGGATACCCCGAGGTGTTCAGCCCCCCACCCCTGACACTGAATGAACTCAAGTTACCCGCGACCTCCCTTTTCAGGCCATGCCGTCTCACTGAATCATTTTTTGATGGGTGACCTAGGCAGAATCACCGCCATAGATTCAGACATCGATCTAAGCCAAAGACTGACAGCCCTGGGCTTGCGTGAGGGTTGCCAAATACGGGTATTGCGCAAGGCTAGCTTTGGCGGCCCCCTTCATGTTCGGGTTGGTACCACAGAGCTCATCATGCGGCGCAGTGAGGCGCAACGAATAATGGCTGTGCCGGTGTGAAAAAGATCGTCCTTATTGGAATGCCCAATACGGGCAAGTCAAGCTTGCTCAACCGGCTAACTGGCGCGAATGCCAAGGTCGGTAACTGGCCAGGTTTGACGGTTTCTTTGCTGTCAGCCAGACTGATCGTGGGCGATCAAATGGTGCAACTGATTGACTTGCCTGGCATTTACGACCTAAGCGGTTATTCCGAAGACGAAAAAGTGGTGACCACTTATTTGGAAACGCAAAAACCCGATCTTATTTTGTTCATGATGAACGCCTCACAGGTGGATCGACAGCTGAACTTGTTGTCGCAAGTTTCAAGCTATGGCATGCCAGTGGTGGTGGTGATGAACATGGCCGATGAGGCCAAAGCGCTTGGCATTGAGATCAAGGTCGATCTCTTGAGCCGGCAATTAGGTTTGCCCGTTTGTTTGTTGTCTGCCAAATATGGGCAGGGCATGGAGCAGCTTCAAAAGCAAATGCGCGACGCACTCAAATCACTGCCTTCCAAGCCTTTGTCGCCTGCCGAAGTTCAGCGGGCGTTCAAGGCCAGTGTCATGGTGCCAGCCCAAGCCTCGCATCAGCTCACTGAACGTATCGACAAAGTCTTGCTTCACCCTTGGCTGGGTTTGCCCATCTTTTTTAGCGCCATGTTGCTTTTGTTTGAGGGTGTGTTTTCGATTGGCAAACCACTTCAAGATGCCATGAGTTGGCTTTTCACCAATTTAAGAACGCAAGCTTTAGAGCCCTTGTTGAGTGGCTTGCCACTGATGATGCAGGGCTTGTTGTTAGATGGTCTGTTCAACGGCATTAGCACGGTGGCCAGTTTTGTACCACTCATCATTTTGTTTTTCTTGTTCTTAGGCATCGTGGAAGATACGGGCTATTTGTCTCGCGCAGCGTTCCTCATGGATGCGCTCATGTCTAAATTTGGAATGGACGGCCGCAGTTTTGTCATGTTGCTCATGGGCTTTGGGTGCAATGTGCCAGCGCTCATGGGAACGCGCGTCATACGGTCCAAGGGTCTGCGCTACCTCACCATGCTGACCATTCCATTCTCTTTGTGCTCTGCGCGTTTGCAGGTCTTTGTGTTGTTCATTGCCGCCATGTTCACAACAGCGCAGGCGCCTTGGGTGCTGTTCTCTTTGTATTTGGTCAGCATTGCACTGGCCATGATCACATCGCTCATTTTTAAAAATAAGTATGTCAATATCGATGCCTTTGTTTTAGAAATTCCACCCTACCGTTTGCCCACCCTGCGGCAAATGATCTTGAAAGGCTGGCAAGAGGTGCGTCATTTTTTGACTCGAACCACGCGTTTCATCATGTTGGGTGTTTTGCTCATTTGGGTGCTGACTAACTTTCCTGAAGGTGCCACTGCCGGCAGTTTGGAAACTTGGGCAGGGCAATTGAGCCATTGGATGGCTCCTCTGTTAAAACCTTTGGGCATCAATGAGAAATTGACCATTGCCTTGGTCTTTGGCTTTGTGGCCAAAGAAGTGGTAATTGGTGCATTGGCCGTCATTTATGGTCACGAAGGGCAAGCATTGATCGACGCCATTGTTCACAACATGGATTGGATCAGTGCCTACAGCTTCATGTTATTTGCTTTGATCTACACACCTTGTGTGTCCACCATTGCCACCATTCGCAATGAAACAAAGAACTGGGCGTTTACGACTTTGTCGGTCGCTTGGCCGCTGTGTGTGGCTTGGTTGGTCAGTTTTGCGTTTTATCAAACAGCAATGTGGGTTCGTGTCCATGCTTGAGTCAGTCCAAAACCGACGGAACAATTTGCTGGGCATTGGCTGGATGATTGCTTCTATGGCTGGTTTTTCCATTGAAGATGCATTCCTCAAGACTGTGACCCAACAAGTGCCGGTAGGACAAGTCTTGATGATGTTTGGCGCAACAGGTCTTTGTATCTTCGCGCTCATGGCGCGACGTGCAGGCGCACAATTGTTTCTTCCAGAAGTCTTTACGCGGCTTATGTTGTTCAGGGCCGTGTTTGAGTTTTTTGGACGATTGTTCTACATCTTGGCCATTGCCTTAACGCCCATGTCTTCGGCTACCGCCATCTTGCAATCAGCGCCTTTGTTTGTTGTTTTAGGCGCGCGAATTTTTTTACGTGAAAAAGTAGATGCCAAAATTTGGTTGGCTATTTTTGTCGGCCTTTTGGGCGTCATGATCATTTTGCGACCTTCAGCAGAAGACTTTACTTCGATGTCCTTATTGGCTGTTGTTGGAACGCTAGGTTTTGTGGGTCGCGATTTGTTTTCACGTGCTGCACCACCTACGCTGACCAAGGAGGTGCTTGGCTTTTATGGCTTTACCACCATGGTGATTGCTGGCGCATGCTTTGCGCTTTGGGATGGCAAGCCATTTGTAGCATTGCAGGCGCAGCAATTTCTGATGCTTAGCGCTGCCTTGATATCGGGTGTTTTTGGGTACACCGCACTCATGATTGCCATGCGAACGGGCTCGATTGGTGCAGTCACACCCTACCGATATTCGCGCTTGCTATTTGGCATTTCGATTGGTGTGCTTGTATTTGAAGAGCAGCTGGATGCACCTATGCTACTGGGGTGCGCTGTTGTGATGGGTGCAGGACTTTTTATCGGTTGGCAAAGCCAGCGTCGTCAACGCGCTCAATGATGACTGGATCGTTCTCAGGTCGAATGACACGCACGCCGTGCTTGCTCAAAATTTCAACATAGACTGAAGCCGCGCCTTCTTTGGCCAGAGCGCCCAAGCTTTCAATCACTGCGCTCACTTTCACCACTTCAGCGGTTTCTTCCGTTAATCCCACCCTGCAATCAAAGTCCCAGAAGTCAACTTCTTTGGGCACAGCACGATTGCGTTCGCGTTTGAAGTATTTGCGGATCTCGTGTTTGACCGCTTCCAAGATGCGTTCGGGGTTTTTGCCTTCAATTTGAAGGGGAAAGTTCTTTTTCATCGATAGATCCTAATAGGGCAAGCGCCCATTCGGGACGTTGATGCAAGTTTCGATTATCGCTTAGCCAATGAATGGCTAGGTAAAGCGTTGACCCAAGGCTTTCATACGTCTACCCCAAGCCTCGCGAGTCAATTCAATGCTGTCATAGAAACTCGGAATGACCAACAGCGTCAGAATGGTAGAAGTAATGGTGCCGCCAATGATGGCCGTGGCCATGGGCCTGTAAAACTCACTGCCTTCGCCAATGCCAATGGCCACTGGCAGCATGCCGGCTATCAAGGCAAAGGTGGTCATGATGATGGGGCGCAAACGTTTGCGGCCTGCAGCCATGAGAGCCTCTTCGCGGTCCATGCCTTCGGCTTCTGAGGTGCGCGCCGCATCCAGCAGCAAAATGGCATTTTTAGCGACCAAGCCCATGAGCATGATCACACCTATGAGGCTCATGAGATTCAATGTGCCGCCTGTTAAGAGCAAAGCCACAACAACGCCAATGAGCGACAAGGGCAAGGAAAACATGACCGCCAAGGGCGCGGTGAATGAACCAAATTGCATGACCAAAATGAAGTACATCAGACCAATGCCCGAAATCAGCGCGATGCCCATTTCGGCAAACACTTCTTTTTGGTCCTTGGATGCGCCATCTAGTTCAAGACCATAACCCTCTGGGAAATTGATGTTCTTGGCAATCTTCAGGGCATCTGCCGTGACTTCACCCGAAGAGCGACCTTGTACATTGGCAGAGACGCCAATGGTTCGCTTGCCATCAGAGTGCTCAATTTTGGAGGGTGCTTTGCCCATCGAGACTTTGGCAATTTGGGCTAGAGGCACAACTGTGTTCATACCACTGACCGTAATGGGTAAGCGTTCAATGTTGGTCGCACTCATTCGATCTTCGGGGCTTAAGCGAACAGCCACATCGCGCGATTCACCTGTAGGATCGACCCAGTCTCCAACTTCTATGCCCGCAAAAGCAACGCGCAATGCATTGGCTGTGTCGGTGACTGAAATGCCCAAAGAGTTGGCCAAACCGCGGTCCAATTCAATTTGTAATTCGTTCTGAGGGTCTTGCTGTGACAAGCCCACATCAACAGCCCCAGGCACTTGCTTAAGTTGCGCCATGAATTCACTGGTGATGGCCAGCAATTTGCGCGAGTCGGTACCGCTGAATCGAATTTGCACGGGCTTGGACGCACCGTTGGACAAGTCGTCTAGTACGGTGTACTCGGCGCCCACCAATTGGGAGGTTCGTTTGCGCAGTTCAATGGCAATGTCTTGTGCTTTGCGTTGGCGATCGGTGCTTTTGCCAATGTCCACATAAATGCGGCCACCACCTGGGTTCACATAACTGTTGGTCGCCTTGGTTTCGGGCAAGCTGCGGGCCATGACAGCAGCAGCTTCCAACTTCATGCGTGAGTAGTCCAGATTGCTACTGGCAGGCGTTCGAACATCAATGGCCAGCGTTTTGCCATCTGACTTCGGTAAGAAACTAGAACCGCCAAACTGATATTGCAAAAAGATGGCTGCAAAGAAACTGACCACTGCAAACGTGATCATCCAACGTCGATGGTGCAAGGCCCAGGCGATGACGTTGCCATAGCGATCGGCCTGATGGTCAAACCAGGCATTGAATTGCTGAAGTTTCAGGCTGATGCCTGTTTTAGGCTTGAGGTGCTCTCCAGGGGGGTCACCCCAGTAGGCGGACAACATGGGGTCTAGCGTGAATGAAATCAACAAGCTCACCAAAACCGAGGCCACCACAGTCAGGCCGAATGGACGGAACCATTCGCCAGAAACCCCAGGCATGAAGCCCACGGGAATGAACACCGCCACGATGGAGAACGTGGTGCCTGCCACGGCCATGCCAATTTCGGAAGTGCCGCTCAGTGCCGCCGTTCGTCTGTCTGCGCCACGTTCCATATGCCGCACGATGTTTTCTCGAACCACAATGGCGTCATCAATCAGAACACCAATGGCCAAGGACAAACCTAGCAAACTCATAAAGTTAAGTGTGAAGCCACACAACCAAACGGCGATGAATGCCGTAATCACAGAGGTGGGCAATGAAAGCGCTGTAATGAGGGTGGATCGCCAAGAATTCAAAAACACATAGACCACAAAAATAGTGAGGCCCGCACCAAAGATCAGCGCGTCCACCACATTGTTCAAGCTGTTTCTGGCTTCAATGCCGCCATCTTGCGTGATTTCAAGTTGCGTACCTTCGGGCAGTGTTTTGCTGACTTCTGCCACCAACGCACGGATCTCATTGGCAACACTCACAGTTGAAGCGTTGCGTGAACGTGTGATGGCCAACCCGACGTTGGGTTTGCCGTTTCTCACGCTCATGGTGGCGAGTTCGGCAAACCCATCGGACACGGTGGCGACCTGACCCAATCGAATGAGGTCATTGCCACTGCGCTTGATCACGATTTGGTTGAACTCAGCAGGTGTTTCAATGCGGCCAAGCAAGCGAATGCTTTGATCTTCCAGTGCGCCTCGAATTTTGCCAACCGGCGCTGCCGCATTTTGAGATCTGAGTGCGTTCACCACTTCGGTGACTGAAAGATTCACTTCGCGAAGTTTTTGTGAATGCAGCAACACACTCAACTCACGTTTGAGTGCGCCGTTGACATTGACTTGGGCCACCCCTGAAATGCCGCGAAACTTATCGGCAATTTGATCTTCTGCGATGCGTGATATTTCAGCATGGCTTTGACTTGAAGAAGACAAAGCCAATTGCATGATGGGTTGAGCGCCGGGGTCAATTCGAAGAATGACAGGCTCGCGAATTTCTGTAGGCAGCTTGTAGCGAACCTTGCCAATGGCGTTGCGGACTTCGTCGGTGGCTTCCACCATGTTCTTCTTGAATTCGAAAAACACTTGAATGTTCGCGTTGCCTTCGTTGGCTGTTCCGCGTAAATCTTTGATGCCATTGACAGACTGCATGGCTTTTTCAACACGGTTGAGCACTTCACGTTCAACCGTGTCAGGCGATGCGCCGGGGTAATTGATATCGATCACCAACAATGGCAAATCGACATCTGGAATTTGATTGACTTTGAGTTTCTTCAATGCCAACAGCCCCATGGCCATGAGCATGAGCAAAATGACGATGGTGACAATCGGTTTCTTAACGCTGAAATTAGACAGAAACATGTTTTATTGACCTACTTTGGCAGCAGTGTCTGCACGCAGCGTAAAGGGCTGTCCGTCTTTCAAAGAACTGCTTGTGTTGCGCAATATTTTTTCGCCTGCCACTAAGCCTGAGCTCACCACCCATTCACCAAGGCGTGTGTCGCGGTCTCCCAGTTGAACATTGCGCTTCACAATTTTGTTGCCATCTAAAACCCACGCAAATACTTTGTCGCCTTCTCTGCGCAGACTGTTTTCAGAAACCATCAAAACGGATTTGGTAGAGGTTTCAATCACACCTTCGGCAAACAAGCCCACCACGGGAGGGCGATCTTTGCCAGCGATCTCCACAATCACAGAGACTTGTCGCGTCACAGGGTTGGCTGCGCCATCAATGCGTTTGATGGTGCCACGACTGCCCAATTGATCACCCGATTGAGCCACGCCATTGATGCGAAAATTAACGCGCTGACCCACCTTCAAGCTGTTCATTTGATCGGCAGAGACTTGGCCCTCAAATCGCATGCTGCTGGGGTCAATCACTTGTATCAGTTCTTTGCCAATTTGAGCGGTGTCTCCAGCCGAAGCTTTCCGTGCACTCACAACACCCTGAAACGGTGCGCGAACTTCTGTGCGGTCGAGCTGCTGCTTGGCCGCAGCCACGCGCGCTTTGCTGGCGACGAATTCACTTTGGGCACTGTTGCGTTTATTTTCAGATTCTTCCAAGCCCTGCAAGGACACCATGCCCTGTGCTTGAAGTGATTTGATTCGCTGATACTGGCGCTCTGCGCCGTCCAAGGATTGCGCAGCAGCTCGCATCGATTCTTCGGCAGAATTGAGATTGTCACGCAACACCGAGCTGTCTAAGCTGACTAGCAAATCGCCTTTGCGAACCAGCTCGCCATTTTCTTTGTGTACTTTGATTACCATGGCAGCAACTTCGGCCCGCAGGTCGGCTCGAATTTCAGGTTGGAGCGAACCTGAGATGACAGGGCCAGTGCCGTGCTCTGAAGTGCCTACCTGCAAAACGTCTTCACTGCCTAAACTGATGGCCACAGTTTCAAGCTTTTGATCGGCTTCTGAATTTGGTTTTTTGCAAGCAACCAAAGCACTGCTAAGGCCAAGGCAAAGTGCCACAGAAAAAAGAGTGGAATAAGCAAAGGGAAATCGACCCAAACGAGGGGAACGCAACATGACAACTCCAACTGCTAAAAAAGTAAGCGTATTACATCATGAGATGTCAATGGCTGATTTTTAAAGGCTTGTTCTGAGTGACCAAATTTCGGGAAACAGAACCACGTCGAGCATCTTGCGCAAATAGCTGACGCCGCCTGTATCTCCCGTGCCCCTTTTAAAGCCAATGACTCGCTCGACAGTGGTCAGGTGCCTGAAGCGCCATAGCCTAAAAGCGTCTTCCAGATCGGCCAATTCTTCACCCAATTGGTACAAATCCCAGTGCTGTTTGTGATTTCTATAAACCACCAGCCAAGCTGCTTCGACTTGAGCGTTGGCCGTATAGGACTGCCGCCAGTCACGTTCCAAGTAATCTTGCGGAATTGCCAAGCCTTTTCGGGCTAGCAACTTCAGGCTAGCGTCATAAAGTGAAGGCGCTACATAACTGCTCTCCACAAGGGCATGCAAATCAGGTCGGTGCGAGTGGGGCAGCAGCATGGTGGCATTTTTATTGCCCATCGAGAATTCAATGCACCGGTATTGCCAGCTTTGAAAGCCACTTGATTGGGCCAAGTAGGGCCTGATGGCGCTGTATTCGGGGGGTGTCATGGTGGCCAAAACATCCCACGCATGAACCAGCTGCGACATGATCTGTGAAACACGTGCCAACATTTTGAAGGCATCGGGCAATTCATCTTGATCGATGTGCCGTATGGCGGCGCTTAACTCATGCAGCATGAGTTTCATCCACAACTCGCTGGTTTGGTGCTGCACGATAAACAGCATTTCGTTGTGGTCTGGCGACAGTGGCTTCTGCGCGTTCAAAATGTCATCCAGCTGCAAATAATCACCATAGCTCATGGATTGGCTGAAGTCGAGCGTGCCCTCGCTGGCGTTGGGACTAAAAGGGCATCCGGACATGGTGGGCTTTCAAAGAACTTAAGTGACGGTATTTTTGTGTGAAAACCGCGGCTGTTGCCACTCGCTGCTGTCCATCACTTGTTTCAAGTGCTGCACGGCATGCCATACGTCGACAAATCTTGTGTACAAAGGCGTTAAGCCAAATCGCAAAATATCGGGGTGGCTTTTGCCATCGCCTGCACGAAAATCGCCAATCACACCGCGTGCAATCATGGCTTGCACAATGGCATAAGCGCCTTCACTTCGAGTCAGGCTGACTTGGGAGCCTCGCAAATTTTCTTCAAGCGGCGTTGCCATGCCAAAACCGCATGCCGTCAGTTGGGTCTGGACCAAATGCATGAACAAACCGGTCAGTGCCAATGATTTTTTTCGCAGTGCTTGCATGCCTCCCAGTTTTTCTGCTTCTAAAAATGCATCCAAGGCTGTGTCGAGTGCGGTCAAACTGAGAATCGGTTGCGTCCCGCATTGGTACCGTGCAATGCCCGAGGCTGGCTTGTAATCGGGTGTGAATTCAAACGGTGCTGCGTGCCCCCACCAACCGCTCAGCGGTTGCCAGCAGCGATCGGTGTGTTTGGGATGGACCCAAACAAAGGCGGGTGCGCCTGGGCCACCATTCAGGTATTTGTAGCCGCAACCCACCGCAAAGTCAGCTTGTGAATCGTTTAAATCAACAGGCACAGCACCAGCGCTGTGTGCCAAATCCCAAACGGTCAAGGCGCCCACGCTGTGCGCTGAGGCCGTCATGGCTTTCATATTGAGCATGGCACCCGTGCGGTAGTTCACGTGCGTCAACATCAACACAGCAACGTCTGCTTGCAAAGCAGATGGCAGCGCTTGAGCCTCGACCAATTTCAAAGTGAATCCGCGTTCTTTGCACAAAGCTTCTGCAATGTAAAGGTCGGTAGGGAAATTGGTGCGCTCACTCAGAATGATTTTTTTCTCTGGATGATCTGCTTGCGCAATGGACAGCGCAGCACTCAACACTTTGAACAAATTGATCGAGGTGCTGTCAGCGGCCACCACCTCGTCATCTTTTGCGCCAATGAGCCTTGCAATTTTGTTGCCCACATGAAGGGGCATCTGAAACCAGCCGGCAGCGTTCCAACTTTGGATGAGGTCTTGGCCCCACTCTTTTGTCACGGCGGCCGCTACCCGCGCGGGCGTTGCTTTGGGCAATACGCCAAGAGAGTTGCCATCAAGGTAAATCATGCCCGCAGGCACCTGAAATAAATCACGCAGCGAACGCAAAGGATCTTGTTGGTCCAGTGCCTCGCATTCAGCGAGGGTGTTGGCGGTATTTGTCTGGGTCATAAGGCTTTTCAGAGTTCTCTCAGAATGGCGCGCACAGGGCT
>Ga0114960_10002748_pt1 | contig 13641 bp, 8 predicted proteins | sample C_130625_MF_Meta_FD_92637 | JGI IMG/M metagenome (GOLD analysis project Ga0114960, IMG submission 92637) | Freshwater microbial communities from Lake Croche, Canada to study carbon cycling - C_130625_MF_MetaG | ecosystem: Environmental > Aquatic > Freshwater > Lake | place: Lake Croche, Canada... | reverse complement strand
CAATAGAAGTTTATTGGCAGATCCCCGCGGTGAAGATATAAAGGATAAGGTAAATGCAATCAAACAACGACAAGAATTTAGACCTTTTGCTCCGGCGATACTTGAAGAGCTTGTGGATATGTATTTTGATATGCCTCGCGGTTGGGATCGCAGTAGGTATATGCAAGTGGTCGCTCGTTGTAGGCATCCTCAGCTTTATCCTGCTATCACTCACTGTGATGGAACTAGTCGTGTACAAACTGTACCGGATGATGGCAGCCCGTTTAGAAAACTGTTAGAGTTATGGTACAAAGAGACTGGATGCCCTATGCTACTTAATACCAGTTTAAATATCAAAGGCAAACCCATGGTGAACGACCATGCAGATTCAAAAAACTTCGAACGCCATTATGGTGTTAAAGTGTTTAATTAGAAAGTATAATAGCATATGGCACAAAATATAGAATACGGTTATGATGTACAGAAATTGTACTTGGAAATGATGTTGAGTGATGCAACCACCTTTGTGCGTTGCCAATCTATCTTTGATCCCACACTATTTGATCGCAAACTGCAAACCACCGCAGAATTTATGAAAAAGTATGTGGAAGATCACAGCATATTACCTACGATAGATATTATTAATGCGGCAACCAGTCAGAGTTTCAAACCCGCCGAAAATTTAAAAGATGAACACTTTGATTGGTTAATGAGTGACTTTGAAACTTTTATTCGACACAAAGGTCTTGAGCGAGCGATTCTTGAAAGTGCTGATTTGCTGGAGAAAGGTGAGTACGGTCCTGTGGAAGAAAAAATCAAGGCCGCAGTACAAGTAGGCTTGACCAAAGACATGGGCACTGACTATTTCTTAGACCCACGTGCCAGACTCATGCGAATCAAAGACAACAACGGACAAATTTCAACTGGATGGAAAGCCGTCGATGACAAATTGTTTGGTGGTATGAACCGAGGAGAACTTAATATTTTTGCCGGAGGATCTGGTGCTGGTAAATCGTTGTTCTTGGCTAACTTGGGTATCAACTGGGCGTTGCAAGGATTGAATGTGGTATACTTAACGCTGGAACTCAGCGAAGAATTAGTCAGTATGCGCATGGATGCTATGCTAACGGGATTGGCTACTCGCGAGATTTTTAAAAATATCGATGACGTAGAAATGAAGATCAAAATGATTGGTAAGAAAAGCGGAACTTATCAAGTGAAATATATGCCGAGTGGTAAGACTGCAAATGATATTCGTGCATATCTTAAGGAATATGAAATCAAGATGGATCGTAAGGTTGATGTGTTACTGGTTGATTATTTAGATTTGTTAATGCCCATGGGTAAGAAAATCAGTGCTGAAAACTTGTTTGTTAAGGACAAATATGTATCGGAAGAATTGCGCAATTTGGCCATGGAAAAGAAGTGTATTTTTGTAACTGCGGCGCAGTTGAATCGTGGTGCTGTGGAAGAAGTTGAGTTTGATCACAGTCATATTAGCGGCGGATTAAGCAAGATTCAAACAGCGGATAACGTGTTTGGTATTTTTACAAGTCGTGCCATGCGTGAGCGGGGACGCTATCAAATTCAACTGATGAAAACACGTTCAAGCAGTGGTGTTGGGCAGAAGATTGATTTAGAGTTTGATGTTGATAGTTTGCGTATCAGTGACTTGGCAGAAGAAGATGGCTATGGAAATCACAACAGTCAAAGTGCAGGCAGTACACTACTGAACAGTATTAAGCAACGTCAAACGGTAGCACAAGAAGATCCAACAGTGGGTGCGCCGGCACCAAAAGTACGTGCAGAAGTGGCCAGTAGTAAATTAAGAGACTTGTTAAATAATCTACCAACTGACGACTCGTAAATCTTTGTAATTTTAGCCAAAGAGATAAGTATGTATATTATACTGATGACACACCATGGAACTATACCACTTACGCAGTCTAGACGATCCGTTAACAAAAGTTGTTAAAGACGATCCTGTTCGACCACATATTCCTATGGATCAGAGGATCAACGAAGCCGCTGAAATTTTGATACTTCGTGCAGGAGAAGAAATTTTAGCCGCTACCTGTTTGCAATGGCTCAAAGATATTCCCAAAGATGAAGCAGATCTCATCAGCATGGACAAAAGCAAAGATACTGCGGTATTCTACACTATCTGGAGTTACAAACCTGGTGCAGGCGCGGAACTGATCAAACAGGCTGCCGAGTGGATTCTTAAAGAATTTTCGGATGTGAAAGACATTGTTACCCTAAGTCCCCAGACTGAAATGGCCCGTAGATTTCACTTGAAAAACGGGGCTACAGTGCATAAAGAAAACGAAACCTCAGTCAACTATCAGTACTATCATAAAGAATAAAAACGGTTAAATACTAGTTAATAAGGACTGGTATTCATGAGCAAAACCGTACATTCACTAAAATTAGTACCATACGATAGCGTCGACTTAGATAGGCTAACCTATGCTCCGGGCGATGTGGTTTACGATGTAACCAACGGCACCATTCGACTGATGAACGGCGTGACCTTGGGCGGTACCAGCATAATAACTGCTACCAAGTTAATTACTACCTTGTCCGGTTATGTGACTAATGGCGGCCTAACAACAACATTATCAACTTATGATACCATTAGTGCTAGAAATACAGCATTAGCTAACTATACAACCACTACAGCATTGGCCGCAAATTATGTGTCTAATACCGGATTAACAACGGCATTAACCAGTTATGTAACAAGCAGTGGATTGACAACCACGTTGAACAGTTATGTAAGCAGTAGTGGATTGACAACCACGTTGAACAGTTATGTAAGCAGTAGTGGATTGACAACTACATTGGCTGGATATGTGTCCACTGGTAATGCTAAATTTACTGTTACAGGTACTACAGGAACAGCCACAATCAGTGCAAATGCCGGCACATTAACATTTGCCAGCAACAACGGCGTGACCATAGGTGCAAGTGGAACAACCATAACAGTTGGCACCCCGCAAGATTTGCGCACAACAGCAACACCCACATTTGCTGGCGCTGTAATTGGTGGCACCAATATAAGATCATTTGCCATCGCAATGGCAGCGGCAATGGCATAAGGACTAGCATGACATATCAGATACAATTGAGAAGAGATTCGGCAGCTAACTGGACAGCAGTTAATCCCGTATTGGCGGCCGGTGAGCCGGGGTTAGAAACAAACACTGGTCGTATCAAATACGGCGATGGTGTTACACATTGGAACAGTTTGAATTATCCCACACTGTATTCAACACCAACTCCAGCCAGTGCGTTGACAGGTACCACATTACCTCCAAACATTTTAAACAGCAGTCTTACCAGTGTTGGAACACTGGCCAATCTCACAGTGACAAACACCATCATTGGTAGTATAAGTGGCAATGCTGTAACTGCAAACACTGCCACAAACGCAACTTCAGCGCAATCGGCTGTGTCAGCTACCACAGCCGGCACAGCAACTACACTAGCTGGCGGTAGTAATCTTCAACTGGTATATCAAACAGGCACTGGACAAATTGCCTATATAAATTCGCCAGCAGCCTCAACTGCCAATCAATTCTTAAGCAGTAATGGCAGTGTGTTTGCTTGGAGTCAAGTACCCGCGGCAGCCGCTGGCACACTTACAGGCACCACACTTAATTCCACAGTGGTAACTTCCAGTTTGACCAGTGTGGGTACACTGACTAACCTCACAGTGACCAATACCATTACAGGCAGTGTGAGCGGATCCGCAGGCAGTATTGGTGCAGGTAATATTACGGGCACCACATTGGCAAGTGGCGTTATTACCAGCAGTTTGACTACTGTTGGAACTCTAGCCAACCTAATTGCCACCAATGCCACAGTGAACAACAGTTTGGGTGCAAACACCGGTATCACCACAACAGCCACATCTTTTCCCCTGGTAAACACCACAGCTACCACAGTGAACTTTGCAGGAGCGGCCACAACAATCAATATGGGTGCCGCTACTGGCACCACCACAATCAATAACAACATAAGCACTGGCGGCAATATAACATTAACCACTGCTACGCCAACCATTAATTTCAACAATACTGCACCAACAATTGCCACCAATAGTGCCAGTAGTACTGCAACCATATTCAATACCAATGCAACCACAGTTAATGCATTTGGTGCAAGTACAGCAACCACACTGGGCGCCAGTACCGGTACTACCACAATAAACAGTGTAACAATCACTTATCCAAATGTCACAACTGTTAACTACAACGGTGCAAATCCCACATTGGCCACCACATCAACAGGAACTGTGACACTGTTCAACACAACTGCCACTGGAGTCTCAGCATTTGGAGCTGCCACATCCATTGGTATTGGCGCCGCTACTGGCACCACCACAATCAATAATGCCACAGTTACACTGGCCAACGCCACAGCTTTCAACATAAATGGATCCGGTACTCCGACCATTGCATCCACACAAACAACAGTTAATCTGTTTAATGCTACCACAACTACCATAAACTTCGGTGGCGGAACCAGCACTCAATTAAACATGGGTGCCGCCAATGCAGGCACAACAACCATTGCCAGTGCTACTGTTACATTGAGTAACGCAACCTTGAATCTCAACAATGCCGCTCCAACGATTGCAACCACAGCTACAACAGGACCCGCCGCAGTACTGAATACGAATATTTTAAGTGTAAATGCATTCGGTGCCGCCACAGCAGTAGCAATTGGTGCCGCTACTGGTACTACTACAATCAACAATGCCACAGTGACATTGGGCAATGCTACAACTTTAAACATCAATGGTGTAAGTCCAACTGTCGCAAGTTCCAGTACTGGTACATTGACACTATTCAATACCAACTTGTTGACTGTTAACGCATTTGGGGCGGCCACGACCGTGGCTATCGGAGCGTCTACCGGATCAACACAGATCAATAATCCAACGCTGTCCTTGCCCAATGCCACCAGCTTGACCATGAATGGTGCAAGTCCGAGTATTGGTACTACCAGTACTGCCACTGCCAGTGTGTTCAATACTGCCGCACTAACTGGTAACATATTTGGAGCCGCCACATCAGTCAACATTGGAAATACTACTACAGCCGCACAAACAGTCAACATTGGCACAGCCAGTACAGGCGCCAGTAGTTATAATATTGGTACAGGTGCGACACTTACAGCAACTACTAAAACACTAAACATTGGTACGAGCGGCGTCAGCGGCTCGACCACAACAATCAATATTGGCAGTAGTTTTGGCACAACCACAACCATTAATGGTGCCAAACTAGCGGCAGGCTCTGCTAGTATTGCCCCACTACTCATGGTATCGGGCACCAACTTGACCACAGCGGCCGCAGGCGCAATTGAATACGACGGTACTGTATTTTATGCAACACCAGCAGCCAGCACAAGAAGTGTGGTGGCCGCAGAACAATTTACAGTGCTAACTACAGCATATTCAGCCACATTGAATCAAACAGGCGCACAAAAACTGTTTAACACCAGTACCACTGGAGCCATCACCTTGCCAGTCGGCCTTTATCAATTTGAATGTCAATTTAACCTGTCTAGCATGAGCAACACCAGTAGTAGTTTTGGGTTTGCTGTGGGCGGCACAGCAACCATTACTTACTATTACTATTGCGAGGCTAACAAATCCGCAAGTTTATCCACAGCTGGTACACCTCATCAAACATTCAGCACAGCGGCCAATACCACACTGGTAGCCAACAGCGCAGGAACTAACGGCATAGCATTCATTAAAGGGTATATCAACATCACAGTGGCAGGCACAATTATCCCGCAATTCAGTTTGTCAGCCGCTGTACAGGCCACAGTAGGTATTGGTTCTTACTTCAAGATATCACCACTAAGTACGGGTAATATTGTAGGTAACTGGTCATAACGCGATAAATATAGCAACGGAGAATTTTTAATGGCAAAGAGTCAAATCAGACAATATGTGTTTACACCAGGTGCTGCCGGAGCAGGCACTATAGAAATACCTGGCAAGTATGACCTACAACAGTTTTTGGTCATAACCAATACCACACGAAACGTAATACTATACAACTTTGCCGACAGTGCATTTGCTGGCACCCAAATATCGTTTACTAGGGCGGCTGATATTGTCAACTACCCCACTGCATTGGATAATGCAGACGGTTATACTCTCATGACCTTGGCTGTCAGCACAGTTGGTATGAGTGCCAGTGATACCATACAGATTTTCTACGAACAGCCGTTCCAGTATGTGCGCAGTCCAGAAATTGGTACAGATGCGTTTGAACGTCAACGTGTGGCCGCTCCACAATCATTGCTAGACGCTGACTTTGAATATGGTATGCAACCTACCAAGTGGTTGACCATCAGTCAAATGCGTAACTACCCAGCAACTTATGAAGTTCCTGGAACTGACCTAGCTGTTACATCAGCTATATCTGATGCCAGTTCAACAACCGGCGGTGCCAATACAGCAGAATCATTAATAACTATTACTACCAGTATTGCTCACGGGTATGCCGTAGGTCAACCGTTTACCATAGTTGGTATGAACAGTGCCTTTACAGGATTCGATCGTGCAGAAGGCACATTCATTGTGTACACCGTTCCTACCACAACAACATTCACTTACATTGCCAAAGGCAAAGTGGGTTTCAACAACGGCGACAGTATCGGTACAGCATTTACACAACTGCGTCAAGCTGGATTTTATTCGGGCTCAAACATCAATGCTGTTATCAACTTAACAGCTAGTGCTACCAATGCAAGCGGCTATTTGATAACATTAAATTCAGTAACGGGCCTTGCTGTCAACAGCCCTATCACGTTTCAATCAGTAACCACCAACTGCATAGCAACCAATGTCAACGGCAACATTTCCATGGGCACCACAGTTGGCATGATTGCAGGCATGCCGCTGGCATTTTCTGGTATAAATTTTGGTGGATTAATTACCGGAACCACGTACTATGTATTAACTGTTGTGGATGCAAGAACTGTGACACTTAGCCTTGTACCCAGCGGCCCACAATTCTTTCCAACCAGCACTGCAATTGGCGGCAACATGTATGTGGTAGGGGGCGGCAGCTTTGGTAACATCATAGCTGGTACACAATATTATATCAGCAGTATCGTAAGCAATCAAGTTTCAATCAGCACCAACATCACGTTTACCACCACAATCACAGCCACCACAGCATTGAACAATGCTGTGCGTTTTGGTACCACAGTGAATATGACTGTGGGCGAATACATCAACATATCGGGCACCACAATTGGTAATTTGCCCGCTGGTTTCTACTATGTGTATGCTATCCTAGACAGCAACTATGCTCAGTTGAGCGTGACGAGCCCAACCAGTTTGAATGGTATGAGTCTGTTGGCCCAAACAACCGCAACAGGCACCATGACTGCTGTGGCAGGACAAAGTGTGCCCTTGACAACTGCCACAGGATATCTATGGGGAGTGGCGGTATGTCCACCCACATTCACATACACAACTCCGGTAAACGCAACACAATTCACGGGCACCACATCTGGAAATGTGCTCACTGTGGGATCCGTGACATTTGGCACCATAGCTGGAGGTCAGGGCCTGTTGGGCGGTGGCGGAGCAGTTCCCAGTAGTACTGGCATTATAGCTCAATTGACTCCCACGGGTGCCAGCGCGGCAGCCAGCCCAACTATTATTTCAGGCGGCGCAGCCGGCACATTCACAGCCACAGTGAGCAGTGTGACAAATATTCAAGTTGGACAGATTGTAACGGGTGTGGGTATAGGTGTTACAGTATTTGTCCAAGCCATAAATGGCACTGTTGTCACTTTGACTCGAGCATTTACCGCAGCCGCATCTGGCACGTATAATTTTTATGCTTCTGGTGGTCTTGGCACTTACAGTATCAGCACTGCCAGTTCATTGTCAGGCACCTTCTTCACAGTGACATCCGGTGCAGTGATCACAGTGAATACCAACAGTCCTCACGGATTTGTTCCTGGTGCCACTATCAATGTGATAACCAGTAGTGAAAATGGATTCAATAACAACACTTTGGCCAACGGTCCATTCTTTGTTGAATCTACGCCAAGTACTACTCAATTCACATACACAGCCCGTGCTCCTGGTGTTATATCAGGCACAATCAGTGGTACACTGTATGCAAGACCAGACAGCTTTTATCAACATAGACCATTTGACGGTGGTGTACAATTGGGTACAGGTTTGCCAGCATATGGTGCGCATGCCATACGTATGAGCAAGAAATACATACGTTATCAATCGGGCAAAAGTATCAACTTCAACACTGGCTTATTAATGGCGCCAAACTACTTTGTACGTAGTGCGATTGCAACAGGCACCAGTTATGTGACAAATTTAAATATTACCAATATCACCACAGGCGGTGTTGCCACAATCACATCCGGTACATATACACAGGGACAGGCCATTGTGGTCAATAGCTTGACACTCAACGGTGCTATTGGATTCACAACAGGCATATATTACTCGTGTACTAGCGGCACTACTACAACCATCACCTTGGCCAATTCGTATGTCAATGCCACGGCGGCCACTCCAGTTCCCATCACAACAGTAACAACTACCGGTGCTGTCAGTGCCAGCAATGTCACTGCCGCGCAAGTTATCACCATAATCACAGACGATGTTGATCATGGATGTCAAATAGGCGCCGGAGTGAATCTACTGGGTGTTGTCACTTCGGGATATAATGGCAATTACACTGTGGCAGGAATCGTAGACGAACGCTCGGTACAATTGATATCTCAAAGAACATTAGGTTCGGCCGGCGGTGTCACTGGAGCTGTGGTCAGCGACCCAGCCTTGATGAGCTTGACCAGTTGGTATGGGGCAACAGTGCGCAGTGGAACATTTGATGAACAAAACGGTGTATTCTGGCAGTTTGATGGCAGTGTCATCAGCGCAGTAAAAAGATCAAGCACATTTCAGCTGGCGGGTACAATTTCGTTGAACACTGGATCTGGACAAGTGATTGGAACTAATACTCGCTTTACTGCTCAGTTGTTTGTGGGCGACCGAGTGGTGATCCGTGGTATGACTTATCATATCACACAAGTGCTGAACGACACACAACTGTTTGTGAACCCGCAATGGCGTGGGGCAGTCAATGTGGCTGGTATCAAATTTACCAAGGTCATTGACTATGTGATTCCACAAAGCCGCTGGAATCTGGATCGTTGCGATGGATCCAATGGAGCTTTTAACCCCAGCGGATATCAAATAAACCCAATCAAGATGCAGATGGTTGCAGTGCAATGGACTTGGTATGGTGCTGGATTTATTGACTGGATGCTACGTGGCCCAGACGGAAAATACATCACTTGCCATCGCTTGCGCAACAACAACTTGAACAATGAAGCATGGATGCGTACCGGTAACATGCCAGTGCGTTATGAAGTATTGAACGAAAGCGCCCGTAGTTTTGTTGTGGGCAGTGTAAATGTCAGTGCAACAGACACTGTGATCCCTTTGAATGATGTCAGCTTGTTTCCTACTCCAGCCGCACTGAACGTGTGTACAGTTTTTGTAGATAACGAATTGATCAATTACACCGGCAAAGTGTATGCTTATTTGATAAGCACACAAGCATCGGGCAACACAGTTACCATGGACAACACCACCAACATGGCAGTGGGTCAGCCCATAGTGTTTATCAACCCCAATGTTTATACCAATATGGGCAACATAGTATTGGGTACCACTTATTACATAGCCAGTGTGAGCGGTGTGACGATTCAGATCAGTACAACCAATGTGAACCCTGCTGGCAATGTCTTTACTCAAGTTAACTATCAACAGTTTCCAGCCAACGGTTATGCCTATGCGCACAGTTTGATTGGTTGCACAAGATCACAATCCATGTCACCGTGGGCCACTGGTGGATACAAAGCATTTACAGCAGGTGCTGCCGCCACACATACACCACAAACTGGAGTGATCTTGGTCAACAACAGTGCCAGCCCAGTCATCAGCCATTGGGGTGCGGCATTTATTGAAGACGGCGGATTTGACTCGGATCGTTCATACATTTTCAACTATCAAGTTACCAACGTGAACATCTCAACCAAGAAAAACACAGCGTTTGCCATTCGACTGGCACCCAGTGTGAGCAATGCGCTGCCTGGGGATCTTGGCAATCGTGAACTGATCAATCGTGCCAGTTTCTTGCTACAACAGCTGGAATCATCATCAGGTACTGGTGGTACCAACGCGGCCATTGTGGTTGAGGGTGTGTTGAATCCCAGCAATTATCCCGCACTCACAAACATACAGTTCAACAGTTTGAGTTCAGCTGTGAACCCAACCGGACAACCCAGCTTTAGTCAAGTGGCTCCGGGTACCACCATGATATTCACCAACAGTGTGAACAACTACTTTACTGTGCCAGTATATGTGCAAGCAGGCTCTACCACTATACCACTAAACTCCAATCCAGCTGGTGTTGTTGTGGCAGCTGATGATGTTTACTTTCCAACTTCAACTGCCAGTTTGTATGGTTTGACCAAGGTAGCGGGACTTTTGAGCACCAGTGGCGCAATGACTGCCACCATATCCAATGTCACAACTGCCAGTTTCACAGCTAACTTTGCTGGTAACATCATGACTGTAACAGCGGTGGCGTCGGGTACACTGACTATTGGTATGTTGCTAACTGGTACCAGCTTGGGGTCAGGCACTTATATAACCAACAACATTACAGGTACTGGATCAGGAGTTGGAACATGGACTGTATCAGTTACACAGACCATTGGTAACGTGACGGTAACAGCCACAGCAGTGATCATGACAGTGACAGCGGCGCCGGGTTTTATTCCAGTGGGATGCTTGTTGGCGGGCGGCACAGTGAGCCCCAATACCTATGTGATTGCATATGGTACTGGTACTGGCGGTGTGGGCACTTACTATCTCAGTCTCAGCCAAAACGGTACCTCAGCCACTACCAACATTTTCTATGGCTTGACTCTATCACAAGCCACTCTGGGTCCAGTAACACTGTTCACAGCACAGGGTACCACAGTGAACGTGAGTCGTAGCACATATGCATTGCCAGGCGAAACGGTGTTTTCGTTCATTAACTCACCGGCCAACAAGGACGGCCTGGATCTCAGCAGTTTGAAAGAACTCACCAACACACCCATAGGTGGACGTGGTTGCTTCCCCAACGGTTGTGATGTGTTGTTTGTGAATGTGTACATCACACAGGGTGCGCCCATTTCAACCAACATTGTTCTACGTTGGGGTGAAGCTCAAGCGTAATCTAAATGTAACAAAAAAGCACTGTTCGCAGTGCTTTTTTTTTGGCGTGAATTAAATACTGTTATGATACATTGCCCCATATGGAGTTACTATCCAGACAAGCATGATTTTAAATATGTTGCTGATGTGCCCTGGCCCACCACCCAGGATCAGCAGTTGGATTGGATACATGGCATGACTGAAGTGGAAACCTGGCTGTATCGTTATGCTGGCAGCCGATATCAGTACTGGGCCTGGCACAAAGCCCAAGAATGCTATCACATTGGTGTGGCATTTAAACTGGCCAAACACCGCACCATGTTCCTACTCACCTACGCATGCTAGACACAGCCGAAGGCGGCGCTGAAATTATAGCTAGCGAAGCGGAGCGCAAAAATTTTTAACTAGCGAAGCTACAGCGGAAAATTCTAGGGTACACTACGCGAAGCGTAGCGGCGAAACGCAGTTCTGCTAGCGGCGGCCTCATGGGTTTCCAGGGTATCTACAGTAACTAGCACAGTTCAGGGCCGAGATAAATATTCTAAATAGGACTATGTGTTATGCGTATCAAGGAAATAATCAAAGAAGCTACTTGGCAAGATATCTATAATCTCAACAGAGATATTTTATCAAGCCCTAATAGTATCAAAACTGGTATGGAATTGATCATGCCTGATAACTCACACTATCAAGTTGCACAGGGTGATAATCTCAGCTTGATAGCCGCTGGAAAAGGACGTGGACGTACTGTTTGGAATAGCCGTGGTGAATATCAACAGGCACAACCAAAATTTCCACGCACACCAACTCCTACTAGTAATGAACCCGTAGGTCGCTCAGGTCCACATCCTGTGGCAGGTAAAGTGGCTCCGACTGTTGCTCCAGTAACAGCCGCTACTGGCACTGGCCCTATAGATATTGGCAATGGAGTACTAGTTGATCCTGACATGGATCCCGCTGATATCGATGCACTTCAAACGACTAAAGCTAGTGCATGGCCTGGAGAAATGTGGAAAGTGATCAATGGCAAGTTTGAAACTGTGCCTGTAATTCCTGGTAAGCCTAGACCCTACGTAGCTGCCGACAAAACTTCAGATACATCACCACCAGCCACACGAAGCATTGCACCAACTCCACAGTTCACGACACCGGGTGCGGCACATGATGGGCAACAAGGGCAAGATGTCAAGAACTGGAATCCTGAAGCTATAGAGCAGATGCGTCAGGATCAAATAGCTAGAATAAAACAGTTGGCCGGCACTGACTAATGCGAGCACGAGAATTCATCAATACAGCAGAGAGCTTTGGAGACAGCGTTCCCTTAATAAGCCAAGCCAAGAATGCTGTTAGGAACATTGGTGTTGATAGAATAGGACGTCAAGCAGAACTTACACGTGATCCTGGATACAGAGGTGCTTATGTAAAGTCAACTGCGGGTATTCCTGTTACTACTGTGCCTATAGACAAGCTAGAAAGATGGGAACCAGCAAGCAAACTTCAAGGTACTAGTAATCAAGCGAAAGTGCAACAGATGGTGCAGGATATCAAGCAAGGTGGCAAACTGCCACCCATTACAGTGACACCTTTGCTTACAGGAGGCTATAGAATAATTGATGGCCACCATAGATACGGTGCTTACTTACAAGCAGGTGTTCACGATGTGCCTGTTCAGATAATGGATAGAACCAAAGTTCTTTACACAGACCCTAGAACAGTTTCGCCCAAGACTGCTATGCCTTCAAGAGCAGGCGATGAATATACTAACGTGTATGGTGCAAAGCCAACAGCGTTTAATGATCAACAGTACTTGAAAGATCTCACAGCTAAACAGCGGCAGTTTCCCACGGATGCCAACTTGAGTGCTGAGTTGAGTGCAGTAAGCAAAAGAGTCCCACAGCCCTAAAAAAAAATCAGCGCAAAAAAATTTGGGGAAGTACTTGAGCTTTATGCGGTTCTTGACATGTGCTGTAAGAAGCGATCCAGCTGATCAGTATCTGCCCGACCAAGTTCAAAACCCTGTTGCCTAGCGGCATCAAAACGCTGTTGATAAGTGGGATGACTGCTTTGTTGATTGCTGTCAGTATTGGGATTGGCCATGGTATCCAATTTGTACTGATGTAGCGAACCAGGACTTGATGTTTTGCTTAGACGATCACGCTTGTCATTGGCCCATTTGAATGCAGGAGCGGCCGTGATACCCATGCCAAGACACAGTCTAGTGGCAAATGCATCAGCTGCCAGTTCTTGTTGTTGCAGTTGGTATGGCGTGTTGCCCTTTATTCTATGTGTCATGCAGATGTGTCCAGCTTCATGTCCAAGACTCCATAATAACACACTATCAGGTGCATCATTCCATTGACTGTAATCCACGTTTATTT
>Ga0114960_10002746_pt1 | contig 13647 bp, 10 predicted proteins | sample C_130625_MF_Meta_FD_92637 | JGI IMG/M metagenome (GOLD analysis project Ga0114960, IMG submission 92637) | Freshwater microbial communities from Lake Croche, Canada to study carbon cycling - C_130625_MF_MetaG | ecosystem: Environmental > Aquatic > Freshwater > Lake | place: Lake Croche, Canada... | reverse complement strand
TACCTGCAGGGGGGGCGCATCGATGTGGGCTTCCTCGGCGGCGCGCAGATCGATCGCTTCGGCAACTTGAACACGACGGTAATCGGTGACTATGCCGCACCAAAGACGCGACTCCCAGGATCGGGTGGCGCATGTGAGATCGCGATCAACGCCAAAGAGATCCTGGTGATCATGCGCCAGAGCACGCGCAGCTTTGTGAAGGAGCTGGACTTCCGCACCTCTCCCGGAAACCTTGGCGGCGCCGTCGCAGCCGCAAAAACTCGTGCGGCACAAGGGTGGGGCGGAAGCGGACCGTCGGGCGTGATCACCGATCTTGGCGTCTACGGATTTGATGATGATGGTGAGATGGCGCTGCGCAGCTTGCATCCCGGTGCAACCCTTGATGAGGTGCGCGCGTCAATCGGTTGGGAGATTCGTATTCCGAAGAACGTTCCCGCCACGCCAACGCCGACCGACGAAGAGCTGCGCCTGATTCGTGAAGAGCTTGATCCAACCGGAGCCTACGTTTCGTGAGTAGCGGCAAGATCTTCAGCCGCGGTGGCGCCGCACTCCCGAAGGCTGTATCTGGCGACGGCGCATACATCACCGACCAGAGCGGTCGGCGCTATCTCGATGCCGCAGGCGGCGCCATCGTCGTGGGGATTGGTCACGGCCGACGTGCCGTTGCCGATGCCGCAGCCGCGCAGATGGCCAAGATCGCCTACGCCCACGGGAGCGCCTTCACCGCTGAGGCGCTCGACGCCTGGGCGAGTGAGGTTGGCCCACTACTCCCAATGAAGGACCCGTCGCTCTATCCAGTCTCTGGTGGTTCCGAGGCTGCGGAGACAGCACTCAAGATGGTGCGCGCCTACTGGCTCGCGCAGGGCGAGCCGGATCGAACCGTGGTGGTGAGCCGCTGGGGGAGCTATCACGGCAACACGCTCGGTGCCCTCGACCTCTCTGGCCGTACCGGTTTGCGCCGCCCATACGAGCCATGGCTCGGGCGCTTTGAACATGTCTCGGCCGCCTACTCGTATCGAGCGGGAGAGGTCGGTGCAAACGCGATCGCCAGCGGCGCTGAAGCGGTCGCCGAACTAGATGCCCTGCTGACCCGTGTTGGTCCAGGGCGCATCGCCGCCTTTGTTGCCGAACCAATTGCGGGCGCAACGCTCGCCGGCGCCGTGCCGCCCGACGATTACTGGCCAGCGGTCAGCGCTTGGTGCGCGCGCAACAAGGTGCTCCTCGTGGCCGATGAGGTGATGACCGGATTCGGGCGAACGGGAACCTGGTTCGGTGTAAACCATTGGAAGGTGCAGCCAGACCTGCTGCTCGCCGCGAAAGGTGTGACGAGCGGCTACTGGCCGTTTGGCTTCGTGGCCGCGGCGAGCCACGTAGCTGAGCCGATCTTGGCAGGCGGATTCGTACATGGCTTTACCTATAGCCACTCGATTCCGGGCGCCGCCGTTGCACGCTCCGTGCTGAAGATCCTGCGCGATGAGAACCTGGTTGAGGCGGCCGCCACCAAAGGCGAACAGCTGCGTGCGGCACTCCAGACAGAGTTGGCCAGCGACCCGTGGGTCGGCGAGATTCGCGGCCGCGGTCTCCTCCTCGGGATCGAACTCGTTGTCGACCGCGTGAGTACGGCGCCGCATGCGCGTTCGAAGCGTGTCACCGAGCGCGTGCTGGCGCACGCCAAGAACGCTTCCGATGTCGGCCTACTGCTCTATAGCGCAACTGGCCAAGCCAATGGCCTCGACGGCGACCAGCTCGTGATCGGCCCACCGTTCGTCATCGGCACCGAAGAGATTGAACGAATCGCGCGCGGCACTACCGCAGCGATCCGCGCGGTGCGCGACGAGGAGCTCTAGCGAGCGACAGCGCTTGAGCTTGTTGCCGTCACCGTCACGCGTTCGGTGTGACCGCCGATCGTTACATCAATGACGTAGCCAGAACCCGACTGGCTGACGACGCGCGCGCTGATCGTTGGCATGGCCCCCGTGTACGGTACGAGCAGCGTCAGGAAACGTGCGCTCTTCGTGCGCAGTGTTGCTTCGAGCACCGGAGCCCTCCCCTTGGTATGGTACCTCTTCGAGATCCAACCCTGGATTGGATTTGTCGCACCGATCACGATACGCGTTGACGGATTGCCGATGAGTTGGACGATGGCCAGGTTCGACGGATCCCCGTGCGTGTCGGTGCGCTGCCCCGCGGTGGTTGGGGCGGAGTCGGCCGGTAGATGCCATGTTTGGCGGTAGGTCTGGATTGATGCCGAAGTGAGCACGTCATCGACGATGAGGAAGTTGCCGCTCCGCGACCACATGACACGTCGCTTTTGGGCGACCCCATTATAGCCAACGTTGGTGGTGATGGCGAGTAGCGTGTTCGTTGTTGTAGAAGTTTCGATACGTGTCGCAACGGCGGCATTGTACGCAAGTCCGTCAACCGAGACGACGTTGTGGGCCGTTCGCCCCATGAAGAAGTTTCGCCACGAACCTTCGGCATAGGTGTATTTGCCCGGATCAACGAGGAGCCGCCGACCGAGCGCCGAAAGGGTGATCGAACCGCCATCTGCGTGGGCATGTCCAGATCCGGCTCCTCGCTTCCCTGGGCCGAAGCGAAGCGTGAGCAAGGTCTCCTGGTCGAATGGCACCGTCTCACCCCAACCCGAACGCGCAAACAGGTACCCGGCGGCATAGCGCTTGATGGTCGCCTCTGGATGCGGACCAGAGAGGCCCGCGGTAGCTGCGAATTCAGCCGGAGTCCCGACGATGGCCCGTGCCTTCACGTAATCCGTGTCGCCAAGCTGCTCATAGTTTCCATCGGGATTCGTGGCATAGGCGAGGAACTGGGGGATGAGGGCGACGCGTGAAAAGGCTGCCGGTACGGCTAACCCGCAGCTAGTGAGGTGGCGGCGTGCTCGCTCGTATTGATCGTAGTTATAGAGCGCGTATCCGACCGCCTGTTCGTTGATCGCCCCCTCGATATCGATGCTCTCCTGAATCAAAACGGTGAGACGTGAGACCGCGAGCCGTTTCCAAGCTGCATTGGCAACGCGGCAGCCGATATCCAAGAGGCCAATGTTCTGGTTGAGTGCGTGATTGCCCTGACTTACGTAGAAGGACGACGTTGCAAGCACCCTCCCGTGCTCCAGGAGCCCAGCGGTAAGCCACGGCGGGGAGCCGATGGCGCTGACCGCGCAGGCAAGTACAGAGGCTCGCCACGCAGTTGCGTGGTCATTCCAGGCCATCGAATTGGGAGATTTCGAAGGCGGATTGGTGGCGATCCAGTCTCGGAGTAGGAAGGTTGCGCGCTCCGTGTAGGCGGCGTTACCCGACTCTCGGCCAGCTTGCAGCAACGGCAAGAGCCAGCGTAGGGCGTGATAGTTGAAGAGCCAGTTGAGGTCACCAGAGAATGCCGCTTCGCGCCAAGTTGGATTCTCTGCAAGTGTGACCGAAGCAAACGTGCCCAGGCGCAGGTCCCTGGCCATGATTCGGTCAGCACGTGCCACGGCATCAGCGCCATCTATCAGGCAATCCTCAACCGGGGGAGGTATGCCCTCCGTCGCTTGCGTCGCGTCCGGAGCGAACCCAAAACCGGCAAGCACCACAATCACGCTCGCCATGATCCTGCTGAACTTCATGTCAGCACCAAGATTGGCTCCAGAGGTGTCACGGACAAATCACCAAGTCCTAATGCCAGCATATTGCACGGTCCTATGCGCGAATTGCGAGGGTGATCTCGACGTTCCCCGCCAGCGCCGCGGAGATTGGGCAGCCGCCCTTTGCCCCTTCGGCAAGCTCCGCAAACTTCGCAGCGTCGAGACCTGGAACGTCACCCTTGAGGGTGAGTGCCGATTTCGTCACGCGCCAACCCGCTTCGACCTTCTCAAAGGTCACGGTCGCTGAAACGTCGAGCCTGGTTGCTGGAGTGTTATTGCGCGCTAGGCCGCCAGAGAGCGCCATCGCGAAGCAGGAGGCGTGGGCCGCCGCAAGCAACTCTTCAGGGGAGGTTGAACCGTCATGCGCCTCGGAGCGGCGCGGCCAACTCACTGGCAGTGTGCCGATTGCACCGCTCTCGAATGAGGTGATGGCTCCAGATCCCTCAAGGAGTGAGCCGTTCCAGGTGGCGGTTGCCGTTCGCGTGGTCATGATTAACCCCCCTTAACGCTTCTTCGCGCCCGCAGCAATCTCGGCGGGATTCCGCGATACTACGCCTGTTGGGCGCTATCGCCCACTCCATTCGGCATTAGAGGGGGTTTTCATGTTCTTCCTGACCAAGCTCGCGATCGCCCGACGCAGCGTGACCATTCTCATCGCACTCGCCATCTTCGGCGGGGGCGTGGCGAGCTGGGGGAGCCTGAAGCAGGAGCTTCTGCCAAACATCGACTTCCCAATCATTACGGTGATCGCGCCGTACCCAGGGGCAGGCACCGCGGATGTCGCCGAACAGGTGGCAGCGCCAATCGAGGCCGCCGTCGCCTCTGTAGCGGGCGTTGAGTCGCTCCGCTCCGTCTCAACGACCGGGCTTGGCTTCGTCTCCGCCCAGTTCGCCTACGGGAGCGACGTCAAGGAGATCGTGCGCCAAATCCAGGCGGCGATCGATAGTTCGCGCCTTCCAACTGGTGTGACGCCCGTCGTTCGCAACTTCAACATCAACTCATCAGCCGTTGTGATCGCCACCCTGACCCCAAAGGGCGGCACGACGTTGACGGAACTGGCAGGGCTTGCGCAGCGCGAGCTGATGCCAAGCCTCCGCGGCATTGCTGGTGTCTCCGCGGCCGACCTATCGGGTGGTAGCGAAACCCAGGCCTACATTCAGCTTGATGCCGCCAAACTCGCCGCGACCGGCATCAGCATGTCCCAGGTACAGGGTCTGATTCAGGCGAACAACCTGACCTACCCCGGTGGCCAGCTCCCGGTCGGCAGCACCCTCGTGCCCGTGTCGGCCACTGGTCGCTTCACCTCCGTTGCAGACCTTGAGAACCTCATCGTTGGCGGCGGAGTTACGCCAACCGGTCAACCGTACGCAGTCTTCCTGAAGGATGTTGCGACCGTCTCGCTCGCCGAGGTCCACACCACTGGTTGGTCTGAGACGAACGGCACTCCGGGCCTGACCATCAGTGTCAGCAAGTCGGCCGATGCCAATACGGTGACGACCGCCCAAGATTCAATTGCCGCTATCGAGAAGTTTGCTGAAGCCCACTCGGCTCAGGTGACACATTCAGTCGTCACCGACGCTTCGATCTTCATCATCGATTCCATTAACTCGCTGATGCGGGAGGGTGGTCTCGGGGCCGCGTTCGCCGTGCTCGTCATCTTCATCTTCCTGTTGAACCTGCGCTCGACCATTGTCGCCGCGGTGAGCATTCCGCTCAGCGTCTTGGCGGCGATCATCCTCATGTCAACGACGGGGATCACCATCAACATCATGACCCTTGGCGGCCTTGCCGTTGCGGTCGGTCGAGTCGTCGACGACTCAATCGTGGTGCTTGAGAACATCTACCGACACCGAAGCCAAGGGGAGCCCATCGGCAAAGCCGTGTTGAGCGGCACGCGCGAGGTGGCCTCGGCAATTACCAGCTCAACTATTACGACGATTGCGGTCTTCTTGCCGCTCGGCGTCGTGGGTGGCCTGATCAGCCAGTTCTTCCTCCCGTTCGCGCTTACCGTCACCTACGCACTCCTTGCCTCGCTGGTCGTGGCACTCACCGTTATTCCGGTGCTCGCCTACTTCTTGGTCAAGGTGAAGGGTGCTAAGGCAACGATTCCGTATGCGGTCGATACCGATCGCGAAGAGGTCTCTATCTGGGGACGGATCTATCTGCCAATCCTTGGCCTGGCCCTGCGACGCCGCGCCACGAAGCTCGTGACCCTGTTGATCGCATTCAGCCTCTTCCTTGGGGCGATCTCACTCGCGAGTGCAATCCCAACGCAGTTCCTCAATAGCGGGAGCGACAAGGTGTTGACCATCACAGTGAATCCACCGCTTGGTACCTCGACGGAGCGCGTGCTGACGCGTAGTCACACCGCCTACGAGATCTTGGCCAAGGATGCTTCGGTGCAGCTGGTTACCACCTCAATCCCAAGCGCCGATGCGACCGGCACGCAAACGCTCGTTGCCGCCACGACTGGCCGAGCGCCAAATGCCGCACGAATGACCGTGCGACTTACCGCCGACACCAGCCTCGCAGAGGCGAAGACTCGCCTAGCCAATGAGTTGGCTGATATCGGGACAGCAGGCTGGACCGTGACCGTTGAAGAGGTCGGCTTCGCTGCCGGCTCCAATGCGATCTCGGTAATCATTACCGGCGATCGCGCCGCCGATGTCGCGGCGGCCTCTGATCTCCTCGTCGCAAAGCTCGTCGCAAACGGCGACCTGGCAAACGTCAAGAGTGATCTTGTGAAGGCGGGTCGCCAGATCGAGGTCACGGTGAACCCGTCGAAGGCGGCCATGGCCGGACTCTCGGCAGCGCAGGTTGCCGGCGAGGTGCGAAACCTGCTCGTTGGCTCGCAGCTTGGACAGATCACGATTGATGGCGCAAAGGTAAATCTCTCCATCAAGATCGACAGCAGCTCTGTAACCGACATCGCTCAACTTGGTGCATACATGGTTGGCGGCACGAAGAAGGTGCCGCTCAGCAGCATCGCAACCATCGAAGAGCTCTCCGTTCCATCAAGCATTACGCGCATTGACCAATCGCTCGCCGCGAACGTAACTGGCGAGATCGCCGTGGCCGACACCGGTGCGGTGAATACCGCCGTTAAGTCGGCGGTCACCGATCTGCAAGACGCTGGGAAGCTCAGCAAGGTCAGCGTGCGCCTCGCCGGCGTGACCGAGCAACAGAATCAATCGTTCAGCGGCCTCTTCACCGCGATGGCCGTCGCAATCCTGCTCGTCTACCTCACGATGGTGTTGGTCTTCAACTCCCTCGTAGATCCGCTCGTGATCATGTTCAGCCTGCCACTCGCCGTGGTCGGTGCATTCCCAGCACTCCTGATCACAAATCGTCCGATTGGCATCTCGGCGCTCATCGGCTTCCTCATGTTGATCGGTATCGTGGTGACGAATGCCATCGTGTTGCTCGATCGTGTCGAGCAGCTCCGCCACGAAGGGGTGCCAACGAATGATGCGTTGATGCGTGCTGGCGCTACGCGTGTCCGTCCAATCCTGATGACCGCGGTCGCAACGATCTTGGCGCTCCTTCCGCTCGCGGCGGGACCGAGCGAGGGCTCGATCATCGCTGCCGAGCTCGGCACGGTGGTCATTGGGGGACTCCTCTCGTCGACTCTCCTCACCCTGCTCGTCGTACCAGTGGTCTACAGCCTGGTCGACGGACTCAAGGTGAGCCTTTCACGTGGCGAGCGCGCCAAGGCGGCCTGATCGGGGTGCTGGGCCAATCCTGATACGATCAGTCGGGATTACCCCGCACGGCGCAGTAGGGAAGAGGAGGCTCCATGACAGTCGCTAAGGAGACGGTCCGCGACGAGCGGGAGCAGTACGCCTTCCACGACGACATCGCCTACCTGCGCGAGACGAAGGCCGGCCTGACCGAGGCCACGGTTCGCGAGATCTCCGAGACGAAGGACGAACCGGCCTGGATGCTGGAGTATCGCCTTCGCGCCTTCAAGCACTTTGAGGCGCGTGCAATGCCGATGTGGGGTGGTGACCTCACCAAGCTCGATTTTTCGAAGATCGTCTACTACCGCAAACCATCCGAGCGCGAAGAGAAGTCATGGGACGACGTCCCTGACCAGATCAAGAAGACCTTCGAGCGACTCGGCATTCCAGAGGCGGAGCGCAAGTTCCTCTCGGGCGTCGGCGCGCAGTACGACTCCGAGGTCGTCTATCACTCCGTCCGTGAAGACCTTCAGAAGCTGGGCGTCGTCTTCATGGGCACCGACCAGGGAATGAAGGAGTACCCCGAGATCTTCAAGAAGTACTTCGGCACCGTTGTGCCAGCAGAAGACAACAAGTTTGCCGCCCTCAACTCGGCTGTCTGGTCGGGCGGCTCATTCGTGTACGTGCCGAAGGGCGTCGAGGTGCCACTTCCGCTGCAGGCCTACTTCCGTATCAATGGGCAGAACACCGGACAGTTCGAGCGCACCCTGATCGTCGTGGATGAGGGCGCCAGCCTGCACTACATCGAAGGCTGCACGGCGCCAAACTGGGCAACCGACTCACTGCACGTCGCCGTTGTTGAGGTGATTGCACTGCCCGGTGCCAAGGTGCGCTACACCACGATCCAGAACTGGTCGAACGATGTCTACAACCTGGTGACGAAGCGCGCCCACGCCCACGCCGGTGCCACCGTTGAGTGGATCGACGCCAACACGGGTGCGCAGCTCACCATGAAGTACCCAGGCATCTACCTGCTCGGCGAGAAGGCACACGCCGAAATCGTTTCCGTTGCTGTGGCCTCAAAGGGGCAGCATCAGGACACGGGCGCGAAGGCGGTGCACCTTGCACCGAACACCACCAGCCGCATCGTTGGCAAGTCCGTCTGCAAGGATGGCGGCGTCGCAACCTACCGTGGCACCGTTCGCGTGGCACCTGGCGCAACTGGAGTTACCACCAGCGTGCGCTGCGATGCGCTGATCCTCGATGAGGGGAGCCGCTCCGAAACCTACCCGTACATCGACATCCAAGAGGACGACACCTCGATGAGCCACGAGGCGACCGTCGGCCGCGTCTCCGACGATCAAATCTTCTATCTAATGAGCCGCGGCATGACGGAGAATGAGGCAACGAACCTGATCGTGCAGGGCTTCCTTGAAGTCTTCACCAAGGAGCTGCCGATGGAGTACGCCCTTGAGTTCAATCGCTTGATTCGACTCGAGATGGAGGGGGCCCTCGGGTGACCCGGCGCGCTCTCGCTGACCTCCCCCTTGAATGGGCGACGACTGACACGATCACCACGCTCAGCCCCGGAGGCGCAGGCTTACCTGAGCGCACGAAGGCACTCGCCGCGTTTCACGCGCTGCCAACGGAGTCGAACCTACTCTTCACCGGATACGTTGACCTGCGTGCGGCTGAAGTAGAGCGTGCCGCGCCAGCCCAGCTCCCACAGGAGGTGCGGGCACTTGATGCCTCTGCGCTGCCGACCGGCGCGGCGGCAATCGTTGAAATCTCGAGTGCAGGTGCAGCCGCCTTTCTTGGAGCGGAGGCGGTTGCGGCTGGCCTGCGTATCAATGCCCTGAGCCCCGATGCGCCACTTGCCGGTGCCGCAGAGGATCGCACCGCTGCGCTGATCGCTGCTCTCTGGAACATCGGCGTTTCTATCTCGCTCGGTGCTGGTCGCATCAGCGCGCCGATTGTGATTCGTGTGAACGCCCCAGAGGCGGGCTCGTCGCTTCTTGCGCGCATCGCCGTAGAACTCGGTGTGGGGACCCACGTCTCAATCGTGGAGGAGATCGGCGGGAGTGCCGCGGCGGCAGGCGTCGCGACCTCGCTGCTCGCGACGAGTAGTGAGGTCACTCTCGGTGCCCGCGCAACACTCTCGCTCTCATCCATCCAGGACCTTCCTGAGAATCGCGCCTATGTGACGGTACGTCGCCATACCTTTGGTGAGGGGGCGCAACTACAACTCGCCGTGGCCCAGGTCGGCGCACGGCTCGTGCGCGGGCGCATCGATCACCTCCTTGAGGGTGATGGCTCTGGCGTGCGCCAAGTTGAGGTGGTGTTTGGGGCTGGCGATCAGATTCACGACCTTACGACCTATAGCCTCCACTCCGGACAGAAGACGGTCGGCGACCTGCTGGCCAAGGGCGTGTTCGCGGGGAGCGCGCGCGGCTATATCAAGGGGGTCACAACGATTCCGCGCAGCGGGCGTGGCACCAACTCCTATCTCGGTGAGTTCGGCATGCTCCTCTCGAAGACGGCCCGGAGCGTGGCGATCCCCTCGCTCTGGATCGACCAACCCGACTGCGAGCGCGCGGCGCACGGCAGCTCGGTGGGCCCAATCGATCCCGCACAGATCTTCTATTTGCGCTCGCGCGGGCTGACCGACGCCGAAGCGCGTCGCACTATCGTGATGGGATTCTTGGAGCCGGTAGTTGCCGCACTCCCACTCGACGCGGAGGCGGAGCGTCTGCGCGAGGTGCTTGCGGCGAAGCTCGATAGCGCGCTGGCGAAGCAGCCTGCGACGCTCGCCTCGTAGCTGGCGCGAATGCCCGTTGAGCGCCTCTTCCCCTCAGCGGAACTTCCCGACGGCACGATGCGCCTCGCGTGGCCAGGGGGCGCCGCCATCCTGGTGGTGAATCGCGGCGGCAAGCTGTTGGCCGTCGATGGCGTCTGCACCCATGAGTATTGCGAGCTCGATCGCGGTTTCCTCTCGCCCGCCACCGTTGACCGGCCCACCGTAACCTGCCCGCTGCACCTCTCGCGATTCGACTTGGAGAGCGGGGAGCCGCTCGATCCACCGGCCGAGATTCCCCTCGGAGTACATGTCGTGAGCGTCGACGATCAGGGGTGGGTCGTTCTTCAGACCTAGGCCCACGCAGCGCGCTACGATGGGGTGGACGCGCACTGTATGCGCAAGAGGGGAGCCCCAATGCAAGAGATCAAGGATCGCGCCGCTAGCCTCGCTGGCCTCGCGCTGGAGCGCGATGCAATCTTCTTGTATGACGCCCTCGCCAAGATCGAGAAGGATCCGGCACGTCGCAGTGCCTTTGAGCGCATCGCCACGAGTGAGCGTCGCCACGCCGCCATCTGGGAGGCGAAGCTCGTGAGCCTTGGCGAGCAGGTGCCAACCAGCAAGCGTCCAAGTTGGCGTGTACGCCAGATCACGATCCTGGCGCGACTCCTCGGCACACGCGCGGTCAGCGACATGGTCAAGGCGCTCGAAGGCTTCGAAGAGGAGGTTTACGGCGCGCATAGCGACGTACCAGAGGTCACCGAGATTGCTGCCGATGAGGCGAAGCATGCTGACATCTGGCGCGAACTGGATTCTGGAAAGCCGGCCGGTACTGGAAAGGGTGATGCCGCGCACCGCGGCGCACTAGAGGAGACCAAGGCGCGCGAGCCGTGGCATCGAGCCGGGAACAGCGGCACGGTGCGCGCCACGATCTTTGGTGTCTCTGACGGCCTTGTCTCGAACGCCGCCTTGGTGATGGGCATCGCCGGTGCGACCACCGCCAGCGGTCAGGGCGGCTTCGTGGTGCTCGCAGGTGTCGCGGGTCTGCTTGCCGGCGCGTTCAGCATGGCTGCGGGCGAGTATGTTTCCATGCGTAGTCAAACAGAACTCCTTGAGCGCCAGATCGAACTGGAACGCGCCGAGCTCGAAGCGATGCCAGAAGAGGAGGAGGCGGAGATCGCCGCGATCTATCACGCACGTGGCTTCCCTGACGACGAGGCGAAGGCGATAGCAAAGCGGCTGATGGCCGATCCGAAGATTGCGCTAGAGACGTTGGTTCGTGAAGAGCTTGGCCTTGACCCCGAAGAGCTTGGATCGCCCTGGGGCGCCGCGATCTTCTCGTTTATTGCCTTTGCAATCGGCGCATTTGTGCCACTCTTGCCGTTCATCGTTCTCAACGGCTCATCAGCACTCCTTGTAAGCATTGTCTTGACGGCGGCGGCCCTCTTTAGCGTTGGTGCCGCCGTGAGCCTGCTTACGGGTAAGTCGGCCATCTACACAGGGCTGCGCCAACTCGCGATCGGTGCCGGTGCTGCGGCCATTACGTATGGTGTGGGTTCGCTAATCGGGGTCAACGTCTAGATGTTGCCGCTGCCGCCAGATTCGATCGTGGTGGCGATCGGCCCAGTCGTCATTCGCTGGTACGGCGTCCTCTACGCCGTCGGCCTCTTGGTGGCGTACCGCTTCATGGTGCGCGAGGCGCGGCGCCGCTCGTTGAATGAGAAGCTCATCCTCGATGGGCTCATCATCATCTCCGTTGCTGCGCTGGCAGGCGGCCGCCTGTATCACGTGGTCGACGCGTGGGATCGTCTCTACGCGGCGAATCCCCTCGCTGCAATCATCCCGCCGTATGAGGGTCTCGGTGCGCCAGGCGGTCTCATCACCGGCACGATTGCTCTCATGGTGATCTTGCGCCGCTGGCGGCAGGAGCCGTGGGGTTGGGTCGACGTTGCTGGTCCAGCGATCTTGGTGATGCAGGCAATCGCGCGGTGGGGGAACTGGTTTAACCAGGAGCTCTACGGCGCGCCGACCGATCTCCCCTGGGGACTCGCCATCGATTGCGCCCATCGCGCCGCCACCGTCTCGTGCGCGGCGATTGGTGACGCCGCAACGTTCCATCCGCTCTTCCTCTACGAGTCGCTGTCAGGCGTTGCCGGCGCGTTGCTCCTCCCTGCGCTTGGGCAGCGGCTGAAGGGTCACCTGCTCCCTGGCATGGTCGGCCTTGGCGCCGTTGCCTGGTACAGCGTGACCCGCCTCGCCCTTGAGGGGCTGCGCCTCGAGAACTGGAAGGTTGGCGGCATCGCCACCGCCTACTTCGTCATGGGGGCAGTCCTACTGGTGACCCTCGCCGTTGCCATCGTGCGTCTTCGAACCGCGACCCCCGCCAAGAAGTCGGGCCAGCGCTAGGATCAGCGTGAGCGGCGGCATCGCCGGCAGAGGAGGGCTCATGGCAAAGATTCAGCGTCGCAAGGTCACCGTCATCGGCGCAGGGAACGTTGGCGCCACCACCGCGCAACGCATCGCTGAATCCGGGCTCGCCGATGTTGTTCTGATTGACATCGTTGAGGGGCTGCCGCAGGGGAAGGGGCTCGACCTTGCCGAGGCGGCTCCCGTCGTGGGCCATGACGCCCGTATCGTTGGCACCAACAACTACGACGACACGGCGAACTCCGATGTGATCGTGGTGACCAGCGGGATCGCCCGTAAGCCAGGGATGAGCCGTGACGATTTGCTCAACACCAATGCTGGCATCGTCCGCAGCGTGGTAACCGAGTCAACGAAGCGCTCACCGGACGCCATCTTGGTCGTGGTTACCAATCCGCTCGATGCCATGTGTCACGTGGCGCTAAAGGCCTCTGGTTTCCCGAAGCAGCGAGTGATTGGCATGGCCGGCACCCTCGACTCCGCACGCTACCGTACCTTCATCGCGCAAGAGGCGGGTGTGAGCGTTGAGGATGTGCGCGCATTCGTGCTTGGCGGTCACGGCGACACGATGGTGCCGTTGCCGCGCTACTCATCGATCGGCGGCATTCCGTTGCCAGAGTTCCTCGCCGCAGATCGCATCGAGGCGATCGTCAAGCGCACGCGCAGTGGTGGCGCGGAGATCGTGGAACTGCTGAAGACGGGCTCGGCCTACTACGCGCCAGCGGCGGCCACCTTCGAAGTAGTGGAGAGCATCCTGCTCGATCGCCGTCGGCTGATTCCGTGCGCAGCGCTCCTCGAGGGTGAATACGGCGTCAATGGACTCTATGTTGGCGTCCCTGTCGTGATCGGTGGAAACGGGATCGAGAAGATCATCGAGATCACGCTCACGGGCGATGAGTCAGCCGCCTTCCAGCGCTCAGCTGATGCGGTGAAAGAGCTCGTCGATCTTCTCTAGCGCCTACGGCGCCCTCGACTAGAACCAGCGAGCGGTGATGACCTTCTTGGTGGTGTAGAACTCCACGCCGTCGCGGCCGGTGGCGTGCAGGTCGCCAAAGAAACTCTTGCGGCGACCGCTGAACGGGAAGAACGCCATTGGAGCGGCAACGCCGACG
>Ga0114960_10002744_pt1 | contig 13649 bp, 14 predicted proteins | sample C_130625_MF_Meta_FD_92637 | JGI IMG/M metagenome (GOLD analysis project Ga0114960, IMG submission 92637) | Freshwater microbial communities from Lake Croche, Canada to study carbon cycling - C_130625_MF_MetaG | ecosystem: Environmental > Aquatic > Freshwater > Lake | place: Lake Croche, Canada... | reverse complement strand
CCTCAGCGTCAAGCGAGGCCAGATCCATGCCTTGATCGGCCCCAATGGTGCTGGCAAAACCACTGTTTTCAATTTGCTGACCAAATTCCACATTCCCACCAGCGGTCAACTTTTGTTCAATGGCAAGGACATTACCCAAAGCAAGCCAGCGCAAATTGCCCGTGAAGGAATTGTTCGCTCTTTCCAAATTTCTGCCACGTTTCCCAATCTCACTGTGATGGAAAACGTTCGCATTGCATTGCAGCGTGCCACGGGTACTTCCATGCATTTCTGGCGCTCCGAGCGCATTTTGGATCAGTTAAACGACCGCGCCATGAGTTTGTTGGAAGAAGTAGACCTTGCAAGCATGGCCAACTTGACTGCTGTCGAATTGCCTTATGGCAGAAAGCGTGCCTTGGAAATTGCGACCACGTTGGCCATGAACCCCGAACTCATGTTGCTAGACGAACCCACACAAGGCATGGGCCATGAAGATGTAGACCGCGTCACGCAGTTGATTAAAAAAGTAGGCGCCAATCGCACCATTTTGATGGTGGAGCACAACATGAACGTGGTCGCCAGCATTGCCGACACCATCAGTGTGTTGCAACGTGGTCAAATCATTGCGGAAGGTCCCTACGAAACTGTTTCCAAGAATCCACAAGTTTTGGAAGCCTATATGGGCACATCAGACAACCAGTTGGAAGGCGCCCATGGCTAATTCCACAGAGTTCTTGCGCATCAGCCAACTGCATGCCTACTATGGTGAATCGCATATCTTGCATGGTGTTGATCTGACGGTGAATCATGGTGAGGTTGTCACGCTGCTAGGTCGCAACGGTGCTGGTCGCACAACCACTGTTAAATCCATTTTGGGTTTGGTAGGGCGAAGAACGGGTTCGGTCATGATTGACAACCAAGAAACAATCAATTGGCCCACGCACGAAATTGCCAAGTTGGGTTTGGGTTATTGCCCTGAAGAGCGTGGCATATTTTCTGCGCTCACCTGCGAAGAAAACCTCATGCTGCCACCCGTCATTGCCCCCGGTGGCATGACAGTGGACGAAATATATGAAATGTTTCCCAACCTCTACGAGAGGCGCAGCAGCCCTGGTACGAGGCTATCGGGCGGCGAACAACAAATGCTGGCTGTGGGCAGAATTTTGCGCACAGGTGCCAAGTGCCTTTTATTGGATGAAATTTCTGAAGGCCTTGCGCCTGTCATTGTGCAAGCACTGGCCAAAATGATCACGGCTTTAAAAGCCAAAGGCTTCACCATCATCATGGTGGAACAAAACTTTCGATTTGCTGCACCTTTGGCAGATCGGTTTTATGTCATGGAACATGGGCAAATTGTGGAAGGTTTCTCCTCACAGGAACTCTCTAGCAAGATGGGCATGTTGCATGAGTATTTGGGTGTCTGACTTATCTTTATTTAACTGGAGTGATCACGATGAAACGCAATCTTATTTCCTTGGCTGTTGCAGCCGCCTGTGCTTTTGCCGGATCGGCTCAAGCGCAAATTTCCGATGGCATTGTCAAAATTGGTGTGCTCAATGACATGTCCGGTTTGTATTCAGACATCACAGGCCAGGGGTCAGTCGTTGCAGCCAAAATGGCCGTTGAAGACTACATGAAGGCTTCAAAAAGCAGCTTGAAAGTTGAAATTGTTGGAGCCGATCACCAAAACAAACCCGATGTGGGCTCTAACGTTGCTCGTCAGTGGTACGACACAGAAAAAGTCGACATGATTGCCGATGTGCCTACATCGTCTGTCGGTTTGGCCATTGCCAAAATCTCGGCCGACAAAGGTAAATTGCATGTCAACTCTGGCTCTGCTACAGCTGATTTGTCAGGCAAAGCTTGCAATGCCAACACCATTCACTGGGCCTACGATACATGGATGTTGGCCAACGGCACAGGCAAAGCCATTGTGAAAAGTGGTGGTGACACATGGTTCTTCTTAACTGCCGATTACGCTTTCGGTCATGCCTTGGAGCGTGACACCGAAGCCGTTGTACTTAAAAACGGTGGCAAAGTGGTCGGTAAAGTTCGAACCCCGTTCCCAACGCAAGACTTCTCTTCATTCCTGTTGCAAGCTCAAGCTTCAAAGGCCAAGATCATTGGCTTGGCCAATGCCGGTGGCGACACCACCAACTCGATCAAGCAAGCTTTTGAGTTTGGCATTACCAAAGGCGGTCAGAACTTGGCCGGCTTGTTGGTCTTCTTGCCTGACGTTCATTCGCTCAGTTTAGAAAAAGCCCAGGGCCTGATGCTCACAGAAACTTTCTACTGGGATTTGAATGAGCAAACCCGTGCATTCACCAAGCGATTTGCCGCTGCCAATGGTGGTAAGTACCCCTCGATGGTTCATGCGGGTGTTTACTCCAGCGTCATTCACTACCTGAAAGCTGTTGACGCAGCCAAAACCGATGATGGCACCAAAGTGGCCGCCAAGATGAAAGAGTTGCCAACGGATGATGCCTTATTTGGCAAGGGATCAGTGCGCGCAGATGGTCGCAAAATCCACCCTGCCTATTTGTTCGAAGTTAAAAAGCCTTCTGAATCAAAAGGCCCATATGACTATTACAAATTGGTCTCCACCATTCCAGCAAACGAAGCCTTCCGCCCATTGTCGGAAAGTGATTGCCCACTGGTCGCCAAAAAGTAATTCACTCCTATAGACAGCTGAAATATCACCATGGAAATTTTTGGAATTCCTTCCCAAGCTCTTTTTGGGCAACTCCTAATCGGTCTCATCAATGGGTCCTTTTATGCGCTGCTTTCTTTAGGCTTGGCGGTGATTTTTGGCTTGCTGAACATCATTAACTTCAGTCACGGTGCCCAGTACATGCTGGGCGCGTTTGTGGCCTATCTTTCACTGAATAAACTCGGGATTAATTATTGGGTTTCACTCTTATTGACCCCTTTGTTGGTAGGCGCTACGGGCGTGCTCATCGAAAAGACCATGCTCAAGCGTTTGTACAAGCTTGACCATCTCTATGGGTTGCTTCTCACCTTCGGCTTGGCCTTGATCATTCAAGGCGTCTTCCGTCATGAATTTGGTTCTTCGGGCATGCCATACCCGTCACCTGAAGTGTTTCAAGGTGTCTTCAATTTAGGTTTTATGTTCTTACCCAAGTACCGTGCTTGGGTCATTGTGGTTTCTCTTTTTGTCTGCCTAAGTACATGGTTTGTCATAGAGCGCACCAAACTAGGTGCCTATTTGCGAGCTGCCACAGAGAACCCCAGTTTGGTTCAAGCGTTCGGCATCAATGTGCCCCGCATGGTCACATTGACCTACGGTTTTGGCGTGGCGCTTGCAGCCTTGGCAGGTGTCATGGCGGCACCCATTTACCAAGTCAGCCCCTTGATGGGCGCTGACATCATCATTGTGGTGTTTGCTGTGGTGGTGGTGGGTGGCATGGGCTCGATCATGGGCGCCATCGTGACCGGGTTTGGCTTAGGCTTGATTGAAGGTCTGACCAAGGTTTTTTATCCAGAGGCATCCAACACCGTCATCTTTGTGATCATGACCATTGTTCTGCTGCTTAAACCCGCCGGACTGTTCGGTACTCAAAAGTAATGCCCATGTCCAACGCCTCGCCTACCGTTTTCAAGACTCAGTCGTTCACACATCAGTGGGTGGCATTTGCCATCATGGTGTTGTTCTTTGTCATCGCGCCCATTTGGGTATACCCCATTTTCCTCATGAAGGTCATGTGCTTTGCATTGTTTGCCTGTGCATTCAATTTGTTGTTGGGTTTTGGAGGTTTGTTGTCTTTTGGACATGCCATGTTTTTGGGCACTGCGGGCTATGCAGCCGCGCATGCCGCCAAGGTTTGGGGCTGGAATCCAGAGATGGCCGTACTTTTTGCAACAGCGTGCTCTGCAGGACTTGCGCTCATAGCTGGCTCCTTGGCCATTAGACGACAGGGCATTTATTTTGCAATGATCACCTTGGCGCTTTCGCAAATGGTGTACTTCTTATATTTGCAAACACCTTTTACCGGTGGTGAAGACGGCATTCAAAGTGTGCCACGCGGCAAATTGTTTGGCATGTTTGACCTCTCAGAAAACACAGCCATGTACATGTTTGTGCTGGCCATCTTCTTGAGCGGATTTACCTTAATTTGGCGAATTGTCCACTCGCCATTTGGACAAATTCTGAAAGCCATTCGTGAAAACCAAGACCGTGCCGTTTCGCTGGGTTATGACACCGATCATTTCAAGTTGCTTGCCTTTGTCATATCTGGTGCGTTGGCAGGCACTGCTGGCGCCACCAAGGCCTTGGTATTTCAGCTTGCTTCACTCACAGACGTGCATTGGTCCATGTCGGGCGAGGTGGTTCTCATGACTTTGTTGGGCGGCTTAGGCACTTTGTTTGGACCCGTGGTGGGAGCGGCCATCATTGTCTCGATGCAAAACTATTTGGCGCAATTTGGCGCATGGGTCACCATCATTCAGGGCCTCATCTTTGTCATTTGCGTCTTAGCATTTCGCCGAGGTGTCATTGGCGAAATTGCCAATTGGCTTAAAAAGCCACTTTGATTTTTTGCGCCACCATTTAAAAAGCCTGCTTAGCAGGCTTTTTAGTTTTGGCTTATCGCATGAAATTTTTCACGTAGTCGGCGCCTAAACCAACACTCTCAAAGTGTGCTCGGTATTTTTCAATGCGTGTGAAAACATCGTCGTAGCCGGTGGCATTGCCATCTGGGTCTACATACATGAGAGAGCCGTGCACCGTGAACAGGGTGATCATGTCTTGGCAGTCATCCGGCACCACCAAGGTGTGTGTTTCGCCTGGAGGTTCAAATACATAACCGCCTTCTTCGGCCACCCAGTTGTGTTCGAGGTACAACCATTTACCGCGAATGACATAAGCGTGAACTTGACCAGAGTGTCGATGTCTTTGCAGCAAGCCAGAACGCTTGACCCTCAGCAGATGGACATAAAAACCACCCGTGACATTCAGGTGAATGGGGCGTGACCAAATGCCGGGCGCAATGGGTGCCCACAATTTTTCATCGTCTGTGTTGACATCAGGAATGACCATGTCGGGTGTCATGCCCCAGGGCTGAGGTTTTGCGTAGGGCACGCGGTCGGTGTCGTTGGCGCTCATGGTGCAATCGTTTGGTAGAAATCAGTGGCTTGAATCAATGAAGACATCATTCTAATTTGATGCGTGCTTCGTCAATGATTTTACTGTAACGCTGGTACTCAGTTTGGATGTGTGCACTCAGGGCTTCAGGCCCCATGTAGGAGGGGTAAAGGCCTGCCGTGTTGAGCTTTTGGCGAACTTCTGGGTCATTCAGTGCAGCCTGCAAATCATCTGCAATTTTTTGAGTTACATCCTTGGGGGTGCCAGCGGGGGTAGCCACGGCAAACCAGGCCACAGCTTCATAGTCTTTGATGCCAAGTTCCATGGCTGTTGGTACTTGCTTGAGTGCATCTAGGCGCTCGCGAGTGGTCACAGCCAAGGGTCGTAACTTGCCTGAATCCAACATGGGTGCAACTTCATTCAAATTGGTCAAGACCATGGTGACATGGTTGCCCATGACAGCATTGGCAGCAAGGGCGCCCCCAGTGAAGGCTGCATAAGTGAAGTCTGTGCCAGTGATGCGTTTGAACGATTCTCCCGCAATGTGCTGCGTGGTGGCGGGCCCCACTGTGGAATAAGACAATGCGCCAGGACTGGCCTTGGCGGCTTGAATCAGTTCACCAAGCGTTTTGTAGGGGCTGGCACTGTTGACGGCAATGACTTGGGGCGATTGAACCAATTGAGCAATGGGATCGAAGGCCTTCAAGCCATCGTAGGGCAGTGTGGTTCTGAGCTTGGCGTTGATGGTCAGGCTGTTGGCAATGATGATCAGGGTGTAGCCATCGGCGGGTGCTTTGGCAACCAAAGCACCGGCAATGACAGTGCCACCACCTGGGCGGTTGTCTACGAGCACAGACTGCCCCCATCGCTTGGCCAAAAACTGACTGACCACTCGCGTCATGGAGTCTGCAGAGCCGCCTGCAGGGAACGGCACCACAATGCGCACTGGTTTGGAAGGGTAGGGTGCAGTTTGCGCTGTTGCAAACAAACTGGTCAGCGCCAAGCCACCCGCAACGAGTGCCTTGATCACAATTTGGTTGACAAGCGTTTTCTTCATGAAAAATGCTCCTAGTGTTTTTTCAGAGTACGTTCGAACAAGCTAAACAATCGCTCCCAATGCCGCTCTGCTGCTTTGGCGTTGTACATGCCAGCGCGAAGCGGAAACACAAAGCCATGTTCTACTTTGGGGTACCACTCAATTCGATAATTTGACTTGGCCATAATCAGCGAAGCTTCCAATTTCTGGATGTCTTCAGGGGGTGCCCACTTGTCAATTTCGGCGCAAGCAAAATAGCTTTCGCATTTAATTTGGGGTGCCATCAGATGGGGTGAATCGGGCTCGTTTGTGGCCATGTTGGCGCCATGAATAGACGCAATGCTTTGGAATCGATCGGGGAATTGAGCGGCAATCCACATCACGATAGGGCCACTCATGCAGTAGCCCACTGCGCCCACTCGCGTTTGATCTGCCATGGCATGGGTGTCTACAAACTTCAACATGGCTAGGGTGTCGCTTTGACTGGTTTGAGCATTCAGTGTTGCCATGTGTCCAAACATGACTTCCATGGCCTCGGGTGTGCGCTCTTTGAGATAAAAGTCTCGACTGCGTCGATAGTAGAGATTGGGCAAAACGACAAAGTAACCCACGCTGGCCAATCTGCGAGCCATGTCGTGCAGCTCCTCGCGCTTGCCGGGTGCGTCCATGTAAAAGAAAACGACAGGATGAGGGCCGTTCTCTTCGGGGAAAACCACAAAGGTGTTCATCGAACCGTTGGCGGTTTGAATATCAATGTTCTCTTCGATCATTTCATTCCTTTAAATGCTTATTGACGCAGGGATACTGATATTTTTACCTCAAATCCACGCTGCATGAATCAAGGTAAACCATTGAGTTTGGTCAAATTGCCGCATCCAAGAAAATGGAAAAGTCTCCGCCATGACTGTATTTCCTGAAGAAACGGCTCAAGGTGGGTGTGGGTTTTTGTCTGATTCAGAGGCGTTTTCATTCGGGGAAACGTGTAAGACGGCATTAGAATGATTGCTAACTTTGCAGATTCCTTCTGACCCCAGCGTGATTCAAGCGGCACCTTCTCGAGGGCCTTCGGTCCAATGGATCGGTGTTCAGTGGCAAGGAGGCTTTTATGCCTTGCCTGTGTCATTGGTTGCGGCTGTTTTCAAGGCGGCCCAAACGCAAGCCGATTCTCAACCCCCTTATTTAGACGTTGAAGTCCACGACGGTGCGCCAGTCTTCATGCGTTCTTTTGAACATTGCTTTGAACTAGGCTCGCCAGCTGTGCCTAGCCTTGAACAGGAGGAGTTTCGTTGGGTGCTTATTTTGAATGTACCCGGCGGTTCTCCCTTGGGTTGTCGCGTGCAACAAGTGCTAGGTCCTTTTTGGGATGAATTGAAATCAGAATCTGTACACCACGACGGGCAAGATTGGCACTTGATCCAGCCTCGCGGAGGAATTCATGCTTGAAGCCCGCAAACTCAGTGAGCAGGTAAATCAAGACCTGAGCGGCGGTTTATGGTCATGGTTGCTGATGCTTATTTGGGTCGTCACCGTAGCGCTCATGGGCAGTGTTTGGATTGGAGCCAACTTTGAAGCGCCACCGCCAGACAAATCACAAGAAAAAATGACGGAGGCTCACGCCAAAGTGTTGGAAGTGGTGGGTCGTTTATCTACTTCTGTCGCCCTAGAGCAAGAATTAAACACAGAGAATTTTGAACAACTTGCGAACGTGAATGCACCTTTGCTTGAATTTGGCCAGTTGGTTGCCCGCGGGTTGAATTTACCGCCTGAAACTAAAGATCCCTTGACGTGGCCTGGCAAAGTCAACGTCTTGTTGGACGATCTCAAAATAGTAAGCGATGGCCAAGAATCCTTGCTCAGTTATTTCCGCGTGCGGGATTTGCTTTTAGGTTTGTTTAAGCCCCAAGGCCCCGTCAATCCCAAGCAATTGGCTGAAGGCTCTGCAGTGCGTGGTTTTTTCACAGCCATTTCAGACTTTGCTCTGGTAGAGGTGCCTGTTGCTGCCGGTAGTGCCACTGCAACTTCCCTCACGCCATTGGCAGTGCCCAATTTAACGTGGGCTACATTGGCCAAAGGCCAGTCGAAATTGCGTGAAATCAATAGTCAATTGGATGCGCTGGAGATGGAGGCCAAACAAGCTGAAGATCCAGCTCGAGCTAAGGTCGCTAAAGAATTGGTGGAGCTGCTAGAAAAAAATGATTTGATGCAAACCATTCGAAAAGCAGACGATGCATGGGGTCAGGTTATTTTGGCGCAAGAGCGTTTGCATAGCGGTGTAGGCCAGTTGCCTTCAGAGCCTAATCTCATTGTGGCGACGCCACCTTGGCATTGGTCGCGCTTGGCTTTTCCTGGCACGATTTCTGAAGGTTTCTTGGCATTGGTTTTCATGATGGTGCTGGGTTTGAATGTCACAGTGGCGGGTTATGTGTCCAGACGCCATCAACTGCAAGAGTTGTATAAGCGTTGGCTGACTGTTTCGCAGCAGTTGGAAACGGCGGTGCGTTCTGTGGATGCGCCTTTAACAAATGCTGTTGTTCGCATTGAAGATTTGTCGGTCGAGTTTGCAACGGTCCTTGACAAGCTCAAGAGCATGCAGCAAGCCATTAAAGCCCCAGCAGACGCACCCCCAAAAACTTTAGAAGCGCAAGCTTGGGATGCAGCATCACGCATGCAAGTTGAGCTTGAAAGTGACTTGAATTTGCTGCGTGAAAAATTGCTGAACATTCACCTTCAATTTTGCAGTGGACAAAACCACGAAAACTTGGTTTACGACTTGGCCTTTACCACTGAAGCGGTTCAAACAGTGTTTGTGACGGCCAGAGATTTGGGCCGTTCTGTAGCTTTGCTGAAAGACAGTTGGCAGCAAGTAGAGGCCGCAGGCGATGGTCACGAAATTGAAATCTTGATCACACTAGTCAGTGGCTTGAGAAATTCAGCGAAAAGAATTGCAATCACCTTGCAAAAGTTGTCTGCGCGTTTGCAGGGCGCTGCAGAAGATGTGCCCAAAGGCCAACGCTTTGATGCCGATGGCAGCAAAGATGAAACCAGGAGACCGAGTGTCAACCACCCGATTTGATCACTTGGCCTTGGTGGTGGCCGATGCCGATCCTGGTTTCAAGGCCCTTCGTTTGAAGGGTCTGAGCCTCATTCAAAAAGCCCGCATCGTCAATCAGCGTGACGATGATCGTACAGTTCGTCAAATGGATGCTTTGCTCAGTGAATTGCAAGATTGGTCATTGCGTGTGGGCCAAGTGCCTTTGGCTCAACTGTTCCCTTTGTCAGCCCATGAAATGGTGGACATTTGGTTGGATGCCAGTTTGCTAGACCGCCTTGACGGTCTGCGCGACTTTGGTACCAAAGTAGATAGCATCAAAGCCCAGACCCGCAGCCTCACCATCTACATGGATTGGTTGGCGCCCAGTATTACTCACGAAGACTATGTGCAATTAGGTGAATGCCTTAAAAAAGTAGCCGGCCATATCAAGCGCACGCCTAAAGGTTTTCGATTGGTGTTTCCTTGTAGCCTGAACCGAATGCGCATGATGCCTTTCTTGCGCAATGGACGACGCTTTGTGGCCTCTGCTGGGCAGTTTGTTCAATTCCAACCGGATTCTGAGGATTCAGCCTTTACGGGCACCCTCATGTTGCGTGCAGGCATTGATAATCAAAACTTGCAAGTAGACCGCATGCTGCCGGCTGAGAACATGAATGTCTTCGAAGTGCCCAAAGGCATAGAGCGACCTGAAGGTGTTTGCGGTGTCACCCTTGACGGCACTGGTGAGATTTATTATTTCTTAGGCCCACAATGAAAGCCAAATACGTGCTTCAAATGTTGTGCGATATGCTCATTTTGCTAGGCTCTGTCGTCTCAGCTCAAGCCGGTTAGACGCCTCAAGTTATTGGCTACGGAGACAGCGTACCCACCTTACCCGATGACCCTACCAACGCCATAAACCGAAGAATCTCCATCACCATCTTGCCGCCTTTGAAAGTTAAGCGCGACTTAATGATGAATGATAAATAGTGAGCTACAGGTGTCAGGTCATCCGTCCTATGGCGCAGCTGACAAAAGACTTGGCATTGGTAATGCCTGCAGCTAGGCCAGCCACTGAGCCTTTTTCTGGGTAGCCCATGGATTTGAGCTTGTCAATGACGAGCTGCTTGATGGACTCTTCGCCAGAAAAGCTGACCAATTGCTTTTCGCGATCAATGACCAAGTCAGAAACTTTGGCAACGCTGTTGATGCCCTTCACGATGGAGTTTTCGCAGCCACCGCATTTGATGTTTTCAACTTCAACTTGGTAAGTGTGTGTCATTTTGAGGTCCTTTTTGAACGTTCGCCGAGTCAATCTACTTGTCTGATTTGGCCAGTATCTAACTATTCAAGTAGTTATCATATGATTTAAATCAAGGGGTGAGCTAGCCCTAAATTCTAAGAAATGGGTGCTTTTTAAGAAATTAATCGGTCTGACTTAGAATTTCACTCTTAAACCGTTCTTCAAACTATCCTGTCACGCTTATGAGCCTCAAAATAGTTGTCTACTCCAAGTCTGCCTGCCCCCAATGCGAGTCAGTCAAAATGATTCTCAAGTCCAAATCTTTGGCCTACGAAGAAATCAAAATTGACGACGAAGCCGAGCGCATGGCTTTCTATGAAAAGTGTGGGCCCGCCGTACGTCAAATGCCACAGGTTTTCATCAACGATCAGCGTGTGGGTGGCTTGGCGGGTTTGCAAGCGGCTTTGGCCCAAATGGCTAATTGATGTGATCGAAGCGCAAGTTCACAACTTGGTATTTCGCACCAACCTTTTTTAGTCTTTTTTCTGCAGCTTGTCTTGGGTGTTCAGATCAAAGTCACTTGTATCGTGGCGTTCATGCAATTGTGTTTCTAAGGGCCCCATCACCCGATTAACCATCCGGCCTCTTTGAACAGCAGGTCGGGCTTCTATTTCATCAGCCCATCGAATCACATGGGTGTATTCGTGAACTTGTAAAAACTCACCTGAATCGTAGCGCTCGCCTTTGGCCAAACTGCCATACCAAGGCCAAATGGCCATGTCGGCAATGGTGTAGTCATCACCGCCCACAAATCTGTTGTTGGCGAGTCTTTGGTTCAAGACATCGAGTTCCCGTTTCACTTCCATGGCGAAGCGGTCTATGGCATATTCAATTTTGGTAGGGGCATAGGCGAAGAAGTGACCGAAGCCGCCACCTAAGTAAGGCGCACTGCCCATTTGCCACATCAACCAAGACATGCACTCTGTGCGCTTGGCAATGTCGGTTGGCAAAAAAGCTTTGAACTTTTCGGCCAAATAGAAAAGGATAGAACCAGACTCAAACACACGTTGTGGCTTTTCAGTGCTGTAGTCTAAAAGGGCCGGAATTTTGGAATTTGGATTCACACCCACAAAGCCACTGCTAAATTGCATGCCTTCGCTGATGCGAATGAGCCATGCATCGTATTCAGCGCCTGCGTGCCCAAGTGCCAGCAACTCTTCCAGCATCACGGTCACTTTGATGCCATTGGGAGTGCCCAATGAATAAAGTTGTAGGGGATGCTTTCCCCTTGGTAGTTCTAATTCGTGGGTAGAGCCTGCCACAGGGCGATTGATGTTGGCAAACCGGCCACCATTGGCCTTTTGCCAAGTCCAAACTTTGGGGGGAACGTAGGGCGTATCTGACATGCTTAACCTCATAGAAATTGGTGCTTAGCCTACACGAGTTTGAAGGGAATTCAAACATGGAAACCACCGGCTTCTTATGGTTATGCCTCGCTTCCTATGGTGTGCTGCCTTTAGGAAAATGTGTAGCCGTCCATTGCAATCACATAACTGCTGATGCCACGGTAGAAGGCCTTGGCGGTGGCATCTTTGCCAGCAGCGCCCATGGCCACAAACAAGGGCAACAGATGATCTTCTGCGGGGTGAGAACGAACACCTTCTTTGGAGTGCTGGCGGTAATCAATCAAGTGCTGCAGATGTTTGCCCAGCATTTGCACTTCCACCCAATCGGCAAAGGTTTGAACATAGTCTGGTGTTTGGCCGCCTTGCATTGCAGCCATGCGATAGTCGCCCAAGTTGTGCGTGATGTTGCCAGAGCCAATGACCAAATACCCTTGGTGGGTAAGTTCTTCAAGTGCTTCACCCATGGCCAGCGCATGGGCTGTCCCTGCGTGGCTTTGGATGGAAACTGCAATGATGGGTATGTGGGCATCAGGAAACATTTGGCGCAGTGGCGTCCATGCGCCATGGTCTAAGCCGCGTGTGGCATCGGTGTCCACTTGGCTAAAACGTTTTTGCAGTGTCTTCACCACTTCTTGTGCACCTTCAGGGTAGCCTGTTGCAGGGTATTTGATGCGGTACAACTCTTCTGGGAAGCCGTAAAAATCGTAAATGGTTTCCAGCTCCGATGCCGTACTAACTGTGGGGACGGCTGTGTCCCAGTGAGGGCTCACCACGATGATGGCGCGGGGAGTTGTATAAAGACTGGCCAATTCGCTCATGGCTTTGCCTGCGGCACCAGAGTCCAAAGCAAAAGTAGGGGCGCCATGCGGCACAAAAAGGGCGTTTCGAAAGTTTTCCATGCGCAACTCCAATGGGATGGTCAGACTGTAGTCCTTATATCGGTTTTATATTGGGTGCGCGACATTTTTGAAAAAGGACTCGAGTGGTTTTCAGGTTGAAACAAGGCGCTGCCATCACACTGGCGTTTGGTAAGTAATGATGGCTGGTTTGCGCAGTAGCAAAATAAGAGGCAAGGCCGCTAGTGAGATCCACATCATCAATCGAAAGTCTTGTAAATAGGCCAAGGTAGCGGCCTCTTTGGTCACTAGGGCATTGATCAAAGCCAAGCCCTCAGGCGACTGTACATCGATCAGTTTGTTTTGAATGGCTTGTTGCAAGGGCTGGCTGAAAATGTGAATCTGATCTGCAAAGATCGAGTGATTGGTTTGTGTTTTTTCCACCAAATAGGCAATGACAATGGAAATGCCGATGCTGCTGCCAAGGTTGCGCATGAGACTGAACAAGGCGGTGCCTTCATTTCTAAAACGTGGCTCAAGTGTCGTGAAGGTAATGGTGGTGAGAGGTGGAAAGATAAACCCGAGGCCGAATCCTTGAATGACACCTGTCAGCACAATGGCAGAACCTTCAATTTCGGAAGTAAACCCCGTCATCATGTAGAGCGAAAGTGCCGTTAACAACAACCCGCATGCAATGAGATATCGCCCATCCAGTCGATTTGAATACTTACCCACAATCACCATGGCAATCATTGTGCCTACACCTCGTGGCGCTAACAAAAAGCCAATGTCAATGATTGGATAGCCCATTAAGCCTTGCATAAAAGGCGGCAGCAAGGCCATGGTAGCGAGCAATATGATGCCCACCACAAAAATGAACACCAGTCCCAAACTGAAGTTTCGATCTTTGAACAGACTGGGTTCAATGAATGGGTTTGAAAACGTCAAGATGTGCGCTAAAAATAAATAGAAAGAGAGGCAAGCCAAGCATGCTTCGATCAGCACTTCTGGACTCTT
>Ga0114960_10002738_pt1 | contig 13665 bp, 13 predicted proteins | sample C_130625_MF_Meta_FD_92637 | JGI IMG/M metagenome (GOLD analysis project Ga0114960, IMG submission 92637) | Freshwater microbial communities from Lake Croche, Canada to study carbon cycling - C_130625_MF_MetaG | ecosystem: Environmental > Aquatic > Freshwater > Lake | place: Lake Croche, Canada... | reverse complement strand
GTGTTACAAATAAAACTTTATTTAAATTTTCTGAATCTAATATATTTTTTATTTGTATTGAAAATAATATCAACAAAGGTATATTATATGTAATCTGTTGATGATATAATTCGTATTCATTTGTTTTTTCTTGATAAGGATTTTCTAATCTAAATTTTCTTATTGATTTTTGAAAATCAATATATCCCAAGTTATACAGCAAGGTTTCAGTTGTAGTAAATGAAGATATAGTAGTATAACATGTATTTATATTATATTTTTGTGCCATAATTATATCGGAATGATAATTGTCGCCTGTGTGCATTTGGATTGAATATTTTTTTAATAAATTTTCATAAATTTGTCCAGTTGATTTTCCACCACTTGTAACAAATAATTTGTTATTTATATTTATATTGTGAAGTTTCAATAGTTTATAAATATGTTCTGGTTTTAAATACATATCTGATACATAAATATCTCCTGGTTTTATTTTATTAATATTGCTTACAATAGGTATACTATATTCTATTTCTTTATTTATTTCATATTCTTTCAAAATATCAACATCATCATTTGTTATTATTTTGAACTCAGCGTAAATATCATCTATATTCATATTTATATTGTATTTTTCATATGCAATTCTTTCTGATTCTAATCTAATATTTTTGAAATTTTTGTAAGGAAAGTTATTTTCAATAATATCAAAAATCTCACGTGGCTCTTTACATTGTCTTGCAATAATTGTGTCAAAAATATCAAAGGAATTTGTTATATAGTTTTGTGGATTTAAAATTTGTATATTTTTTTTGAAAATAGAGGTTAATTGATTTAAATCATTCGTATAATCACATGGGTTTGTATCTTTTATTTTTTCTATACTAGTAAACAATTCTACCAAATTGTTATCTATCATTTCAATAAAATGTACAGATTGATAATATTTGCATATATCTATATCTTCTTGACATGGTTTTTCACTTATTATTTTAATACCATAATTCATAATTTCATTTAAACGAACTCTTTCTAAAAGAGCATTTTCATAGTAATGAATATTCAAACAAATATTTGATTTGTTGCACAATTTTTTTAATTCTTCTCCGTACACATTTTCGACAATAAGAACTTTATATTTATTTTTTAATTGATTCAAAATATTTTCTCTCTTTTTATTTACAAGTCCAATAAATATAATATCATATTCATAACTGGAGCTGGTATTGGAGTTGGTTAAATTTATTGCAGGAACATTCATTATATTAAATTCGTTTGAATAATATTTTTTTGTAACATTTGCATTTATGTCAGAATAATCAATCAATAATGTTGCATTATCGTATATTTTTTGAAGAATTTTATGTTCATATAAACTTTTATAATTAATAGATAATTCATTATTTACATTTTGCTCTAATTGATATATTATATATCTTTTATAATTTACTACGTTTTGATCTACAAATGATAATGTTAAAAATAAAAAATAAAGTTTTGTGTTATTTAAATTAATATAATAATTTATGTCTTTTGACTCAATTAATAGACATTCCCATCCCATTTTAATAAGTTCATCCTTTATGATATTTATAATATAGATCATACATGGTATTTTTACTATAATAATGTATGGTTTATTTTCATTCAATATATTTCTCTGATTTTTTTCTTGATTTTGTTGTTGTTCTTGTATTATTGCTTGTGATTGAATTATTGTTTGCATTCTTAATTGAATCTTTGTTTCTTGAATCTTTGATTGAATCTTTACTTGAATCTTTGCTTGTGATTGAATCATTGTTTGCATTCTTGATTGATGATTTGGATATGTTCTTTGTTCTTGAATCGTTGCTTCTTGTATCCTTTGTTGTTGTATTCTTTGTTCTTGAATCGTTGCTTCTTGTATCCTTTGTTGTTGTATTCTTTGTTCTTGTATTCTTTGTTCTTGTATTCTTTGTTCTTGTATTCTTTGTTCTTGCATTCTTTGTTCTTGTATTTTTTGAATCTTTGCTTCTTGAATTTTTGACTTTATTCTTTGTTTATTCTCTTGCATTTTACTATTTGGAGATTGAATATTATTTTGTAACTTTTTGTTCAACATAAATGGTGTTTTTTTATTATTTTCTGAAATATTTATATATTCTTCTTTTGTTGATATATCTTTCATATTATATAATTTGATAAATATTTATAAAGTTTGTTCTGTATAATATTTTTTATTTCATTTGGAATATTTTTTGAATCTCCGTTAAATATTTCTTTACAATCTTTAATTACTATGAGTTGACTTTTTTCTGTTTTTAAATGGTATTTTTTTTTTACACATTGTAATTCATCATCATATTCTGTATTACATAAAAAAGGATTAGGTTTTGATTTAATATATATAGATCCTATTGATTCATCTGGATCTAATATTTCATCCAAAAAATAACACCACGTATCATTCGGTAAATGATCAAAATAACATTTACATTCCATTGAATTTGGTAAAATTGCATCATAGCTACTTTTTTGTAATATATATTTTATTTTTTCTTTATTATTATTATGTATATTAGATGATTGAATTTCTCTACTTATATTATTTTTAACAGAACAATGCATTGGTTTCAAAAAATAAAATGCAGGATCAATTATATAAAATTTAGATGAATTTACTGGTATACATACAGACACATGACATATATTATTTGTACCTTCTACTCTAAAAATAGATGGTACTGAAGCAGGAATAATATAACTATGAATATTATAATTACTTTTTAAATAAGTATGAATAAATAGAGACAATGCAATACAATTTCCAGAATTAAATTGATTTAATGTATCATAAGAACTATATAATTTGTATAAAATATATGGATATGTTGAAAAAGAAATATTGTTATAACACATTCTCATCGCTTCTTCTAATTGCCATTCTTTCACATTTTGATTTATAAAAACAATTGGTTTTAATTTCATTATAGTATTCATATATTTTATAACCTATCGAAATAACTTATGAAATAATATAAAGGGATGCGCATTTCATACTAATATGGATGCATTTTTGAAGGATAAAAATATTCCTCATATATTATTATATGGTGGTTCAAATAGCGGTAAAAGAACAAATTTGGAAAAGTTATTAAATACAATCTATACAAAAGAAGAAAAAAAAATGTATACAATGTATATTCATTGTTCAATTTGTAAAGGCATTAAAGTAATAAGAGATGATATTAAAGATTTTGCTAAACAACAAATACATCAAGTGCCCTTCAAAAGTATTATAATATATGATGCTGAACTTTTAACAATTGATGCACAATATTCGCTTCGTCGTTGTATCGAAGTTTATAGTAAAAATACACGATTTTTCATTGTAACTCATAATAAAGATAAATTAATTAATCCAATTTGTTCTAGATTTGTACAAATTTATCATCCACATAACTATAGTGTTTATAAAAAAGTTAATATTTCAGATTTGTATAATTTAAATGGATTAACTATAAATGAATGTATTGATTTATCTGAAAAATTATATTCTGATGGAATATATGGAGATATTTTGTTAGAAAAATATATTCATCATGAAAAATATACTTATTTTAAATTTCATTATGATTCAATATGTCATAATTTAAAAAATGAAAAATGGATATTATTTTATATTTTGGCATTTTTTAATGAATTTATAAAATAGAATGTATGTTTGCAAATGATAAAGTATTTATAAATAATATAAAAAGAAACTAATAACAAATACTAATGAATATAGTAGATTATAAATTCAATATGTTATCAAATGAAATATCAGATATAAATGAACATTTGCCTACATTGTCGCTATATGCATCCGATTGTGAAAGTGTATTTGAGACAGGAGTTCGAGCATGTGTCAGTAGTTGGGCATTTGTATACGGGTTACTACGTAATAATAAAAGTAATAAAAAATTATTTCTAAATGATATTAATAAATGTAATATTTATGAATTAATGAATGCAACATTTGATTTGCCTATTACTATTGAGTATCAATTTGTAAATAATTTAGATTTATCATTGAATCAAACATATGATTTAACATTTATTGATACATGGCATGTATATGGTCAATTAAAAAGAGAATTAACAAAATTTGCACCAAATACAAATAAATATATTATTATGCATGATACAACAGTAGATGAAATATATGGTGAGACAATTCGGATGGGATTGAATTCAAAACAACAAACATTAGATAGTGGAATTCCTGAAAATGAAATATTAAAAGGATTGTGGCCAGCAGTTGAAGAATTTTTAGCTTCAAACCCAGAATGGATATTACATGAACGTTTTACAAATAATAATGGTTTGACTATATTACGCCGTCTATGATATTTGCGTTAATACTCTTTAAATCTTTTCAGTGTATTTTTTAAATGGATGATTATACTTCAAATGTATTAAATGATTCAAAAAATGAATGGTCTATTCTTTTAATTAACTATATTACACCACACATTATTGATGGATTTAGATCCATTTTTAATGAATCTGTTAATTTATGTGAACAAAATGATGAAATTGAAAAATATTTAATGACTTTTCAAAACTTATTATCTAGAATTCCAAAATGGAATCAAACAATTGTTTTAGCAGAACAAGATAGAATTGTAAAATCATGTAATTGTTCTTATTTAGAAGATTTAATTACTTGTGTACATATTATTCAATTAAAAATATTAAGTTGTGTTCGTGTTGGCAGTGAGACAAAAAAAATTACTATTGATATTCCAGATATGTCAACCTTTATTCATCAAATATATATAAATATTGCACGAAAATTATATTCTAATATTTATTTATTTGAAATTGATATACCACCTCTTGAACAACAAAAACGTAATCGAGAATTTGAATTAATTGTGCAAATATCTATTATGAATACAATTCGTGATAAAATGCCTCTAGAAACATTATTAAGACAATTTATTGATGAAACTCAAGAAATTGAAGTAACTCGTGTTGAAAAAACATTAAATACAACTGCAAAACCATTAATTCAGGATGAAACATCTGGCAATCAAGCAAACTCAAACTCAGCCAAACAAATTATATCTCAACCATTGCATGAAGATAAAGTATTTTTAGAACCTATGAATAACTTTAATGAACCAATGCAACACAACGATCAAAATAACTTTAATGTAATGAATCAAATGAATCAAAATATTAATCAAAATATTAATCAAAATATTAATCAAAATATGAATCAAAATATTAATCAATCTATGAATCAAAATATTAATCAATCTATGAATCAAAATATTAATCAAATGAATCAAAATATTAATCAAATGAATCAAATGAATCAAATGAATCAATCTATGAATCAAAATACATTTGAACCAAGAAAATCAAGCATTTCATTCAATCCAGAACCAAGTATTTTAGAAATAGAAAATATTTCAGACAAATTAGATTATGGAGATTCTGATTTAGGCAGTATAAAATTTGAATCATTAGACACAGAGACAAATCCAATTAATTTAGAGTTTGAAGAATTATGATCATAATTCGTTAAATTATATAATTAAGAAAAATATATATAATTTAATGGAAGAATATCTTATCATAGCATTTTTTGTAGCAATCTCTTTTTTTGTATTAAAATTAATATTAAATAAAATAAAAAAAGAAAATGAAAAAAATAACGAATCTATGAGAGATTCATTTTATATATTTATTATTACATTTCTTGTAATATATTGTTATTCTAATTTTTTCAAAAAAGGTTCAGGAAAAACACCAGTATTTACAAATGAACCTGGATTTTAATTAATTCATCTAAATTCATATATTTTTTTGATTTCATTGAATCATATGAATTGATTTTATATTTATTAAAACACGAATGATTGAATTGATTGTCTGGTACATGATTATGTACTATACGAGCAATCATTTTGTACAATTTAAAATCTGGATATCTTTCTTCTCCATTATTTTTATATAATACATTTATACCATTATCATCATAAAGCCATGAAATAATTAAATCATATATAGGAACCTCTCTAAATTTTTGTAATTGTTTTATATCATCAATAATAAAATCAATCATTGAGCATGATAATCTACATAAATCAAAACTTTTATTTGGCAATACTTCTTTTTTATTTTTATTATAAAATGGTTCAAAATTATATTGAGTATGAGCAGTTCCGTTCTCAGAAAAACTATCACTACATACAATTTTATTATGTACTTTGTATATCGATCTACCAAAATCAATAATTTTATAAATTTTTCCAAATGTTGGTATCTTATAATGGATTCCTTTTATTGTATAAAATAAAAATTCTTCTTGTGTATTAATAAACATTACATTATTTGTATGTAGATCATTATGAGTAAAATCAAATATATTTTGATACATATAAAGCATTACAATAATTTGAAATATTGCGCTCTCTAATTCTTCAATTATTAAAAGATTATTTTCTAATAAATAATCAAATGTTCCTTCGCATTTTTCAATAGATATTACTTGTGTTGGAATTTTTTTAATTACTAAAATAAGTTTTTCAAGTTCTGTATCATTTTTTGTTGATTCATTTGAAGTACTATCATTGCTATTTGAATCATGCGAATCTTCAGTTTCAAAACCATCCGAATCATCCGAATCATCTGAATCATCCGAATCATCTGAATCATCTGAATCATTAGAATCATTAGAATCATTAGAATCATTAGAATCACTATCTTCTATAAGATCACTATTATCAGAATCGGTATCATTATCTACATGTTCTATATCTATATTTTCAATTTCGATTTCATTTTCTATTTCATTTTCTATTTCATTTTCTATATCTATATTTTCTATATCTATATTTTCTATTTCAATTTCATTTTCTATATTTTCAAATTCAACATCTATTGATTCATTTACATTTGAAATTACAATTGGTGGTTTTTTATTAAAAAAATCACTTAAATTTTCATCCTTGAAATAAAAATTTTTATTCAAATTTTCACTAAAAAAATTTGAATCACATAAATATTCAAAATCATCTACTATATCAATTTCACATTCTTTTGAAATGCAGATATAACTATCATAAAAATCTAATCCATGGACAAATCCTTTTTCTAACAAGCGTGATGTTAAATAATAAAAAAATCCATCTACATAAGCATAATTATGATAAGAATTTATATATTCTTTAAAAAGAGAAGGTGAATGTGAAGATAAATTATTTGACTTTTCTGGCAATGTCTCTATTTTATCATTTTTATATTTTCCAATTAAAAATTTAACATAATCTACTAATGTTATAAATTTTTTGAAACATTCTTTTTTTATTCCATTATCTATAATTTCATATTTATTATAAGTTATTTTTTTTACATATTCAATATTTTTATTCAATTTAATTCCTAATTCATTATGTAATGGGTTATATTTAGTATATTCATTATTTTCATATGGCATTTCAAATTTATCATTTATTTCAATTTCATTCATTTATTTAAAAATATAAAAAACTTATTAAAAGTAAACTCAAATAATTATTTTTGAATAATCATTTTTATTTATATATAATAATGAAGACAAAGACTATGAAAAAAACTACATGCAGTGATGTTACTTTTTTTGGAATAAAAAAATGGTATGCTACTATGTTTGAACATCTTGGTTGGATGGTTCTAGCCAAAGAAAAGGGCATGTCGTACAAATTACCAACCTATAAAACCAGTTTACAAAAATTGAAATGTGCAATTGAAAAAAAAATTGGCTATATTCATGATCCTGATAAAAAAAAAGATTTACAAATTATGCATGAAAACGTATTAATACTTATTAAACATGCTGCAAAGGATCTTTAGAATAAATTAGAATAAAATATATTATAATAATAATGGAATGGTTCATTATTATTTTATTAATTATTTTTGTTATCATGGTAGTTACTTTAAAACCTTTATCGCAAACACAAAAAGTTATATGTAATAAAAATATAACTATGACTGATACATATAAGGAATCAAATGATTTAGTAATGTTGCCTAATCCAAATCCAACGCCTCTTACAACACATACAACTTTGTAAATTTTTGTTTAAACGCGTTATTTATCAATTCTGTTATTAATTTTATATTATATGACACTTGAATTAAAAAAATTCGATATGAAACGCATTACTTTTTTAAAAGATGAAAACAAAGGCCCAGTCATTGTTTTAATTGGTCGCAGAGATACAGGAAAAAGTTATTTAGTACGTGACCTACTTTATCATCATCGTGATGTACCCATTGGTACGGTGATCTCTGGGACTGAAGCGGGAAATGGTTTCTACTCTTCTCATATACCAAAACTTTTTATTCATGATGAATATAGCAGTGGAATTATTGAAAATATTTTAAAGCGTCAAAAAAGTGTTATGAAAGAAGTACAAAAACAAATTCAGATGTACAAAACAAGCAAAATTGATCCCCGAACTTTTGTCATTTTAGATGACTGCTTATATGATAACAGTTGGGCTAAGGATAAGCTGATGCGTCTCCTATTTATGAATGGTAGACATTGGAAGGTACTTTTAATACTTACGATGCAATACCCCCTTGGAATTTTGCCAAATTTGAGAACAAATATCGATTATGTTTTTATTTTACGTGAACCGTATATCGCCAATAGAAAACGCATATATGAGAACTACGCGGGGATGTTTCCAACATTTGAATCCTTTTGTCAGGTCATGGATCAGTGCACAGAAAATTATGAGTGCTTAGTCATCGACAATAATGTTAAATCCAATAAACTAAGCGAACAAATTTTTTGGTACAAGGCCGACAGCACAATACGTCACGATTTTAAATTAGGAGCAAAAGAATTTTGGGAAATGTCTAAGAACATAAAAGATGATGAAGAGGACACGCCATATAACCCAGAACAGTATAGAAAAGTTGGACAAAAGATCAATGTAAAAAAAACTAAATGGTAGCCAAGCCACTCCTTCGTTCATCATAGGTATGGTTGAAGGGGTGGAAAGAATATAAAGACATGTTATATTATTATTTACAGAGATGGAACTGACTAAAACATTCAACTACAACGACTCTTCTTACAATGTGATTATTTTATCTGATCCATTTGAACCATTGTTTAAATGCAATGATATAGCAAATATTATTGAAATAACTCGTTTAAGAACATTTCTTAAAATTTTTGATGAAACTGAAAAAATACAAAAAAAAATAATTACTCCAGGAGGAACACAAAAATGTTTATTTTTAACAGAAAAAGCAATAAATAAAATTTTAGAAAAATATACAAAACCAATTATTGAACATTTGAAAAAATGGATAATAGAAACTATACAAGACATACGATTAGAATATTTAAAAGATGAACCTAGTGGTTTGATGCAAAAAATAAAAAATAAAGAGGATATTGAAATAGATGAGGATGAAACAGTTCATTATATTTATATATATATAACTGACACTCGAAATGATATTCCTGATTTGAAAATAGGATATACTAAAAATATTAAAAAAAGAATTTCAACTTACTCAACTGTGTGTACGCATGGAAAATGTGAATTATGTGAAGAAGTTCCTCATATAGATATAAAAATAGTTGAATCTTATATACATGCATTACTTCATAATTATAACATAAAAAGAGAGGTTTTTCAATTAGATGTTGAAAAAGCAAAATTAATTGTATTGAATATTATCAATTTAATTAAAATAGTTTTTATAGGAAATGATACTGAAATGAAAATAAAATTATTAGAACATTACAAAGATCAATCAAAAATATTAAAAAAAACTACAACATGTACAATTGGAACACAAACAGATTTTGAAGAAAAAGATATTCAAGTTCCTATACAAATCAATGAACCTAAACCAAGTAAATTTGATGAGTTTGTTGATAAATTCTGTATTGTTCGTCCAGATGTTGAAGTAAATGCAAAAGACATTATTGGACAATATCGTCTATGGAGTAGAAATACAAAAAAAGAAGTAACCATGGAATTCAAGAATTATTTGGACACACGTTTCAAATATACACGACTTCGTAATCAAGGCAAAGATCAAACGGTGTACGGATACACTGGTGTTACTCTTATAGAAATTCAACATAAGAGGTCTTTAAACCCTACCGATTTAGAAATGTTTGTATTTGAAAAATGCGTATTTTCTCAAGGTGGAACTATTTTAAAATCAACTCTTGTTGAAACTTATATAGATTGGAAGAAAAATGTAGGGAGAGAAATAAACAAAGACGAAGAATCGGCAATAGTAGATTATTTTAAAAATGGCGAATATAAAGATCATGTATTATATTCCACTGTTTGGACAAAAGAAGGTTCAGGACAAGGATATTATGGTTTAATATTGAAAAGTGATATAAAATATTATAAAAAGCCATCAACTACATCAAAACAAGTATTTAAACGTTTATTAAAAACAAATTTCTTATTAACTAAATGGGATACGATTGCTAAAGCTGCAGAATCAGAAAATGTATCTAATGCAAAAATGAGTAGATACATTAAAAATAAAACAGAAGTGAATGATTATTATTATACTTTGGAATAATATCTATAATAGTATATGGATATTCAAAAATTTATAAGTCTATATTATTTACAATTTTCTCAATTTTTTTGGGGAATTGGTTATTTTGGTTGGCAAATTGCCGCTATATATGCATTTATTGTATTATACTCGATTCACTCACTTTATGCTATTTACTTTTTCATTGTATTTTCCATATTTGGATTATTAAATAAATTCACAAAATATTGGTTTATTAGCCCGCGACCAAAAAATTGTATCAAATTTTTAGCAACAGAACAATGCAAAGAAGGAGCAAATGGTATGCCATCTGGACATGCACAATTTACTGTATTTAGTTTAACGGTTGCTTATTTATTTACATATGATTATTTATTTCAATCCATTGCATTATTTCTTATTACAATTGTTCAAAGAGTTGTCTATCATAATCATACAATATTACAACTTTTGGTTGGAAGTATCATTGGTTTTGTATTAGGAATTTGTTTTTATAATATTATCAATGAAATTATTGATTAATGTTCATTAATGTTGATTAATGTGATCTAGATATCCATCCGAATGTATTATCAACAGCTCTTACGAACATTTTTCCTCCATCTTTACCAAATTTTTCAAATTGTTTTCTTATTTTTTTATATAGTGACGCCTGAGGATTTCTCTCATGTTCTAATTCCTTGAGTCTTTTTTTAATACCATCCAGAGTTTTTGGATAACCCAACTGAGGATTTGCTTTGATTTCTCTTTCTTTTTTCAGTTTTTCTATCAATTGTTTTATATTATTCAAACTCTTCAAACTTTTATGTTCAACTTGTTTATTTGAAAGAAAAGATTTGTTCGCATTCGTTTCTTTTTCAAACGTATCAAATTCTTCATCTGAATCATAATCAAATGATTTATATGTACCTTTTCTTTTCTCTTCTATTTTTTTAAGTTTCTTTTTAATATCATTCAGCGTTTTAGGACCATAACGTTTTGATTTTTTGAAAGGTTTATTTTTATGTTTTTGTCTTGATCTTATTTTTTCTTGTATAATACGAAGTTTTTGAGAATTATGAGATTTATTTAATTTACTTTTTTTGATGTTATTATTTTGTGCATTTGTTTGTGATTGTGGCGAGTGTGATTGTGATTGTGATTGTGATTGTGGTGATTGTGATTGTGATTGTGGTGTTTGTGATTGTGGCGATTGTGATTGTGATTGTGGTGTTTGTGATTGTGGCGATTGTGATTGTAAATAATCTACATCACTTGTATGAGATGAATGTTTATTTTTAAAAGACTTGGATTTAGAACTAACTTTAGTATGCTGTTGAGAATTAGATTTGAAAGATTTTTTATTTTTTTGTTTAGGTTTATAATGAGATTGATTACTTTGAGGTGGATTCTTCCAATTATCATCATTTTTATCTATAATGATTTGTTCATTATTCAATTGTTTATATAAATCTTTTTCTTCTTTTCCTTCTAATTGTAAATTTCCTGCAATATCATGTATAAGTGTTGTGAATGATAATTGATATACAACACCATCAAATACTTTAGGTTGCCCTCCTTTAATTAATTCTGCTGGAATTGAATCATAATCAATCGTAAAAATAGTGCCACTACCTATCAAACGTAATAATGCATCACAAAAATTTTTCTTAATAACAAAATTATTTCCTTTTACAGGTACAAGTGCTTCAAAATGAACTGAAGCATCAGATTTAATACAGGTCATCCGTGATATAACATCCTTATTGATAATTTTCTTTGGAAAGAAAATATACATAGATTCAGGATAATTTTGTATAGAATTACCTTGACTAAATATACAAAGTGGTAAATTATTTGTAAATGCCATCATATAAATAGTATGTTCCTCACTATAAGGGTATCCACCATTAGTTCCATTAACAAACGCATTAGTTGAAATTTTTTTGTTATTTTCAGTTATATAATTAGGATTAATTTGCGATTTTTCTATACTTTCTTTACGAATATTTTTTGATATTTCAATTATATTTGATGGTTCAGGCATACCTGGATGAGTTGATCCCCAGAATGCAGCTTGTCCACATAAACCTAATCCAGCAGTTTGTCTTCGTTGACCATTTACAAATATTCGTATAAAATCCTCAAAAGTTCCTTGTCTAAATTTTAAATATTCTTGAAAGGAAACATTTTTATCTTTTAATGATTGATACATACTTTCTTTTTCAGTTGCCATTATATAAAGACAATTATTATAATATTGTATGAAAATTGGGTTATTGATACTATCTACTTCAAGTGGAAGATCATGGACTTCTATTAGAGAAAGTTATTTATATAATTTAACATTCAAAACATTTCTTTTAACTCAAGATCTAGAACATGAATATATTTTTTATATTGGAATTGATAAAGGAGATAAAATATATGATACTCCACAAAAAGATGAATTTATACGTTTCAAATCTATTTATAAAAATATAGATATTCAATTCATTTATATGGATTGTAAAAAAGGGCATTTAACTAAAATGTGGAATATTTTATTTAAACGTGCATATGATGAAGGATGCAATTATTTTTATCAATGTGGTGATGATATTGCATTCAATACAAAAGGATGGGTAAATGATTGTATTATAACACTTTGCAATCATTCAAATATTGGAATTACGGGGCCTATTAATAATAATAATTTTATTTTAACTCAAGCATTTGTATCACGTAAACATATGGAAATATTTGGACAATTCTTTCCTGAAGAAATTATAAATTGGGGATGTGATGATTGGTATAATTGGGTTTACAAACCTGATTATTTTTTTCCTTTGAAAAAACATTATTGTAGTAATGAAGGTGGCAATCCTCGTTATGCTATTAATAATAATTCATCTTTTATGAATAATTATAAATATAACGTTGATAAAATTCGAGTTTCTAGCAAGAAACTTGCAGAAAGTCATAGATATAAATTATTAAATTATTTAAAAGTATAAATTATTTTCTTATTTTCTTATTTTCTTTTCTTTTTTTTCTTTTCTTTTTTTTTTTTTTTTGTTTTGACTTTTTCTGGTTTTTTATCTTTTTTTTCTTCATGTGTTTCTTTTACTGGTTCTTTTATTTGTTTTTTTACTG
>Ga0114960_10002736_pt1 | contig 13666 bp, 4 predicted proteins | sample C_130625_MF_Meta_FD_92637 | JGI IMG/M metagenome (GOLD analysis project Ga0114960, IMG submission 92637) | Freshwater microbial communities from Lake Croche, Canada to study carbon cycling - C_130625_MF_MetaG | ecosystem: Environmental > Aquatic > Freshwater > Lake | place: Lake Croche, Canada... | reverse complement strand
ACTCAACGGTGAAACTACTGTTGAGGATTTAACAGTCACTGGATTTAGATACAACGGTACAAATAATACTGGGTATGGCTTCCGTTTCGCCACAGGATTTACTGTAACAACTCGTAGTCCATATATTAAAAATGTAACAGTACTAACTCGCGGCAGCGTGGTTAGCGCAGGCGATCCGTATGGATTTGACCAGAACGATGCTGGCAAGGGTGTACTAGCAGATGGCAGCGTAGCCAATGTACTGAGCAAAGAAGCTAGTATGCTGTTCCATAGTGTTACATTTTTTACTCCTAATCAAGAAACAGTTACAGCAACTAACGGTGTGCGTATAGAATGGCTAAACTCATTTAGCTACTTTGCTGAAAAAGGATTCTACGCCTACTCTAGCTCAACAGGATTTGCTGGAGCAGGCCTAACACGCCTGCGTATTGATACTAAAACGGGAACATGGAACGTAGGCAATACTGTAACTTATTATGATACTAACGGATCTACGGTATTAGGTACTGGCACTATTGCCAGTATTGACGGAAATTATGTTAACCTTACAGGCAGACAGTTAGGTTTCCAAACAATTACTGACCGCGCAGGTAAAACAGTTTATGCTCAAGGCAATGCCAAACTTTCTACAGCAGTTAAGAAATTTGGAACTGCAAGTTTAGCATTAGACGGTACTGGCGATTATGCTAGTATAGCAACACAACCAGACTTTGCCTTTCCATCAACTATATCGAGACTGGCTAAAACAATTACTGCCAACGGCAACGCCGCAGTCAGTGCCGTACAAAGCAAGTTTGGCGGAAGTAGTATTGCTTTTGACGGCACAGGCGACTATCTCAGCATTGCTACAGATACAGATTTTGGCTTTGGCACAGGCGATTTCACTATAGAAGGTTGGTTTTGGAAAAACACAGCAAGTGGAATGGTGTTATTTGATACTAGAACATCTGCATCATCACAATTTAGCGTGTATGTTGAAGCTCTTGGAGCGGGAAGTTTAAGATTATTTATAAACGGCAGTTATGTACTAACAAGTAGCAATGCAGTATCCACTGGAGCATGGGTGCATGTTGCATTATGCAAATCTAGCGGAACAACTAGATTTTTTATAAACGGAGTTGTATCGACTAACACTTACGCAGATAGTAATAATTACGGAACTTCTAAGCCAATAGTCATTGGAGCAAGTTGGGTTGGATTGAACGATTGGGCCGGCTATATTGATGATTTTAGAGTTACTAAAGGCTTAGCAAGATATACTACAACATTTACTCCTACTACTACAGCATTTGTTAATGACTTTAATACTAAATTATTAATACACGGCGATTCAACTATTGTCGACGATGCAGGTGGTGGAACAGCAACTGACTTTACTATCGAAGGCTGGATTTATCCAACCGTTGGGAGTGCATATCAATCAATATTTGATTTTAGATCTACAGCTATTGAAAAGTCAATTTATCTAGCTATCAATACTAGCAATCAACTGTACTTGTATGTAAACGGTGTTATAACTATCACCACAGCCGCAACTGTATCGTTATCTGCTTGGACACACGTGGCGTTAGTTAGACGTAACGCTTCAACAAAAATATACATAAATGGCACACAGTCAGGTTCTTCTTGGGCAGACATAACTGACTACGGCACAACCAAACCATTACGTATTGGTGCTGACTACAGCGGAGCATACGGATTCACTGGTTATATTGACGATGTAAAAATTAGTAAAGGTGTAGCACGTTATACCGCAACATTTACAGCATCAACTGTAGCATTAACAGGTGACTTAGCCACAGTATTATTATTACACTTTAATGGTACTAATAATTCTACTACAATTTTAGACGACGGCATTACATTACAAGATTTAAGAACAAGTGCCGGTGGAACCGCACAGTTAATTAATTTTGCTGACTATTCAGACTTTGGCGCTGAGATTCGATCTATTGGTTCAGCTAGTATCTACGGTACTTACGGAGTATACGGAGACGGTATTGGTGTTATTGGTTATTTTGTTTCGCATAATGTTGCGTATGTTGGCGCTGGCAAACTTGTAACTAACGATCCTAACGATCGAATTGGCGCAAACGAATTTGTTCAACAAAACGGCGCAAAGATTTATCATACCAGCGTTGACAACGAAGGTAACTTTACCGTTGGTTCTGGTTTTTCTGTTAATCAAAAAACGGGCGAAGTAGTATTCAACGGCCAGTTATTGACTATTACTAGTGCTACCGGTGTAACATTTACTGATGGCATATACACTACAACAATTACTCCGTCAGATATAACAACTGGCAATATTCGTATCCATGATAATAATATTGATAGCTTAACTGGAGCCATTAATGTCACGGCAGCAAGCGGCGCAATTAATTTACAAAATAATACATTTGTCACAGGAAACTTAGCTGTAACAGGTGACGTAAACATTGGCGGCAACATTCAGATTGGTGACCAGACTACTGACACTGTTAGCTTTGTTGCAGGAATCAACAGCAACCTAGTACCAGCAACTACCGCGTTATACGATTTAGGTACAGCTAGTCTACGTTGGAACAATGCGTATCTAAGCAGATTAGAAGTTGACGGCCTAGTTGTTGACAGTAACACCATTAGCACCACAATTGGCAATGACAATTTAACCTTGTCAGCCAACGGTACTGGAAAAATTGTAGTTCCAAGCAATGATGTAGAATTTGATCAAAACTTAACTGTTGGAAATAACTTAACTGTTACTACAGGTACAACATATTTAAAAAATACCACAGTAGTGGGTACAATTACTCAGACTGGTAATATTATTCAAACTGGTAATATTACAACTAGTGGAGATTTAGACGTTACTGGACATATAATTAGTACTGGATATTTACAGTTACCGCAAGTTAGAATTGAAAATAACGTAGTATCGACTACAGGCACAGATTTACAATTACAAGCCAACGGTGGTGGAAATGTAATAATTGAAAATATCAAGGTTACTGACAATAACATTCAAAGTATTTCTACTAACAGTGATATTATTCTTACTCCGCAAGGTACTGGTAATGTAATCATTAACAATACTCAAAGTTTACAAATTCCAGCAGGTAACGGTACTACCGACCGTCCAGGAACTCCACACAGTGGTATGTTACGATTTAACACAGACTTAAATCGTTATGAAGGATACAACGGTAGTTACTGGCAGACCTTAAGCGGTGTCGAAGATACTGACGGTAACACTAAGATCATTGCTGAAGCAACTCCCGGAGCAAATGATAATACATTGTATTTCTATGCTGATGGTAACTTAATGGTAACTATTGATAGTACTAAGTTATTTGCTGAAAGATTACAAACTAGTAACATGGATTTAAACGGTAGTACAATTACTAGTATCACTACTGATTCAGATTTAAATTTAACAGCAACAGGCACAGGTGGTGTTAGATTAGGTAATTTAAGAATTTATAATAATTCAATAACTAACGTAGTAACAGATGCTGTTACAGAATTTACCAGTACTGGAACAGGGTATGTAAAATTTGCTGGAACAAACGGAGTAGTTATCCCATCAGGGGACGGTGCTCTTGATCGTCCGCTTACTACTGAGTTAGGTATGACTAGATTTAACACAACCGGGCAACTGGTAGAAGTGTTTGACGGTGTTTCTTGGACCAGTGTAGCAGGTGCGTCAGGCGGTGTTACTACTCTTGAAGCAACTAGTATTGGTATCACGGCGGCATTAATATTTGGATAATAAATTATGGCAAACTTTTTTAGAACAACAGTAAGTAAAGATATTGGAACGACTCCGGTAGATTTAGTCGCCGGCGCGGCAAGTAGGTTTACCCTCATCGGATGTAATCTAGCAAATACCACTGACGATGACGTAATAGTTAGTGTTACAGTAATAGATGCCGGCGCTATCGAAGGGTATTATATCAAGGAACTAGTAATTGCTCCATATACTAGTGCTAAAATTGTTACCAACGGAGAAAAAATTATCCTTGCTGAAAATTGTACACTACGTATAGTCAGTGATACTGCAGCAAGTGTTGACGCAATTATCAGCTATGCTGAAATTATTTAAAGGAAAATTAAATGGCAAATAATTACCAACTTGGCGCAGACGAAAACATATTAGGTGATTCACCAAGATACTTCTATGCGTTACGCAGAACAGACGAAGGCGAATTATATTTTACTCGAATAAATCAGTTAAGCAGAACAGATTCAGTACAGATCAACAATGACGGCACAGTAGACGGCGATTACCTTGAGTTTGAAGTAGGGGCAGATTTTTTTGAAGGTCGCGATGTTACCCACGAATTAATATATGATAATTTAAAGTACGAACAAATGCGATGGGATAGCAGAAATTTATACTATTACATTGATGCTAACGGCCAATTTTGTGTGAGAACCGATACAAAGTATCCTTACCCAGCAGGTATTAGCAGTTAAAAAATTAGTATTTAAGCGGTATATAAATACACTAAGTTAAAAATATTGAGGTAGAAAATGGCAGAATTTAAACTAAACAGAATTAGATTTACGTGGAAATCGGACTGGGCAACCGCCACAGTCTATACTAAAGACGACATTGTTCGATACGGCGGAAAATCTTACGTATGTTTAGTAGGTCATACTGCTTCTGCTGATTTTAATACTGATTTAGATTTTATTGATACTACCCAAGAGCCAGACGTTGCCAATCCAAAATGGACTTTATGGTTAGATGGGTACGAATGGAAAGGTGCTTGGCTGCGTAATACGTTTTACGATCTAGGTGATTATGTTACCTACGGCGGAATAATTTATATCTGTGCTGATAGTCATACTAGTGCAGCAACAGTTGCGCTAGGATTAGAAGTAGATAGTTTTAGATGGGATTACTATGCTTACGCTTACAGCTGGACCACTGATTGGACTACTTCTCGTAGATACAAGCGAAATGACCTTGTGCGTTATAGCGGTAGAATTTATCGATGTACATCTGGCCATACAAGTGCAGCAACAACCGATCTAGGATTAGAAGCAGCCACTAGCTCATGGACTTTACTAAGTTACGGATACGAATGGAAAACTGACTGGGCAATTAATACTAGATATAAGATTGGCGACATTGTTAAATACGGGGGTATTGTATATACTTGTACATTAAATCATACATCTGCCGCAACACTTGCTATTGGAATTGATCCAGACATTAGTAAGTGGAGCATACTACATAACGGTATAGAATATAAAACATACTGGACCGCAAGTACTCGATATAAATTAAATGACATTGTAAAATACGGTGCTGACTTGTATATTTGTACAGTTTCACATACTTCCAGTGTTGGATTTAATACTAGTAATTTTTCTGTATGGCTTCCGGGATTACAATTTGCTAATGCTTGGCTCTCTACAGTTTCTTATATCAAAGGTGATATAGTTACATATGGTGGTTATCAATATACTAGTAATACTACAAATAATATTTCAAATATTCCGTCAACAAGTACAGCAAACTGGACTCTACTTGTAAAGAATTATAATATTCGTAATGAATGGTCGGCAGTATCAGCATATAAGACTGGCGATTTAGTAAGACGAGGCGGCTATTTGTATGTTGCTGTTGCTGATAGTACAAATCAAAATACATTGAATAACACTGCTTTCTGGGAAATTGTTATCCCAAGCATGAAGTGGTTAAATCGTTGGATAATTAGTACACCTTATACTATTGGCGACGTAGTAGCATATTATTCAACCTCATATATTTGTACTAACACACACATATCATCACTTTCACCTATTACAGATACCGGCAATTGGGACATATACGTTAGAGGTGAACAATTTGAAACTTTGCAAACTCAAGGTGATATACAATCTTTTGATCAAGGAACTCCGGCTGCAGTTGCTCTTGGAGTAGACGGAGCATTATTAAAATCAAAAATTTCGTCAACTACCTCGTTGTCAGTACCATCTTGGGACAGTTGGGGTATTATTGGAAAAGTGTACTATGTCTCTCCGACGGGAACAGACCGACCAGATTACGGCCTAACTGTTCAAACAGCGTGGCAAACAGTTAAATATGCCTGCGAACAAGGCGGTGGCTCACTTGGCATAGGCCTTGGTAACGGCCCGCTTGTAGGCCCAGCAACAATTAATATTAAAACTGGTACATATAACGAAACGCTACCAATTAAAATCCCAGCAGGCGTTGCCTTAGTAGGCGATGAGTTGCGCGGCACTGTTATTCAACCGGCTATAATTGTTAATTGTATAGCAACAGGGTCAAGTTCATCTACTAACAGAATTACAGTAAACACCACGGTTGGGATAACCGCAAACATAAACATACAAGTGGTAACCCCTACAATTATAACAACTGCCACTACAACATCGTCAGTAGGTAATAAAATTACTTTAGGATATACTATTGGATCATATATTAATATGCCAGTGGTATTCACCGGCACATCGTTTGGAAACTTAGTAGCAGGAACAACGTATTATATACAATCATATGATTCAGTGACTGCTACAATTACAGTAAGTGCCTCGTATGGAAGTTCAACAATCCTTACACAAATAACAGCTTCCGGAGCAATGACTGCGACCCTTGGTGGATTTGCGGGACTTAACTCCGGACAAACATATTATGTAATCGGCTCATCAATTACTCCAACAACTTTCCAAGTAGCGGCAGCATCTGGTAGCACAGTACCACTAGTCTTAACAGATACTGCAAATCAGTCTGCGTCGGTCTTTGGCGGTGATGCTATTAAGGACATGTTTTATGTAAGAAACGGCTGTGGCATTCGCAATATGACCTTAACAGGATTGCTTGGTGGGTTAGGCCCAGCAAACTCATACGGTTCTAAACGACCAACTGGTGGAGCATATACATCATTAGATCCTGGAACAGGCCCAAATGATACGTCAGTACAAATTACGACTAAGTCACCGTATACTCAAAACGTTACATTATTTGGAAAAGGGTGCGTTGGTTTAAAAATTGACGGCACTTTACATAATGGCGGGAATAGATCTATTGTTGCTAACGACTATACTACACTGATTAGTGAAGGTATTGGAGTGTGGTGTACAGGCCCGTCCTCACTAACTGAATTAGTATCAGTATTCGCCTACTACAGCCATTGCGGATATCTAGCAGAAAATGGCGGTAGGATTCGTGCTACTAACGGAAATACATCGTATGGAGATTACGGATGTGTAGCAGAAGGGTACGATCTCACCGAAGTTCCTATTACCGGAACTGTCAATAACCAAAATCAACACGCACAAATAGCATCAGCGTTTATTGGCGAAGCTACTAATAAACTTCTTAAATTAGAATTTAGTAATGCTGGTCAAAATTATACAGGTGCAGCTTTTGCGTTTTCAGGAGCAGGTTCAGGTGCTAGTGTAATTGCCGACGAATTTAGAGACAACGGTATTTTTGAAACTCGAATTTTAGGAACAGATTACGAAGCAGGCGGAACCGGGTACATAACATCGGGCAACCAAGCACAAGCTGGTAACACTCAAACAATTACTATTGCATCAAACGATCAAAAAACATTTGATAACTATTACGGCATGCGACTAATCATCACCAGCGGCACTGGCGTTGGGCAATACGGATATATTGCGTATTACGATGCGGTTGGTAAAATAGTTACTGTGGCTAAAGAAGGTATTAGTTCGCTAACCTCTTCATCAACCTCTGCTACAAATAACATAATTTCGGTAGGCGACGCAACATCATTTCCTGTAGGGACTGCGGTGGTAATAGTTCCTAATCAACAGAATACTACAGGATTTTTAACATCAAGAACCGTTGCTAACATATCAGCTGGATATATTATAGGAAATACGTTATATGTTGTTTCAGTAACTAGCGGAGCTATTGCAGTAGGAATGATATTATCTGGTTCAACTATATTATCTAATACAAGAATTGAAGCAAATATTTCAGGTACTGGCGCTAATAGTACATGGAGAATTAGTCTTTCACAAACTGTTGGATCAGTATTAGCACCATTTGCGATTACCGGAGTTAATAACCTAGTATCAGTAACATCAACTACTAATATGTATGTGGGTGAGCAAATTGTGTTTACTGGATCAACTATTGGAAATATTGTAAGCGGAACGGTATATTATATTACTAATATTATAGGATCAACTGTGGCAATTAGTGCTACTCCTGGCGGTAATGTGTTTACATTAGCAAATGCTACTGGTTCTATGTCAGTAGTTGCCGGCGGTATGTTAGGCGGTCTAACTGCAGGACAACTATATTATATAATTGCTTCAAACTATTCATTGACTGGATTTGCTGTTAGCTTAGTACCAGGCGGTAGCGCAGTAACGGTTACTACACAAACTGTGGGTAGTTTTATGACAGTTCACGCAGTTGGATGGGAAAATATTGTGGCAGGAACCGCTGCAGTGCCAACTATTGATTCAACAACAGTCTATTCGATTGAACCAAGTATTAGATTTGTAGAACCACCATTCCAGGTTCAATTAAAAGGCATGCCAGTTGGCAATTGGAAATCAGTAACATTTGGTAACGGGAGATTTGTTGGAATCTCAACCGACGGTAAATCAGTATATTCATTAAATGGAAGTGACTGGGCATCTGGAGGAGATTTACCAGCTGGCACTTGGGCAAATCTATCATTTGGCGGAGTAAACAATATATTTCTAGCAATAAACTCAGTATCTTCAACAGTTGCTTGGTCAACTAATGCTGTACTTTGGAACACTTCGACTAGTTTGTCATCAGCCGGATTTAACGCAATCTCATACGGCAACGGCAGATTTATAGGAATTGCGCCAGGGTCAACTAACTTAGGCGGCTATTCAGTTGACGGGGCAACTTGGGTTAATCTTTCAACAACCCTACCGGTTACAGCTACATGGTCTAGTATAGTATATGGTACTATTGGGACTTGGGTTGCAATTACTGGGGCGTCTAATAACGTAGTCGCCTATTCAACAGATAACGGAGATACATGGGCGCAATCAACATTACCTGCTAGTATAAACTGGATTTCAGTCGCATGGGGCAACGGGCGATTTATTGCTATTGCGTCAGGGTCAGCTATTTCTGCGTACTCATTTGATGGTATAACATGGGTTCAATCAACCCTGCCAGTAGCAACGTTATGGACAAAAATTTCATACGGTCAAGGATTATTTTATGCTGTTGCCTCAGGTACTACAGCATCAACATCAAGCTCAGACGGTGTTAGTTGGAAATCTAGAAGCTTGCCAACGGGACTCGCATGGTCTTCAGTAACGTTTGGCAACCCAACAGTTTCTTTAACAGTAACACCAGGATGGGTAGCATTAGCAACAACTAATAGCAGTTCTGCTGCATACATTAATCAAGGCACTCGTGCGCTTGGTAGAGTAACTGTTGCTTCTAACAAAATAAGCTCTATTAAATTATGGGAACCTGGTAGTGGGTACTCTACAGTGACCGCACCAACTGCAGCTATAACAGATCCTAATTATACATCAACCGTAGTAACGTTATGTAGGACGGCTACCGGAGTCCTTGGAAACCCAACATTTATTACTCGAGGCACAGGATATAGAACGTCAACAACTGTAGTAACTGTTGTTAACGGTACCGGTTTTGCGGACATATATCAGGCATCAAAATATTTAACAGTAAGCGGGATAGCAAGTTTACCGACGCCAGGCGCTGCCTTGACTATATCAGGTGATGCTACACAGTATCGTATTGTAGTTATTAATAACCTTGGTTCTACTGTATCGGGATACACAGTAAACTTTCAAATTGCTCCTCCTCTAACAATTCCAACGGCTCCGGCTAATGCAACACCGATTAGTATTCGACAAAAGTATAGTCAATGTCGTATTACTGGACATGACTTTTTGTTAATTGGTACAGGAAATCAAACAACGACTAATTACCCCAATGTTGATGTAACAACCGCACTACCGTATCGACAAATTGTAGAAAATAATGGCGGTCGTGTATTCCAAACGTCAACTGACCAAGATGGTAACTTTAAAGTTGGAAATTTATTCCAAGTTGAACAAGCATCAGGTATTGTTACAATCTCAGCAGACCAGTTAAGTTTAACTGGACTTCAAACGCTATCGCTTGGTGGATTCTCTATTGGAACTAATGCTATTGTAATTACGCAGTTTAGTACAGACAGCTATTTTACGGCTAATAGTGATAGTGTTGTACCGACACAAAAAGCAATTAAATCTTACTTATCAAGAAATATTGCTGGCGGTGGAGCAAATGCGCAGGCCGGAGCAGTAGTTGCCGGCACATTTGGGGTAGGTGGTCCAAATAAGATATATTCCACAGTTCAAGGGCAGTTGTATGTTAGGAACTCTATGAGAATGATAAAGGGTATTAATGGAACAATGGTTGCTAAATCGTTTTTCCACAGCGGGTTTGGGTCAGGGAACCAACCGTAAACATAACAAAAGTACATATTAACAAATGAATAAATACATTACAATGAACATCGGAGCATCGAATGGCTGAATTTAAATTAGGTAGAATCCGCTTTATCTGGAAAAACAACTGGGCGGCGGCGGTAACATACGTCAAGGACGATATCGTTCGATACGGCGGAAAAACTTATCTATGTGTAATTGGACACACAGCCGATGCTGACTTTTATACTGACCTAGATAATCTTCCAACACGATGGAATCAAGTATCAGACGGTTCTGAATGGAAGTATGACTGGGCCATTAACACTTATTACAAAGTTAACGATTTAGTAAAATACGGCGGAAGAATTTATCTATGTAATGAAGGCCATACTAGTAACGCATCGGCATCGTCAGGAACAAGTCCCGAACTAACTGCTGGCTTAGAAGCAGATCAAAGCAAGTGGGACTTATATGCTAGTAATTTTAATTACAGAAATAATTGGGGAACAAGCCAGTTTTATAAAGTCGGTGATGTAGTTAGATACGGCGGCATTTCTTATGTATGTAATACAAGCCATACATCAAAATCTACAGCATCGACCGACATTGACGGATTAGAAGCAGATCAAAGCAAGTGGGATACTTATGCTAAAGGCCTTGACTGGATTGGTAACTGGACTACTAGTTATCGTTATAAGAAAAATGACGTTGTCTTATACGGCGGAACAACTTATGTATGTAATACCGGTCATGCATCGGCCGCAACCGCTACATCGGGTCTTGAAGTCGATCAAGGATTGTGGGACTACTTCCATAAAGGCATTACCTTTTTAGGTACGTGGAGTGGAAGCACTGTACGTTACAAAGTAAACGATGTTGTTAAGTACGGTGCCGATCTTTGGATTTGTACATTAAATCATACTTCAAGTACAACATTCTCTGATGCTACCAATTGGACATTATTTGTTGGTGGATTAGAATTTGAAAACAGCTGGTCAAGCGGCGGAATTTATCAGCCAGGCGATGTAGTATCGTATGGCGGCTATGCTTACATTGCTAAAACAAATAATACTAATAAAACACCGACTAGCAACGCATCTGATTGGGATTTATTCACCACAGGCTTTAAATTTGTTGGCGATTGGGCATCTGGCCAAAGCTATCTAGTTGGAAACGTTCTTCGTCTTAATGGCTACACGTATGTTGCGTTACTGGATCACACTTCAAGCTCATTAAATATTCCACCTGATCTTACTAACTGGTCTAGATTAAACAGCGGTATTAAATGGGCTGCAACTTCACAAACATTCTCAGGGGTTGTAGGTACAAACTTAATTGGTAGTGGGACTGGCGCATCGTTTAACATTACTTTAGTAAACACTAGATATACTGCTACAGTTAATACTGTAGGTTCTGGTTATGTAACCGGCAATACTATTACAATCTTAGGAACTCAAGTTGGCGGTATTTCCCCAGCTAACGATCTTATACTAACTGTTGTAGCCACAGCTGGAGCAGTAGATTCGGCAACTACATCCGGTTCTTCTGTATCATGGAAAACTGGAATTTCATATGTTCTAGGTGATACTGTAGCGTTTGGTGTTAACAGTTATATTTGTATTCTTGCGCATACCGGTAGCACACCAAATCGACCAGACAATGATGTAACTGGCACATACTGGAACTTACTATCTGCCGGCGCAATAACATCCGTGTTAACAACACAAGGTGATACTATATACATGGGTGGTGCGGGCCCAACAAGATTGCCAATTGGTACTGACGGACAAGTATTACGAGTTAATGGTACAACCCCGCAATGGTCATATTTTGGTGTAGTTAACAATATTGTGTACGTAGCACCTACTGGTACTGATGTGCTAGGCGCGGGACAAGGATTGACTATTGATAAACCTTGGAAAACCGTTAGATTTGCGGCACGACAAATTGAAGACGGTTATTTAAATCCTAACGCTGCACTATTACTTACAAAAAATAAACAATTTATAGTTAAAGAACTTTCTAACTATGTTACATATACTTGTAAAGTAACAATTACATCGTCGTCGTCAACATTATTCACTACGTCAACGTCAACATCAGTGTTATCAGTAGGTATGCCAATTAGTTTTACTACTACTGTGGGCGGAGTTACTGCTGGAACAACATACTATGTGTTTGATATTCCAGCCGGCGGTACAACATTTGGAATAACAAACATTTCCGGCGGTACCCGCAGAACATTATCTGTAGCAACTGGAGCAAACGTTGGGTCTTACGTATTCAGCGCAATTCCAACAGAAAGAGATGCTGGTATAATTGTTGATGCTCTAGCATTTGATATTAGCCATAGCGGCACCTTACAAACAACTACCGCAGCCTTAGCATATTTTCCGCAGGCGGCGCATCATTTGTGTCAGGAACAGTTGCTGGAGAAATTCCACAATTTATCCAAGCATTAAATTATCTTAAAAATACATTAGTTGTTAATGTGTTAACAAACACAGCTCCAGTAAACAACTATCAAACATTAAATAGCGTATCTGCTTCGGCACAGGCTAAACAAAATATTGATCCTACTATACCTGCTGAATCAGGAACCTCAACTACTGCTACTAACCTAGTAAGTATTATTACTACCGGTCTTGGCGCAGGTACAACTTCGGCAATCCCTTCTGTAATAAATCCTGGTACTACTATTTCAGTTAAAACAGGAACTTATTCAGAAGTCCTGCCAATTGTTGTTCCAAAGAACACCGCAGTTGTTGGAGACGAATTACGTAGTAGTGTAATTCAACCAGCAACAGCTAATATGAATCTAGTTAATGATAAACCAAAAACTATATCAGTATTAAACAGATTAAAAGCAGTTGTTCCTAACCTAGTAACTAACACTGCGGTAACTCCTACAAGTGGAAATACTACGGCTCAAGTATATTTAGGTTATTCAGGAACAACCGCTACTACATCTGTTTCGGCAAACCTTACTACAATATCAGACATTGTTAATAACGGTTTAGGAGTAGTCCCAGCGTTTACTATACCAGATCCTACTAGTTACGACACTGGTTACTTTAATGCTCGAAGATTAATTGTTGCGAATAAGGCATTCTTAGTATCAGAAGTTAGTGCTTGGATCAATGCTCAAATAGCAGGAAATATTGCTCCATTTGTTGGATTTACATACGGTGGCACTGGCCAAACAAAATGTGAACGTGATGTTGGTTATATTGTT
>Ga0114960_10002735_pt1 | contig 13666 bp, 13 predicted proteins | sample C_130625_MF_Meta_FD_92637 | JGI IMG/M metagenome (GOLD analysis project Ga0114960, IMG submission 92637) | Freshwater microbial communities from Lake Croche, Canada to study carbon cycling - C_130625_MF_MetaG | ecosystem: Environmental > Aquatic > Freshwater > Lake | place: Lake Croche, Canada... | reverse complement strand
GGTGCTGCCGTGAACTTCTGCGCCCGCAAACATGTCGTAGCGCCACTGCTTCCAAAGTCCTGCGCGCAAGTAATGCTCGCTTTCCGTCATTCGGCGCGCTGTGGCCATCATGAGCGCAAAGCCAAAATCAGCGGTTGTTTCAGTCAGCACATCGGGCGTGTTGCTGGCAATGACACCCAAGCCAGTCATGGCGGGAACATCAAAGTTATTGAAGCCTACCGCCATGTTGGCTGCTATCTTGAGCCTGGGCTGTGCGCCCAAAACTTGGGCGTTGATGGGGTCAGAGCCTGTGGTCAAAGTTGCATCATGACTGGCTATGGCTTGTTGCCATGCATCGCGCGTCCAGGGTTGATCAGCTTGATTGCTGGTGACTTCAAATTTTTCAGACAGTGAATCAATGACCGATTGAAAAATGGGTCTGGCCACTAACAACTTAGGCTTCATGTGCAAACTTTCAAATGAAGAGTAGAAGAATTAAACATTGAGAATCATTGAAACTTGAAAGCCAATCAGTGGGTCAATTGGTATTCAAAGATGTAGAAAATGGCGCCACCAAAATATCCCAGTAACGCCAATAAACTGACCTTCTTCATGTACCAGAGGAAATCAATTTTTTCCAAGCCCATGGCCGCCACACCTGCTGCCGAGCCAATGATCAAAATTGAGCCGCCCGTGCCTGCGCAATAAGCCATAAACTCCCACAAGAAACTGTCTGTTGGATATTCAGTCAAACTGTACATGCCCATGGATGCTGCCACCAAAGGCACGTTGTCTACCACGGCGCTGACCAAACCAATCAGTATCACAATGACATCCAAACGACCCAAAACGTCATTTAACCATTGAGCCACTGCCGTCAAAATGTGGGCATGCTCCAAACTTGCAACCGCTAGCAAAATGCCAACGAAGAACAAAATAGAACTCATGTCAATGCGCGTCAAGGCACTGACCAACGTGAGACGCTCTTTGTCTTCATCAGATTTTTGACGGTGCATTAAATCCCCTATCAACCAAAGCAGGCCCAAGCCAAACAAGATGCCTAAGAAAGGTGGCAAGTGTGTGATGGTTTTGAATGCAGGTACGGCCACCAAAATACCCAGGCCCAAGAAAAACATGAGTTGCCGCTCAAATGCGGTGGTTTCAATTTGACCCGCATTGACTTCGCGTGGCGGCGCTTCAACCAAGCGGCCTCGCAACAAATAAGCAGTGACAGCCAAAGGCACCAACAGATTGATCATGGAGGGAATGAACAAGCCCTTCATGATTTCCACGGTGGTCACTTGCCCACCAATCCACAACATGGTGGTGGTCACATCACCAATAGGCGTCCATGCGCCTCCTGCATTGGCAGCAATCACAATCATGCCAGCAAAAAAGAGTCGGTCCTCACGATTGTCCAACAACTTCTTCATGAGAGACACCATGACGATGGTGGTGGTGAGGTTGTCCAAAATCGAGCTAAGAAAAAATGTCACGAAGCCTACAAGCCACATCAAGCTTGAAAGCTGTGTGGTGCGAATACGGGAAGTAATCACTTCGAATCCATTGTGCGCATCCACCACCTCCACAATGGTCATGGCGCCCATGAGGAAGAACACAATTTGAGCGGTTGACATGAGCGACTCACCCATGGCTGCCTCGACAACTTTGGCATCAGGACTCGCAATGGCATAAATGGTCCAAAGTAAACCAGCACCAATGAGTGCCGTTGCGGACTTGTTGATTTTGATGGGGTGTTCAAATGCAATGGCCGCATAGGTCATCACAAAAACGGCAATCAGTAGGGTGTTCATTCGATATCCTCTATCTCAAAAACTTGTCTCAAATAAGCCAAATAATTTTGGTCTTCGCACATGCCTTTGCCAGGTGAGTCCGACAACTTGGCAACTGGCTGCCCATTGCACTGAACCATCTTGATGACAATTTGCAGCGGCTCATAACCCAAATCATTGGTCAGGTTGGTTCCGATACCAAATGCCAGCTGGCAGCGTCCGTTGAATTGTCGAAACAATTCTATGGTTTTGGGTACCGTTAGGCCATCGCTGAAAATAAGCGTTTTCGTCAGCGGGTCAACCCGGTTGGCGCGGTAGTGCGCAATCATGCGCTCACCCCAAATAAAGGGATCTCCGCTGTCATGCCTTGCGCCATCAAAGAGCTTGCAGAAGTACATGTCGAAATCGCGTAGGAATGCGTTGAAACCGTAGACATCACTCAGGGCAATGCCCAAATCGCCACGGTATTCGCGCGCCCAAGACTCAAAGGCAAACACTTGACTGTCACGCAACCTAGGTCCTAAAGCCTGACAGGCCTGTAGGTATTCATGGGCCATGGTACCCAGTGGCGTAAGCCCCAACATGTGCGCAAAATGCACATTGCTGGTACCCGCAAATTGCCCTGATGGCCCAGAGCCCAAGCGACCCGTGAGGACACGCAGAATCTCTTCATGCCATGCTCTGGAAAATCGTCTGCGCGTGCCGTAATCGGCGATTTTCAAAGTTTTCAAATCATCCGCTTGCAATTGCTTGATTTTGGTATCAAGCCGTGATCGACCTTGCAACAAGTCAGGCAAGCGCTGCGTGTTTCTAAAGTAAACCTCATTGACAATGGCCAACACAGGGATTTCAAACAAAATGGTGTGCAACCATGGACCCTGAATGACGATGTCTATTTCACCCGTTAAATTGGGTGTGACTTGAATGTATTTTTCATTCAACCGAAACAAACCTAAAAAGTCGACGAAGTCACTTTTGATGAATCTGAAAGATCGCAAATAAGCCAGTTCATCTTCTTTGAAGTGCAAGCTGCAAAGCGATTTGATTTCACTGCGAATCTCATCGACATAGGGCGCCAAATCCACCCCTGGATTGCGACACTTGAAGCGATACTCCACTTGCGCACCCGGAAATTGATGCAGCACCACCTGCATCATGGTGAACTTGTAGAGGTCTGTGTCCAGCAAACTGGTGATGATCATGTCAAGATGGGCTAATAAATGGGGTTGACAGAAGTGTACGTGAAGCAAGTCAATTTGGAGGCTCAGAGGTATCAGGATAAACGTGATGATCAGGTATATTCAATTCTGAATCACCCCACCTGACAAGGTCATCACCTTGTCCGCCATGTCTGTCAGGGTCTGATTTTGCTCAGCAATCAAAAATGTATAGCCTTGCGACTTGAGTGTTGCCAAAGCGCGCGCAATGGCCTGAACCAAAACGGGTGCAATGCCCTCACAAGGTTCATCCAAAATCAACATATCGGCCTGCGTCATCAAGGTTCTGCCAATGGCCAGCATTTGCTGCTCTCCCCCGCTCATTTGCGCCGCGGGTCGCTCAAGCATGCTGGCCAAGCTTGGGAACAAATCCAAGACCTCCTGAAGCTTCAGGCCAGGCTGTCCATCAGGCCTTAGTTGAGGCTGCTTGGGGATGGCAATTTCCAAATTTTGCAGAACTGTCAGAGCCGAAAAAAGTCGCCGGTCTTCAGGTACATAGCCCAGACCCTTGAGCGATCGCTCATGCGGCCTCAATGAATGCAAAGCTTGGCCTTGCCAAAGCAAGTTGCCCGTCGACTGCGGCATCAGGCCCATGATGGCTTTGAGCAAGCTCGATTTGCCTGCGCCATTCAAACCTCGAATCAACAACATGTTGCCACGCGGCACAGCAAAAGACACATTGAACAAAACTTGGGCTTGTCCATAACTGGCATTGAGGTTTTGAATCTCAAGCACGAGCAGGCTCCTTGTTCAGAGAAAAATTTTGACCTAAATACCTTTCTCGAACCACTTGATTGGCAGCCACTTCTTGCGGCGATCCGTGCGCCACCAATTGGCCATCGATCAAGACCAAAACACGATCGGCCACACCAAACACAGCATCCATGTTGTGTTCGGTGTACAAAACCGTCGTACCCAAATGGGTCATGCGTTTGACGCGCTCCATCATGTCGGCTCGCTCTTCAGGTGAAAGTCCTGCAGCGGGTTCGTCAAGCAACATCAGGCCCTGAGGGGCGTCGGGCAATCCTGCCATGGCCATGGCCAATTCCAAACGTTTTTTCGCACCATACGAAAGACGTGCTGCAGGCGATCGAAGCATCTCTTCACCCAGATCGCTCAAGCCAGTTTGAGCCATCCAATGCCTTGCTTCGTCAAGCAAACAATCATCCAAGAGATCTCGCATTGAAACACCGCGTGCAGCCTGCAAGACCAATTGCATATTTTGAAGGACTGTGAGCGCTTCAAACACTTGTGCCACTTGGAATGTTCGCGCCACACCCAAAAGGGTGCGCATCTCAGCCGTCGACTGGTGCAAATCATGACCCCGCCACACAATCCTGCCCGCCAGGGCTTTTTGTTGACCCGCCAAACAAGCAAAGCAGGTTGACTTGCCCGCGCCATTGGGCCCGATCAGGGCCACACATTCACCAGCTTGCAGCTCAAAGCTCAAGCCCCTGAGCGCTTGAACTCCGCCGTAGCTTTGCTGCAGTCCTTCGACGCTCAAGACGGTATTCATAGAGCCCGGACGCCTGTTGGTTTGTCAAATTTTCTGAGCCCCAAAATTCCTTCAGGTGCAAAGACCATCAACAGCATGATGAGAAGTCCCAAACCACCTCGCCAGTATTCGAAGTGGCGCCCTATTTCCGAGCCGATACCCAGTAAAAATAGACTCCCTGCCAATGCACCCCAAAGCTGATGCAAGCCACCCAATAAAACAAGCATCAAGGCATCAACCGAATTGGAAACAGACGCCACGGAGGGGAAGACAGCTCCTTTGCTGATGGCCCACAAAGCACCCGCCAAACCCGCCAAGCCAGCGCTCATGAGAAAGACACGCTGATTCAACTTCGCAACATTCAAGCCATTGGCTTGCGCTCTTTGCGGCGCATCGCGTCCCGCTTGCAAGGCCGCGCCAAAACTGGAGCGAACCAATCGAGAAAATCCGAAAATGGACACAAAGCAAATCAAAATAAGAATCCCTTGAAAAATCCAACGCGGTATCTCATTGAAAAATTGCAAACCAATCAAGCCGTTGTCACCCCCTGTGAATGACACCCATTGACTGGCACTGGCCCACACCATTTGGGCAAAGGCCAATGACAACATGGCCAAATAAACGCCTGTACTTCGCTTTAAAAGTTTCCCCATCCAAAGTGCCGCCAAGCCGGCCGCCGCCACACCTGCCAAGCTGGCCCCTAGGGCATTGAATTGCCAGTGCAAATGACTTAAAGCCGCGGCATAAGCACCAAGACCAAAATAAGCTGCATGGCCAAAGCTCACCCATCCCGACAAGGCCATCATCCACTGCAAACTCAGGCCAAACAGCATCATGATGAACACATCTTCTAAGACACTTTGTGTGTATTCACCTGCCGACAGCAGCACCATGGCAATACCTGACAAAACAATCCAGCCAAGCCACTGAAAAACCCGATTGACATCACCCAATTGAAATGGAACGACCTTTTCTCGAGGCGCTGCACCGGGCAGTTCTCCCATCAAGCCTTGGGGCCTGACCGCCAGCACCAAGGCCATGGTTAGAAATACCAAGACCAATGTGGCTTGCGGGAAAAAATGAATGCCAAAGGCATGCACACACCCAATCAAGATGGCTGCAAAAAAAGCGCCAGCAATGCTGCCCAGCCCCCCCATCACCACCACCACAAATGTCTCCACCACCATTTGCAAATCCATTTGCAAATTGGCGGGCTCTCTTGGCAATTGCAAGGCGCCTGCCAAACCCGCCAAACCACACCCCAGAACCACCACACTCAACAGGAGCGGAGCAGGATTGACACCCAAGGCATCCAGCATGTCTCTGTCTTGCGTGGCAGCGCGAACGCGTTGCCCCCAATTGGTTCGAGTGAGCAGGACATGCAACACCCCCCACACAACAGGCCCCAAACAGAGCGTCACAATTTGCCATTGAGGAAAAAAATCTTCACCCACTTGAACAGCGCCCTTCAATCCCGGAAAGCGCGGCGCAAAAACTTCACCCGGCCCTAGAGCCCAAAGCAAGACATCGTGAATGACCAAACTCAATCCAAAGGTGGCTACCAGGGGATACAGCGGCGGCGAATGACGCAAAGGTCTCAGCAGAAAAACCTCCGTCAGGCCGCCTAGCAAGGCTGCCGCCGTGGCACCCAGCATCATGGCCAGCAAGTAGGTGCTACCTTGCTCAGACCAAGCAGGCTGCCATTGGGTGACCAGTGTGCCAGCGATCAATGCACCCAGCATGTAAAAACTGCCATGCGCAAAATTGACAATGCGGGTAACGCCAAACACCAACGTCAATCCCGCAGCCATGATGAACAAGGTGCTTGCATGGCTTAAGCCATTCAAACACTGAATCAGCCAAAAGCTCATTCAATCCAATGCGTGAAGGTGCTGGCGTCGACGCGCGTGGTCTTGAAAGTATTCACCAGTGCAGCCTCATCGGCATAACCCAAGGACAAGCCACACACCATCATTTCGTTCTCACCCGCACCCACATGTTTGTAGATGATTTTTGAAAAATTATTCCATGCCGCTTGCGGGCAAGTGTGCAAGCCACGGGCCCTGGCTGCCACCATCAGACTTTGCAAGAACATGCCGTAATCGAGCAAACTGCCGCGTCCCATGACTTTGTCCAGGGTGAAGATCAGGCCCACAGGGGCTCCAAAAAATCGGTAGTTTTGTTGGTGCTGCAAATGCATTTTGTCTTTGTCGCCCTTGCCGATTCCCAACACACCATAAAGGCCAAAGCCACACTCACGGCGCCTGTCGATATAGGGGCTCACCCATTTGCTGGGGTAGTAATCGTATTCTTCTGCATGCTCAGCGGCCAATGCAGGATTGGCGGCCATGGCGTTGTGTGCTTCACAAACTTCTTTCACCAATTTGTCCTTGGCAGCGCCCTGCAGAACATACACCTTCCAAGGCTGCGTGTTGGTGCCACTGGGTGAACGTGCTGCCACTTGCAACAAATCCTCCAACACAGACTTCTCGACTGGCTTGTTCAAATAAGCTCGCGTAGAAAATCGACTCAAGATGGCCGCGTCCACGCTGCCAGGGTCAGAAATGAAGGTGCTCACTTGGGTTGTTGTGAGTTCTTTCATGAGAGTGCCTCCAAGACTTTGATAAATGATTCAGACAGGGCCTGCGGCCGGCGATTTTGTTTGTTGACATAGACATGGACAAAGTGCCCGCGCGCCGCAGTGAGCGGCGCATCTTTAGCAAACAAGCCCACTTCGTATTTCACGCTAGAAGTGCCGCGATGCGCCACCCTGATGCCAGCCTCGATGGTCTGGGGAAATGCCAGCGGCGCAAAATAATTGCATTGCGTTTCTACCACCAAGCCAATGGTTTCACCTTGGTGAATGTCCAACACACCTTGTTCAATCAGGTGTGCATTGACCGCAGTGTCAAACCAGCTGTAGTAAACAACATTGTTCACATGGCCATACACGTCGTTGTCCATCCATCGGGTGGTGATGGGGCGAAAAGTGCGGTACTCACTTCGAGGCATCGCTTGCGGTTTGGTACTGTCCATTTTGGATTTGGGTGATGCTTTGTCAAAAGCTTCGATTTTGCCAGTGAAGCCAGTGCATATGCGCCAATCGCCATGTGTTCATTTGCACCGCCACGGTGATCTCTAAGTCGTGGCCATAGCCACCCCCCATGCAAATGATCATGGGTATTTTTCTTTCTAGGGCCCAATCAAACACCCATTGATCCCTTGCCGCCATGCCCGACTCCGTCAGTTTGAGCCTGCCAAGCCTGTCTCCCTCATGGGCGTCAGCTCCCGCCAAATAGATTAAAAAATCGGCCGAAAAGCGACTTGAGGCCTGTGCAAGGGCTTGTTTCAAAGCTTCTAAGTAGGCTTGATCGGTACAAGCATCAGGCAAGCCCACATCCAGATCGCTCTTGACTTTCCTGAAGGGAAAGTTCTTTTCGCCATGCATGGACAGGGTAAAAACACTGGCATCTTCCGCAAAGATGCTGGCTGTGCCATTGCCTTGGTGGACATCCAAATCGACCACCATGACCTTGAGCGTCTGTTTGGAAACCCGAAAATGCTCCATCTGGAGCACCCTGGCTGCAACGGCTATGTCATTGAAAACACAAAAACCACCCCCCTGCGCCGCACTGGCATGGTGTGTGCCGCCCGCCAAGTTACCCGCAATACCCTCTTTCATGGCCACCCTGGCGGCCGCCACAGATGCGCCCACCGACCGAACAGAGCGCTCCGCCATGGCAGGCGTCCAAGGAAACCCGATCTCCCTTTGCGCTTGCGGGCTCAGGCTGCCCGATTTGACTGCCTGAATGTATTCAGGCGCATGCGCCAGGGCCAACTCGCCATCTGAGGCGGCAGGTGCCTCCAACATTTGCACTTCTTGGATGTCAGCGGCCATTCTGTTGCGCAGCATGCTGTACTTGGCCATTGGAAAGCGATGGCCCTCTGGCAAGGGCAATACAAAGTGGTCCGAATAGAAAGCTTTCATGGCTGAATTGTGACCTTTTCGCATTGCTTTCAATTTCTAGAACGCCGACTCTAAAATGCTGCATTGCAACAAAAAACCCTTGTAAAGGGTTTCAGAGCCCCTAAAATCCAACCCATGCTGCACTGCAACAAGATGTTAGGCAAAGCGTCAAGCAAAGCCGGTTCAGAGCAGTCCCTTGAGACTTTTAGAGTTTTAAACTTTTTTAATTAATGGAGAAATCATGATGACTACAGAACAAATCGTTGCTTCACACAAAGCCAATGTCGAAACCCTCTTCGGTTTGACATCCAAAGCTTTCGAAGGCATGGAAAAATTGGTTGAGTTGAACTTGACAGCCACCAAAGCCGCTTTGAGCGAATCCGCTCACAGCACCAAAGCCGCTATGAGCGTGAAAGACGCTCAAGAATTGATGGCTTTGCAAGCTAACCTGTTCCAGCCTTTGGCTGAAAAAACAGCTGCTTACAGCCGTCACCTCTATGACATCGCTTCTGGCACTTCTAACGAATTCACAAAAGCTTTGGAAGCCCAAACAGCTGCTGCTCAAAAGCAGTTTGCTAACTTGGTTGACTCCGCTACGTCTAACGCACCTGCTGGCACTGAGACAGCCGTTGCCGTGATGAAAAGCGCTGTGAACGCTGCCAACAATGCTTACGAATCAGTTCAAAAAGCTGTGAAGCAAGCCACTGACATGGCTGAAGCCAACATTGCTGCTGTAACCAACACAGCTGTTGCAACTGCTAAGACAGCCACTAAAAAGCGTTAATCAACGCCCACTGACAAAGACCTGAGTTGATCTGGTCTTTCTCTGACAATAAAGCCGGTTTTGAACCGGCTTTTTTGTTTCTGGGTTTCCAGCCATGTTCACGGCTTTGCTGCATAGCCACTCAGTACTTCTTTCAGCTTTGGCAATGCTTTGAGCATGGCCTCCCTGCCCGCTTCAATGGACTTGCGCCGGGCCGCAAAGTCAGCACTCTTGACACCCATCAATGCGGGTCTGACCACCACATCGGCATCTTTCAACAAAACGGTGTTCAAGCTTTTGCCCATGATGTTGAAGGTTTGCATCAAAATTTGAAACGTGTCAGATGCAGGGCTGCCTTCGGGGTCTGTGGAAATATCAACCGCAATGACCACATTGGCCCCCATTTCACGGGCCTGCCGAACTGGAACGGGCGATACCAGGCCACCATCTACGTACTCTCTGGTTCCAATTTTGACGGGTTGAAAAACCGCAGGCACTGCGCTAGAGGCCCTCACGGCTGAGCCCGTGTTGCCTCTTCGAAACAGCATGGGTTCGCCGTTGTGCAGGTCAGTGGCCACAATGCCCAAGGGTATTTTCATTTGCTCAATCAGGCGCCCGCCCACTTGAGTATTGACATAACGCGCCAAGGCTTCGCCTCTTAAAGCGCCCCGATTCAGAATGGGCATCATCCAATCTGTAATTTCCGCTTCTTCCATGGTCTCTGCCACACGCCTGAGTTGGGCGCTGTTTTTGCCACTGGCGTACAAAGCGGCCACCAAACTGCCAGCCGAGGTGCCGACAACCAAATCAGGTTGAATGCCAGCCTCTTCTAAGACCTGAATGACGCCCACATGCGCAAACCCTCGGGCTGCGCCGCTGCCTAAGGCCAAGCCCAAATGCAAAAATTTAAGGGGCACAACAGGTTCCGCTGCAATGTGCACGACAGGCGTTGTGCCTGTCGTTGTTGTCTCAATAGCACCTGGGGTTTTGAGAACATTTGTCTCAGGCGCTTTGACACTGGCACAGCCTGTCAAAACAAGTACAGCGATCAAACTCATGCGGCACGCAGTGATCTTGAGCACCTCTGGCCAAACAGGGATTGACCCTAAGGGCAATGACTTCACTTGCATAATGTCGAATCTAATTTTGAAATGCATTGGTTTGAATGGAACACCTTCAACAAACGACTTCGCCGCGTTGGCCAAAGGGGTTCATTGCGATGGGCGCCTTGATGGCCGCCCTGTCGGTCATTGCGTCTGCTTACGCTTCGCATGGCAACAGTTTAATCGGCACTTCACCCGCCATGGTCCAAGCGAGCTTGAACTTGCTGCAATTTCATTCAATGGGCCTTATTTTGGTGGGCATCTTGGGACAATCTAGCCCGAACGAAAAACGCCTGCTGGCTGCAGGCGTTCTGTTCTTGCTAGGTTGCTTGATGTTTTCGATCAACATTCTCTTGCGCGCTTGGCATGACATCCAAACTTTCAGGGCGCTGGTGCCATGGGGTGGCACCAGTTTCATCCTAGGATGGTTGGCGTTTGCTTTGGCCTATGTGCGCAAGAACTCGCCACCTAAGCCGCCACCGGCGTGCGAATCAGGTGATCAAACGCACTGAGTGCAGCTTTGGCACCGTCACCCGCTGCAATCACAATTTGTTTAAACGGTACCGTGGTGCAATCGCCGGCTGCAAAGACGCCTGGCACATTGGTGTGGCCTTTGTCATCGACCACAATTTCACCAAACTTGGACAGCTCTAAGGTGTCTTTCAAGAACTCGGTGTTGGGAATCAAACCAATTTGGACAAACACACCTTCCAAAGCAATGTGCTGCTCTTGGCCCGTTGCACGTTCTTTAAAGCGAATGCCATTGACCACACTGCCGTCACCTGTAATTTCGGTGGTCTGAGCGTTGGTGTGCACGGTCACGTTGGGCAAGCTGTTGAGCTTGTTAACCAACACGGCATCGGCTTTGAGCTGATCGGCAAATTCAATGACGGTGACATGCGCCACGATGCCTGCCAAATCGATGGCGGCTTCTATGCCAGAGTTACCCCCGCCAATGACGGCCGTGCGTTTGCCTTTGAACAAGGGGCCATCGCAATGCGGGCAATAGGCCACGCCTTTGTTTTTGTATTCTTGCTCGCCCGGTACATTGACATTGCGCCAGCGCGCACCGGTGGACAAAATGACTGTGCGGGCTTTCAAGACGCCACCATTTTCAAGTTGCACTTGAATCAGACCACCGTCTTCTTCAGCAGGAATTATTTTTGAAGCGCGCTGCAAATTCATGATGTCAGCACCGTACTGGCGCACTTGGGCTTCCAAGGCTGCGCCAAATTTGGGGCCATCGGTTTCCAAAACTGATATGTAGTTTTCAATGGCCATGGTGTCATTCACCTGACCGCCAAAGCGTTCAGCGGCCACACCCACGCGAATGCCTTTGCGTGCGGCATAAACGGCGGCTGCAGCGCCAGCAGGACCACCGCCCACAATCAGCACATCGAAATTTTCTTTGGCATTGATTTTGGCTGCTTCTCGGCCAGCGGAACCTGTGTCAATCTTGGCCACGATTTCTTCCACCAACATGCGGCCTGAACCAAACACCTTGCCATTCAAAAACACCATGGGCACAGCCATGATTTCGCGCTCGGTCACCTCTTGCTGAAAGGCGCCACCTTCAATGACCACGGTCTTCACTTTGGGATTGAAAATGGCCATGAGCGACAAAGCCTGAACCACGTCGGGACAGTTGTGGCACGACAAGGACATGTAGACCTCAAAATTGAAATCGCCATCAAGCGCCCTGATGGCATCTAGCACATCTTGCTCCACTTTGGGAGGATGACCGCCGGTCCACAGCAAGGCCAAAACCAAAGAGGTGAACTCATGGCCCAAAGGCAATCCTGCAAACCGAACGCCTTGTGTTTCTCCTTCACGGACCACCACAAAAGATGGCATGCGTGCATCTCTACCCGATGTGTCCAAACTCACTTTGTCTGACAAACCCACAATGGTCTCCAGCAAGTTGCGCATCTCAATGCCGGTCTCGCTGTCGTCCAATGTGGCGATCAAGCGGATGGGGCTTCTGAGCATGCCAAGGTAAGTTTGCAATTGCGATTTGAGGGTGTCGTCTAACATGGTTTTTTTCCTAATGCAATTTTCAATTCAAGTCGATGCGCTGCACAGGCTTGCGCTCAACACCCTGAGATTCAGGGTGTTGAACTTTTTCAGTGATGAGTCGGTATTTAGATCTTGCCAACCAAGTCAAGTGATGGCGTCAAAGTCTTGGCGCCTTCTTTCCACTTGGCGGGACAAACTTGACCGGGGTTTGCAGCCGTGTACTGAGCAGCCGTGAGCTTGCGCAATGTTTCAGACACATCACGGGCGATCTCGTTGGAGTGCACTTCCATGGTCTTGATGGTGCCTTCTGGGTTGATGATGAAGGTACCGCGCAAAGCCAAGCCTTCTTCAGCAATGTGCACACCAAACGCATTGGTCAATGTGTGGGTAGGGTCGCCCACCAATGGGAACTTGGCTTTGCCAACGGCGGGTGAAGTCTCGTGCCACACTTTGTGTGAAAAGTGGGTGTCGGTGGTCACGATGTAGACCTCGGCACCGGCCTTTTGGAAGGCGGCGTAGTTGTCAGCAGCGTCTTCAATTTCTGTGGGGCAGTTGAAGGTAAAAGCGGCGGGCATGAAAATCAAAACAGACCACTTGCCTTTGAGGCTGGCGTCGGAAACTTCAATGAACTTGCCGTTGTGGAAAGCTTGTGTTTTGAAGGGCTGAACTTGCGTATTGATGAGGGTCATGGTGTTACCTTGAGGATGGTTTAAAAAAATGTTGAATGAGAAAACTCATTGAGGCCAATCGTAAACCCTAATATCGATAACCCTGATTGGGATTACTTATGAGTGCGATAGTTTTCATTTGAATCAGCCATGCATAATTGACGTTAACGTAACGTCAACTATCAAGGGGCAATCATGGACATCCAAGGCAAGGTTTTCATCGTGACGGGCGGCGCATCGGGACTGGGCGAAGGCACGGCTCGCATGTTGGCAGCCCATGGCGGCACAGTGGTCATTGCAGACATGCAGGCCGAAAAAGGCGAGGCCATCGCCAAAGAATTGGGTGGCGCTTTCGTCAAGTGCGACGTCAGCAACGAAGCCGACGGCCAAGCAGTGGTTGCCAAGGCTGTGTCGCTTGGCAAATTGGTGGGCTTGGTGAATTGTGCTGGCATCGCCCCCGCCGAAAAAACAGTGGGCAAAAATGGCGCTCATTCACTGGCCGTCTTCAGCAAAACCATCACTGTCAATTTGATTGGCAGTTTCAACATGATTCGCTTGGCCTCCGAGGCCATGTGCAAAAACGAGCCCGAAGTCACGGGTGAACGCGGTGTGATGATTTCCACCGCTTCTGTGGCCGCTTACGACGGTCAAATTGGCCAAGCGGC
>Ga0114960_10002732_pt1 | contig 13671 bp, 17 predicted proteins | sample C_130625_MF_Meta_FD_92637 | JGI IMG/M metagenome (GOLD analysis project Ga0114960, IMG submission 92637) | Freshwater microbial communities from Lake Croche, Canada to study carbon cycling - C_130625_MF_MetaG | ecosystem: Environmental > Aquatic > Freshwater > Lake | place: Lake Croche, Canada... | reverse complement strand
CCACAGGTTTACACTACCACAGGTTTACACTACCACAGGTTTACACTTATTTGATACAGGAGTCCTTGTAACTTGAATATAATCCCATATCCACCAATTAGAATAAGGAGTAGGTCGAGAACAAGGAGTGGGACGCAAAGGAGTGGGATTAGGTGAAGGAGTGGGATTAGGTGAAGGAGTGGGGCGCAAAGGAGTGGGATTAGGTGAAGGAGTGGGGCGCAAAGGAGTGGGATTAGGTGAAGGAGTGGGATTAGGCGAAGGTGTATGACCTGAACATTTCACACAACAATGTTGTTTTATAAGATTATTACGAAGTAACCAAGATGCGAGAAGAAATGCAAATAGAAATATGGCCGGAACAAAAAGAATTGCACTACTAATAGCTTCTCCTATAATATAACATACACCTGTATAAAATAACGTTAGAATAATTCCAATCGCAGCATGAACAGGTAAATCCCCCCAACTATTTGTTGACATATCAAATATAAGAAGGCCTATGAAAAATAAACCCATTATATTTGCTGAAATATATGTCATTCTACTATACCTTTTTATATTTAAGTAGTTTATTTGATTCTTCTTTCCATATACCAATGGGTGTATCAATTAAATCTCCATCGGCATCTAATTCATATACCATATTATCAGAATCTTTATAATATGTAACACCTTTCCATATAAACTCTTGAAATTCTTCTGCTTCTGCTTCTGCTTCTGCTTCTGCTTCTAGTTCTGCTGCTGCTTCTAGTTCTGCTACTGCTTCTAGTTCTGCTTCTAGTTCTGCTGCTGCTTCTGCTTCTGCTTCTGCTTCTGCTTCTGCTTCTGCTTCTGCTTCTGCTTCTGCTTCTGCATATTTATCTTCTAAGTCAAGCTCGGGCATAGATGGCGGCCTTGTTAATGATATACTTTTAAATACAGATAGTGTATCAAGTTCACTTGAAAAGTTATCACTGCGTGATTTTACTTCTATACCGCGAGGAGTCGGATGAAGTGTCTTTGGAAAGAATATAGACGTTTGCCTTTCTTCTAGCAATTTAGCCAATTCCTTTTCAAGATGATTTATACGTTCGACAAGTTGATTTGTAGAAGACATATCAGACCCTTCCCACATAACAAAATGTATCGGATTTTTTTGCTTAGGAATATCCTTTGTGCTAATAGATAATACAAACTCATTCGACATGTTGGTGATACTATTCACCTATCTCACAAAAATAAATCAATTTTTAGAGTCACCACGGATGACACTAATATTAATACATGCATCCAATGTGCTATCCCTGTCCTTCAAAGGCTTACTACGTTTTAAACGTAATGCTCCTCCTTGTTCACTCCATGCCTTAAATCTATCAGCTGAAAACCCCTGTGTAAATGTATTTTGTAATGAAGAATCATAAAAGTCAATCGGTTTTGTATCAAGTGTTCCAATAATACTTATCATGGGTGGTTTTTGAATATCAACGCGTATAGCCCCTTGTTGAATTATATTACGAAATGATTCATACGTATGAGTCCCTCCAAATGAAATAAGACATTCGCGAGGAGGTGCTGGATATAATCGCCCTCCTGTAGCACCTGTAGGGCGATACATTCGGTGTAAAAGAGACATTCTCTCCCATCGTACATGAGAATCAAGGTGTTCATTTAAAAGGTATGCTAGCCCACATTGTGGTGTGCAAAAATTACCATATATATAATATATACCATTTTCCTCTTTTGTGGGTAAAAAACAAGGGGCATTCTCAAATGTATGTGAGCACCAATAACAATGAACATTTGTACTTGTAGGTAGTTGTAAAACTTCATTTGGCTTTGTCGCATAACATGCAAGAATTTTAGTATGTACAATTGTTTGCGTTGGTGCTGGCATTGGCGTTGGTGCTTCAACAATGGTGGGTGGAGTATCGACTTGTTTTGGAACTTCAGATGTAGAAGCTTCTTTTTCAATTTGAAAATATAATTTAACACCATCGTCCTCATATGGTTCTGGTTGAGGAGGAGGCTCTGGATTATATTTCATCTGGCTATCTGTAAAATCAATATGTGTTGAAATTTCATTACTTTTAAATGGTAAATGAATTACCAACGGTCTACGGGGTTCTGTAAATGTTCCTTCAATCCCTTGTGGAGTTACAACCGCGACCACTTTAATAGGTTTCTTTTCCTTTTTTACTCTTTTTACTGGAGCTTCTACAGGGGCTATTGGCTGTACGTCTGGTTGTTTCGTTGGCCTTCTTTTTTGTGGGGTAGACATCCTAACTATGCTATATCCTGTATTGTTTCTTTAACTTCTTTTTGTATATTACACCTAAACACGACGTTATGCTTTCATAACAAAGGTATCGTATGACTACGGTTATATTAGAACCAAATAAGCTGCCTGATATTTTACAAATTATGTTAAAATATTCTGATACAAGGAGTCATATGTTATTTATTGGACCTCCAGGTTCTGGAAAAACAACCACATCCCAAAGTTTTGCTATTGCGCTTCATGGAACGGTTATGAATAGCTTTTCAAGTATAATGTTTTTAAATAGTAGTGATGAGCGTTCTTTAGATATGATTCGTAATAAGGTATACCCCTTTGTGGAAAGTCGTATGCAGAGTTTATTTTTTCAGTCAAAGGATCTTCCACCTAAGGTAATTATTTTTGACGAAGCAGAAACATTAACAGACCAAGCACAGTGTGCATTGCGGACATTATTACAAAGGGATACAAAAGATGTTATTATTATTTTCATATGTAATTCTTTATCGCATATTAATCCTCAAATTCTAAATAAATTTATAGTTATACCTTTTCTTCCAAAAGACTCAGTACATTTACAAAAGATTGTGGAATGTAAAGTTCCTAAACTTGATATTCTATTTAGAAGAGGTGATATTCGTTTTTTTAAAAATTGTCCTTCTGATAAAGAACAAATTACGCGTTGTATTATACAACTACTTCATGCAACTACGAAAGATGATGTATATTCTATTATAATGAAACCAGGAATACCTTCTAGAGAAAGGATTACATGGTTTCTTTTATTTAACCAATATATTTCGGAAATGGATTATAAAGAAATACAAATATGGTCTTCCTTATCTACCTATGAAACACAGGCATATATATTAGCAGATAATATGAAAGAATTACTTTATAAAATATGGTCGCGACGTTTATTAACCATTTTGAAAAATTGATTTTAACAAGGGGCTTAAATCAGTGTAGAATGGAACCCGACAAACTTGAAATTAGTCCTCTTCGTATATCAACGATGGTTGTTACTGCTCACATGGGTTCTATGATACATTTACAAAAACTTCTTGATTTATTTCATGAAAAGGCAATTCCTGTTTCATGGCCTGGAGAGGGATTTTTGAAAGTAGAATATAAGCCAATATTTACATCAATTCATTCTACTCAACATGAAGAGAAGGCAGCAAAACTAAGGGCAAAAGCTGTTGAAAAAATTATTATAGGTACATGTTATAGGGATGCTTTTACAAATAGAAAACACTCAAAGAATATCTTCTTTAATCAATCCACACTCGTTGTAAGGCGAATCTTTGGAAAAGTGGGTGACCAAACCATATTTAAGGAAGTAAATATTAAATTATTTAAAAATGGAGGTATACAAATGACTGGTATTCCTTCAGATGAATTCGCAAAAGATACTTTATCATGGTTAGCAAAAGAATTATCTGAGTTTTCAAGTCCTATTCTTGAAAACCCGGCTAACGTACATAGATATACAATTCAATTGATTAATAGTGATTATCAATTGAATGGAAGTATTCATCGCGAGAAGCTTCATGATATTTTAGTAAACGAATATAATCTGTTTAGTTCATTTGAATCAACTATATATCAGGGGTGTGATACTAAATATTTCTATAATGAAGCAACGCCTACCGATGCAATAGAAGGTGTATGTCCATGTGGTGATACAATCTGTGAAGGAAACGGAGATGGCACAAGATTTGGGCAATGTAAAGAGATTACAATAAGTCCATTTCATACAGGTTCTGTCATTATAACGGGTGCTCGCCGATTTGAACAGATTCAAAAAGCATATATATTTATTAATAAGGTATTCATAAAACATTGTAAGGCGATTATTAAACCATTTACTGAAAAAAAGATAAAAGCGTAAATATAAGTGCGTAAATTTGATTTTTTTCTGTCCCTTTGCTCCCGACAGAAATGTCCGCGCCTACTCCTCAGCTAACATCTGAATCCCCTGTTTTACCAAATGCTTCTACTATTATGCAGGCTGTGAAGCTTGCGATGACGCAAGACAAACCTATTCAACTTGATTATTATACTGATAGTTTCAATGGAAAGGCGTACCTTGGAGAGGATGCTGATACAAAAGAGAGGATGCTTGTGAAATCAAAGGATGAGTTTACAAGTACTGTATCCAAACTCTATAAGGTAGCAGATGATATTATTATTGTAACAGAGAACTCTATTTATGTGGTATCTGGTAAGACTGGTAGGCGTATAATTAAGGCAAATAGTCTTCGTTCCGAGTAAAAGAATGGATACGTACGACTACCCATCTATGTCACTCGATGAGTTAAAACAATTAAAAGAATTAGTTGAACAATCATTAACGTATTATTCTGATATATTATCAAAGGATGAATTAAAAGAAGGTGATATACATGCCGTACAAATGTGTTATGACATGATGAAAAATGATATGGATGATATTATAAAAGAAATTGAATTAAGGTAAATGATTGTAATTCTTATTTAAAGTCATTTCTGAGTTAATGACTTTAAATATTAAGTAATATGTAAAATATTTACTCGCATTTTTTAGTCAATGGGCTATATGTTTTACCTGTAGGGCAAGCGGACATTGGTGTAACAAATCCTTCATTCTGATTCTTGTGAAGAAGGGCACGGTCACATACAAGGTAATAGAATAACATCATTGTTCCGCCAATTAGGGTAGTAACAATAGCTTGTGTACCAAGGGCAATACCAAGCACACCTTTTACTTTAGATGTCATGACACCTATTGTTGCAAGTATAGACAATACAAAAATTACAGCATATAGCACAAAAAAGAAATAAAAGAAGTTACAGACACTTTCACTGGAAATACTTTTTGTCCACTGGGGTTCCATTCTATAAGTATTTTATTTTTTTTATAAAATATAAGTAGAAATGTCTGGTACACAAACGCGTAGAAGACAACGTGGTGGAACATTAGCTCAAGGAACGCAATTTAATTCTTTACATGTAAATCAACATGGAGGAGCTGTTACGCCTTTATATGGTGCTCCTGTTGGATATAGCGGTGTATTAGAAGGTGGGCTCCGGGAGAGTGCTCGTTTGTCTCAATACGATAGTTTTTTTAACGCTGCGTCTGGGATGAGCGATACGGTGCAAGTTCAAAAGGGGGGTGCTTCTCGTAGACAAAAGCAGCGAACACAAAAGCAAAGGCAAAAGCAGCGAACACAAAAGCAAAGGCAAAAGCAGCGAACACAAAAGCAAAGGCAAAAGCAACGAACACAAAAGCAAAGACAAAAGCAGCGAACACAAAAGCAAAGGCAAAAGCAAAAGCAAAAGCAAAGACAAAAGCAAGGCGGTGGCTCAAGAGCTGAGCTTGGGTATGGAAATGTAGGTAGCTCTTATATGCTTTTACCTTCTTCTGTTAAAACTGGTGGTTCTGATTTTTCGAACCCCCTTCTCAAACATTAAACACAATTTATGTTGATGTAACTGTTGAAGGTTGAATTGTAAAAAGCATTTGAAGTAGAGTTTTATTCTTCTCCAAAGCTTCTTTTTCTTTTAATGACGCTGTAACCATAACCTTTACAATAAAGTCTCCAAATCCACCCCTTTTATCAGGCATTCCTCCTCCTTTTACACGAACTTCTTCCATAGATTGTGTCCCAGCTGGGATAGTATAGTCAAGTCCTGCGGTATATCCAGGGTGACCCATTACCTTTTTCACACATCCTTGTAAACTTTCTTCCAACCTTATATTACATTCGTGACGAAGATGACTACCATCGCGGTATATATTCAAGGTATTCTCTGCAGCAACCAAACGAACAATTAAATCACCTGGCTTTTCATAATCAGGGTGGTCAGAACATGCCTCTGTAAATAATAAGGTATCACCAACATTTGAACCAGCTTCAACAATAACATCAAGTGTTTTAGGTTTATTAACTAAACCCTTTGTCTTACATTTTCCACAGGCTGTACCATTACGGCGTCCTTGTCCATTACATGAACCACATTGCCCACGATTTACTGCCATCATGCCTGGGCCAATTTGAATCATTGACTCTTTAATACCAGAACCTCTACAATCATTACATGTTTTAAAATTCATGTATCCTTTTCCACTACAATCATCACAAAATACTTCTCTATCTAAATCCATTCGCATTTTCTTACCATTATAAAAATCAGCAATGCTTAGTGATATTTCATGATGTTTATTTGAACCTTTTGGTTTTACTTGTTTTTGTTGAGGCCCACCTTGACCACCTGGACCACGTCCTCCAAACATTCCTCCAAACATTTCATGTATATTAAAAGGCATTCCAGGCATTCCTCCAGGCATTCCTCCAGGCATTCCTCCAGGCATTCCACCCATTCCAGGCATACCAAAAGGAAATCCTCCCATAGGATCCGGTGCTGCATTTTCTTGTGTATTTCCGGTCATATCATACGTTCTCCTTCGATTTGCATCACTCAATACATCATATGCCTCTTGTATCTTCTTAAATTTTTCATCATTTCCTGGTTTCTTATCAGGATGTTCTACTTTTGCTAGTGCGAAATAAGCCTTTTTAATTTCAGATGGTTCAGCGTCACGGCTAACACCTAATACCTTATAAAGATTATCACTCATACTTTTGTATTAGAGTCGTTACGGTTTAGACCAGCAAATCGCCTTTGAGTGGTCTAAGCATAAAGATATATATAGCCTAGATGCCCCCTTTTAAATCAAGATTATATGGGCAAGATTCTATTTTTAATATGATTCGTGACTCGTATAAAGATTTACCACATCTTTTTATAACAGGTCCACCTGGATGTGGAAAGACAGTTTGTATTGAAGATATACTTTCTATGTTACGCGAGGAGGCTCCTTTTCAAATAGAATCAGTACTTCATTTAACATCGGAAAAAGATAGAGGTATACATACCATCCGAGATAAGGTAAATGATTTTTGTAAAACGACACACGCAAAGCCAAACAGTCTTCGTTTTATTGTTATTGATGATGCCGATGCCCTTCCCTTGATAAGTCAACAAGCTCTACGAAGGCCTATGGAGACATTTTCTCATCTTACGCGATTTATATTTGCCAGTCGGCATATATCAAATATGATAGAACCCCTACGAAGTAGATGTTATATATTAGAAATAGAACCAATAAGCCCTCTAGTAATATTTCCAAATCTCTTAGACTTATATGATATGCCACATGACACAAAGTTATTTGAGTTTTGTATGCGAAATCTTACAAGGATTCATGAAATTAAGTCAGTTCTTAAAATGTATAAGGCATTTTTAAAAGAAGGAATATCCTCTGATGATGCAGTTCAAAGATTAAATATTCTAATACCAACATCATCCATGTATACTCCTAAATTAGTTCACTCTATAGGAAATAAAGACTATTCCGAAATTCGTAGTATAATTACTCAACTATATTTAAATGGATATGTTCTAGATGATATTCTTCTCGCAATTGAAAAATATATTTCCATATTTCCAAGTAACACTCCAGAGTATAGATACAATGTTTTACAATTTACTATGTTAGGATGGATTTCAATTCAACAAGGAAAAGAACATTGGTTAGATACAATGGATATTATTGAACAAATAGTGCGATAAAGCCCCTGTATGGTATAGATACAGAGGATGCCTATTGCATTTCGTGAAACTCCTCCTTTAGAATTCGTAAAACGATTTCTAGAGTTGTATGGTATTTATGATATAGATAACGGAACGTGGTTTACAAAAGACCAATGCTCTTTAAATAAAGCATCTGCGCTTCTTTTAGAAGTACATCCATATTATATACCCTGTAAGGCTACTTTTATAGATAATATTCCTACATATATAATTTGTTTTAAAGTATTGCGTCATATTTTAAAAGCGCATGGATATACCCTTTCCTATATAGAAAAATCAAGAGGAGGAAAACAAGTATGGTATAAAATTGTATCAATGGGACAAGCATCTCTTCCGAAAGAAGGAACGCTTATTTCATTTGAATAGGATATGCGCGTAAGATATGAGTAATAGAAAGGTCAGAGGATAATAATTCTTCTTCGCTAGAATGAAGAACCCATCCCCATGCTCTCCTATTTAACAAGTCATTGTATGGAATTACAATATACTTGGTATTTGTTGGTATTTGAAAAGGTATTCTTCCTTCTGTACCAGCTGCAAATAAATCTTCTAATTGTATTTTATTGTTTGTTTTTGTATGTCGACTTAGTTCATAGGCTAAGACTGTATGTTTTTCCTCTAATTCATTCCAATCTAGAGCACCATCGTCTCTAAAATTATATCCTCCAAGTTGAGAATCTAATCTTTGACGAAGCATAGCTTCCCATCGTACAAATGTGGGATTCTGAGCAGAAGGAACCCAAATTGCTGTAAATTGAGGATTTACATCATCTGTAAATAGAGTTATATCATCCGGTAACTTTCCAAAAGGGGCAAGTGATATGACAGAAGGACATACCCAGAGTCCTCCATATTTTGCTAAGATAGCTGTGCGTATCCATGTATATTCTTCTTTTGTAACACGTGTTTTTGGATTTTGAAGGGGGCGAGGCATAGAAGCCCATCCTCCCATATGTTCGGCGATTGATTCAAGACCACCAAGAACTTCTATATTGTAGTCACTACCATTATGCGCTGCTATTCTTTCATATAGGGTATTTAATAAAGGAATATGTATTGCTTTACTTGTCCTTGCGCCAAAATCATACCATTTCCTAGAATTTACATCGGATGTATCATAAAAAATCCAAAGGCGAGGATTTGACATACCTACAGTTAATGTTTCAGGTGTAATTGTTGAACCCTTTAAAGATGGTATCTCGGACGTATATTCCCATATTAGAATTGCAGCTAATAGAACAATTCCTATAGCTATTAATAGTTCTTTCATCTCTACTATTTAAAGCGTCTATATAAAATATATCAGAATGAAACTTATACAATTATTATTGTGTCATCCTAAAAACACAGATGCAATACAGCGTATGTGTGCTGCATATAATATAGAATATGAACTAACATTTGATAAACATCGTCTTCTAAGGAATGATTATACAATAGCATGGATTCCAATGGAATGGATAAGTCCCGATGAATTACCTGAAAATGTATATATTATATATGGACCCGAATTCTTTATATTTCCTCAAGGAACTTTATGCGGACCAATAAATGAAAAATGGGCAAAAAGGTGTGTATATACATGTTTATCAAATTGGAATATGGGAGTATACGCGGAGTTCAGCCCTTCTTTTGTTATACCTGTGAAACCATATTTTTTTGGTGTTTCAGATAGAATAGAAGACTTATCAACTAATAATAAAACATTAGATTGTATAATATATATAAAACGGCGCGAGCCATTTCATGTCATTCGTGTTCAAGAAGAGCTTGATAAAAGAAATCTTAAATATGAAGTATTCATGTATGGATATTATAAGAACGATGAATATTTTGAACGATTAAAACAATCTAAGTTCTGTATTTGGCTTGGAACACATGAGACACAGGGATATTGTTTTCAAGAAACACTTATGTCAAATACACCTATTCTTTTATGGGATGCAACAAGCATGTTTTTTGAGAAGAATATAAATGGTGATATAGAGTTCCAACGATGGCATGGACAGAAACAGCTAAAATCAACAACAGCAAATCTTTGGTCGGATGACTGTGGTAAAAAAATGGAGGAAAGTACCATTGGCGAATCGATAGAGTATATGTTAGAGAATTATATGAAATATAAGCCACGTGAATTTATGCTTGAACATGCGTCGGATAAGGTATGTATGGCCAGAATGCTTACACACTTTGGACTTTTATAAGTTCACAAGGTGACATTATAAAAATATCTTCTGAACCGGAATCGAACCAGTGACTTGAGGAGAACTATACATTAGCATACATTGCTACAATCCTCCGCTCTACCAACTGAGCTATCAGAAGCCAGGGATTACCCACCCGATTAAAAGTAATAATATTTCTTTAGGCTGTGAATAGATGCAAGCAGTTGCTGTATTTAATACACGTTCTGTAAAGGGGATTGTACTCTTTAAAGAGCGTAAAACAGGTGTTTATATTGAGGCAACATTTGGTGACCTTCCTCTTGGATACCATGGGTTTCATATTCACAAAGCAGGAGACCTCCGAGGGGAAGGATGTAAATTAGCATGTGACCATTATCATAAAGGCGAACCATGTGATCATGGTGGCCCACCTGGTCATTCAGGTCAAAGGCATACCGGTGATTTAGGAAACGTAAGGGCACATGAAAAGTATACATATACATTGAAAGGTGTAACAATAGCTGACATTTTAGGTAGGTCTGTAATAATTCATGCTCATCCCGATGACTATGGACTAGGAGGGTATGATGATTCTCTTATAACAGGTCATGCGGGTGCGCGTATTGCATGTGCAGTTATTGGTAGAGTAGCGTAGAGCATTTGAGTACCGCTTATTCTTTAATTTAATTGCACTGCTGCCGTGCATTTCGCGGTATACAATAGATGGATATAACTAGTTTACGAAAACCCAAAATATTAGGAATGGCTATTTTTGATTGGACAGTCTCTCTTTTTCTTGCTATAATTGTAGGTCTATTTCTTTCCTTAAAGGGTATTGGGACATGGATTACTTTCTTGGTAGCATGGACTCTTTTTGGCGTATATGTACATTATATATTTGGAATAAATACAATGTTAGGCTATTATTTGAATCTGAATGAGAGACCAGTCCGTCCTTAATTACGTATCACTAATCTCTGCATACGATTAAAATATGCAGATTCTTCCATCGACTCTTCTGCTAATCTCTTCTTTCTTCTTGCTTCTGCCTGAATCTGAGCTTTCTCAGCTTCATAGAGAGCTAATCTTTCATGGTCTGTTAATGCTGCCGGCGTATTCTTTCTTTCGCTTGTATATTGCTCTAAATTCTTAGCTTGATGTTGAACACCTACAGTGTGTTGACTAAATGTAGTGTAGTCAGTGTATGCCCTTTTAAGGTCAGTAAATTTTAGCCCAGCATCATTTGCCGATACAGTATAATCCTCTGTGGCGGTTCTCCCAAGTTCTACACCATATCCCATACGAGATGCCATAGAGAGTTCTTGTGCAACAATTGCCCCACTTTGTTTTGATGATGCTTTTGCCCTTTGTTCTTCTTCAAATGCTTTATGAAATACATCACGATTAAATTTTCCTCCAAATTTGACAGAAGAACTTTTATCCTCCCCTTTTAACCAATCGCCATAACCGGTATCATCTGGGTCAGGAATACGCGTTTTATCAAACATTGAGTTAAATGTATTTAAATCCAATTTATTAGGATTTAAACTAATAGGCTCTACCATTTTCCATTTTTCTGCCGCTTCAGTTCTATGACCACTTAATGCATCAGGTGCTTCTACTTTTCCTTCGGCACCACGCCCCCCGTGTATTCTTTGTATAATTTCTCCTAAATAAGCATATGCACGTGTGACAGCTTCAAATTCTTTTTCAGAACCACCTTCTTTATCTGGATGCGCACGAAGCGCTGCTTTACGATATGCCTTTTTAAGGGAAGCATCTGTAAGTGATACTTCCTCTTCCAATTCGAGTATACGAAGGCATGCCGAAAAATAATTCAAAGCTCGTTCGTTTCCAGCTTCAGAACTAGTCTTTGTAAGTATTTGGCCACCTCTTGTAAGTGTTGTTGTCTTATTTGTTGTATGAACTGATGCTGCTGATGCTGCTGATGCTGCTGATGTTGCTGCTGCTGATGCTGCAGAAGGGGCTTTTTCCCCGGGTAAAAGGGCAGATTTTCCTGATTTGATTTGTTGTACATAGTGCAGTAATTGGCCATATATACCCCCTAGTTTCATTGATTCAACGTGGTCGGACGATGCCAAAAGGGTCTCAATCATTTGAATCCTTGTCTCTGGCGATTGAATCGCATACAAATTTTTAAATATACGAACATGAGTATCCGGTATACTATGTATATTCCCCATAGGGCCTACTACACTTCTTTCCCCAAAATATGCCGAAGTCTTCCCGCAGTAAGAACTGGAATAAGAGCCTCACATTCCCATAACCATTTACGACCTGCAGAAAAAAAGTCAAACTTCAATGGCCATAACTGAGGGCATTTATATGGAAGTGTTTTAAGACTTGGGTCACGTATAAGTGTCCAACTTGATATAGGAAGAACCATTGCTAATTGTTCTTCAGGTTCTGGTTCTTTTACACCTTCGCACCCTTTTAAGAGGGGTAAACTATGTATAGATTCAAGGTCGCTCCATAAGGGAGGTATCCAATATGGATACATCCACTCTTTATTCACTGGTTTTCCTGTATAATAATCAAGAATCCATTGAAAACCTCTAAGGTATTCTTCGCAAACATGTGTACGATCGGCATAAGGGTATATCCAATTCCAGTATATATCACGCCAATCAGAACGAAGTTTCCCCCTTTGAAAAAGACATGCTTCTACATTCCACTGTAAGGGTAATCCTTCAGATTCATTCATTCCCTTTAATACTCCTCTTTTTGCTTGGTTTTGTTTTTTATGAACCATCTCCTCTATACGGGTTTCTTCCGTTGTTGCCCATTTTGAAAAGATTCCGCGTAATATAGGTAATGTTATACATCCATTCTTATCAATGAGCCAATTCGAAGTATCTTTCATTTTCCTTAATTCCCTTATAACAAAATCATGACCATCATCACTTAATTTATGAGTAAGACTATGCGGTAGAAAATCATTCCCCATTAATGACATGAGCCCTACATAATTGATAGCTGATATATAATCCGTTACATTTACAAGTGTCTTCAATTCATGTATGGAAAGTAAAGAATATTCTTGAGGCCCTTCCTCATTTTGAGAAGGAGCACCAAATTCTTGTTTCTCCCGAAGAAGATACATAGATAGCTTCTTTTCTTCACTTAATAACATTGTTAATAAAATAAGGTCAGCATCAAGACCATATACAATAATTGGTTCTTCTGTGCTAGGTTGATTTCTTAGAAATGAAAGAATTTTATGTTCTCCTTCTCCCGATTTATTTGTTCCACTTACAATCCATCGTGTATGTTTTGCTGCTTCTTTTTCTAGCATTGTATTCAGTTTTTCCATAAACTCGGTACCTGGCGTGATAGCATTCGTATCCCATGAAGAAGAATCACGCTGCCATGCAGATTTGAAACGACGAACACGTTGTTGTCTTATTTTTGCCATAGGAACTACACCATCTGCCCCGATAAAGACATTGGGTGGCTTACCGGCAGCAACCCATACCTCTTTTATACAAGATGCAACCTCTTTTAAAAGCAACTTCTCCCACTCATTTTTATCTCCTTCATGTGAATAAGGGGGCATAGAAGGCGAACGTAAACATCTATATATAAGGCAAT
>Ga0114960_10002729_pt1 | contig 13679 bp, 10 predicted proteins | sample C_130625_MF_Meta_FD_92637 | JGI IMG/M metagenome (GOLD analysis project Ga0114960, IMG submission 92637) | Freshwater microbial communities from Lake Croche, Canada to study carbon cycling - C_130625_MF_MetaG | ecosystem: Environmental > Aquatic > Freshwater > Lake | place: Lake Croche, Canada... | reverse complement strand
GTGATACTGGATCTGTAGGAGATACTGGTTCCAAAGGGGATACAGGTGCTACTGGTTCCAAGGGTGATACTGGATCTGTAGGAGCAACAGGAGCTACTGGTTCCAAGGGTGATACTGGTTCCAAAGGGGATACTGGATCTGTAGGAGCAACAGGAGCAACAGGAGCTACTGGTTCCAAGGGGGATACTGGATCTGTAGGAGATACTGGTTCCAAAGGGGATACTGGATCTGTAGGAGATACTGGTTCCAAAGGGGATACTGGTTCCAAGGGTGATACTGGTTCTGCAGGAGCAACAGGAGCTACTGGAGCTACTGGTTCTAAGGGTGATACTGGTTCTGCAGGAGCTACTGGAGCTACTGGTTCCAAGGGCGATACAGGTTCCAATGGAGATACAGGTTCCAAGGGAGATACTGGTTCCAAAGGAGATACAGGAGCTACTGGTTCCAAGGGAGATACTGGTTCTGCAGGAGCAGCAGGAGCAACAGGTGATACTGGTTCTGCAGGAGCAACAGGAGCAACAGGAGCAACAGGCGCAACAGGCGCAACAGGAGCAACCGGCGCAGGATTCAATACGATTATCGGCTCTGTAACACAAGGAAGTGTACTTGTTGCAAACGGCACAACCAACGCTGCGATCGGTGTCACCGCGATGTGCATATCAGGAAATGCTGTAGGTATCAGTAATGCCAATCCACAATATGCTCTAGATATATCTGGTTCTGCAAAAATAGCGGGAAGTTTAATATTTCATCCAACAGCGGGTAGTACAGCTGCATCTATTTATAGTTCTGCCGATGCAAGTTCCAATCAATATCTCACATTGAACGCCGGTAATAGTCAGACAGGCACAAATACAAATCTGAACATATATGCGGACATTGTGAACATGATCAGCCAGAGCGGCACTAGCTACGCCGCTTTCCAATATGCCCCGTTGGCCTACAATATTAATGTTACTTCGGCAAACTATAGTTCCTCCCCACCCTATAATTTAGGAGTCGGTGTAACATCTGGAACAGACCCATATGTTTCCGTGAACACAATTGGTGGAGGATGGATGAACTCTAAAAATACCTACTTTACTGCCGCGAATAATAATGTTTTTGGTTACGGTTTCTTTCACACTGGTGTCAATGCGGGTCCTAAAATTACATATGTGAATGGTGGATATATAAATAGTCTATTCACATTCACATTGACATTATATTCTTCTGTAACACCACAGATATTAGATATTTATATTCCTACAACAAGTGGAATCTTCACAATTAGATCATCCACAGATATATCTAGACCTATTACTCTATCTATTATTAGTCCAACTGCTGTATCATTGGCTTCTGTCACAATTAGTGCCTTTGGCTCAACCTATTATCAGCAAATATCCCGTCGGGCCAACGGGTTTGCCGTTGCATATTCGTTAAATAATGCGGTATCGTGGAACCCCTTATATGATACAGGTACGAATCTTATAATAAATCAGGATTCTCTCATTTTTTCTGCACCGTATGCGAATCCGACTGGAAACAAAATAGGTATAAATAATTTTTCTTCATATTTAACGACAATGAACGTCAACGCATCAACGAGTGTGAAGGCATTATCCGTTACTTCAAATATTACTTTTACGCCACCGAATATTCCTTCTGGAGCTAATAATCCTTTCATGAATAGTTATATAGATGCAAGTCTGAATCAGCATGTTGTTCTAAATACGGGAACTTCAAGTAATTCTACCATTACAGATATGTATTCCGATATAATCAATTTATATGGTCAAAATCAAAGATTATGTAATACCATCAATATAAATACCCAGCTCCAGACATATCAGTTAAATGTAGTAGGAACAAGTGATCAGACTTTTCCTGGAACATACACTTATTTTACGTTAGGTGACGCGAGCCAAAACGCTTATGTTGTCAGCAATACTGTAGGTGGAACATGGATTGTACCAAATAGTGCAAATTCTTTCCTAGGTCAACTGAGCTGGCGTTCTGCAAGTGTATCTATTGCTGGATTATTCCAACAGGCATCTGCAGGAACAAATACATCCGTAACATATACAAACGGAGGATATATCAATGCAACTTTCTCATTTGGAGTATATATTTATAATGGCGGTTTTAGCACACAAGGATTATGTTTTACAATTCCTACAACCTCAGGAAATTACATTATTCAAGTTATACAAATATCAGCATTTGACAACAACTATCACGTTATATTATATAAAGATGCGACTAAAATTATAGATACCGATTCAGGTTTACATGGCAATGTCCAAATCTATATTCAAGTGATTCGCACACCGACAGGAATATCCGTGGGTTACTCATCGGATAATATTACATTCATAACAGTATACAGTATCAACAGTATTATTATCAATTCAGATACATTTATCATATCTTCTCCATATTCGTTATCTTCTGGCGCCGTGGCGGCTTTCACTAACTTCACTGCAACGGGTGCATTGGACACAATGAGCGTAAACGGGCTGGTCAATATGTTAGGACCGGCAACATTCCAGAATAATGTGAACATTGCAAGTATTCTCAATATAACTTCAGGTACAACAGGAACTATACCCTTAACCGTGAAAGGTTATGGATTGGATTCTAGCTCTAATCAATGCTCCATTTATGCCGACCACAGCATCACCGCGACCGCGTTCAACACCACTTCGGATCAGCGTGTGAAAAAGAATATTCTGGATATTTGCGGTGCTGACTCTCTGGACGTGTTGCGGCATCTACGACCAGTAACCTTTGAATATATTGATTCCGCAAAAGGCAACGGAACACAGTACGGATTTATCGCACAAGATTTGGAACAGACATTGAACGTAGTTGTTTGTACGCATAGAATATTCATACCTTCCATTTATACCTGGAGCACGGCAACGCTCACTCGGGAAAATGAGCTAGTTCTGACCGATATTTCTGGGCTGGCCTCTCTGGAAGTCGGCACAAAAATAAAATTAGTGGATACACAGAACACTACATATACGGGAATTCTAATCGGTACCCATGTGGAGACCGCCACACTATCAATATCTCCACAAATAATATCGGATTGTTCATCGGTGCAAATCTTCGTATATGGACCGGAATGTGCCGATGTCCGCTGCATAAACAATGATCATATCGTGTCGGTCGGCGTTGCGGCAACCCAAGAGCTGGATAAGAGAATACAGGATCTGCAAGAAACCGTTTTAGCACAACAAAAGATAACACAGGCCTTGCAGAAAATGGTTGAGGAACAACAAACGACAATTGCTGATCTGCTGGCTAAGAAATAGAATTATATCACCAACGGACGCACCGGCACATGAGAATAATACGGGCCATATCCAGGCCATCCATAGTATCCATAGTATCCAGGCCATCCGAGACGTGTAGGTGCTGGTTCAGAAACAACCTCTACACGTGCATGATTTCGTTTCTCAATCAAGCGCCGCAGCTCTATAACCAACATACCAATTGTAACAATCAGGCCGATCCCGATCATTGCCAAAAGAATATCCATTTCTATTTAAGTGTATTAAGTTATTCCTGTACAAGAACTTCTGCAGGTGCCTTGTATTGGCGCACCCATCTATCGTTTGCATTGGCGACAGATGCAGCCCACACCACGGCATGACGTTTCTCAAGTGCGGCGATCCTCTGTATCAATAGCGGAGATACCCGTTGATTCTTGCCGAACGCCATTCCAATGCACGATATGAAACTAATTCCCAGAGACATGCAGGCAATGACAATCGCAATGCTATTTTGATCAGACATCCTATGACTGTATTTGGGAGAATATTGACACTTCAACTTTGCAGTGTTCAGCAGTCCATCAGAGACGCAGATATATGGAATCTGTCACAATCTCTCCCCGCAGAAACACGAACGAACGCAGTCGCTCCAGCAGATCCAGATCTTTCCGTAGTTGCGCCACCGCCGCCAACTCCTCCAGCATATTGCTGACGCGTAACAATCCACGCAGCACGTTGCCCTCAAAGAGTCCGAATTCTGTAGCAATCGCCGGCACTGACATCCCTGACTGCCACCGCGCCACCACCGCTACCCAGAGAAGCGACAGTTTCCAGAAATTCGCCGCTGATGTAATTCCCGCCACCTCCTCCGCAGCCAGACACTCCTCTGCTTTGCCGCTCAGCCACCACAGCGCTTCCATAGTGTGTTCAGACAGACCGTGCGATCCCAGAGCCGGCGGCTCTACATTATCTGAGGTTTGGCCCTCCGTCAGCATCGCTGCCATCACGATCGGCAGTTCCGTTGCAGGAACCTTCTGCAGAACATTCACCAACAACGGCGTCAGAATACAGTTTGCCTCATTGCATTCTGTCGCGGCAATACCCAGATCCGTTAGTTTGGATTTGGATGTGGATTCAGAGTCCTCCGAAAGAAATCCCCACGACCGCAGCAGCTGCTCCTCTGTCGCTGTGCTGAGCAATGGTCGTGCATCCCAGGCCACCGCGTTCTGCCGGGCTTGTTCCAATGCAGCCTCTTCAATCTTCTTCCTTGCCCACACAGACTGCAGATACGGATTTGGACGATTCTCTACATCCCAGCGTTCCAACTCCATACGTGCCCGACGCTGCGCGGCGTTCTTGGCACCTACCAGAGCTACAGCCAGTCGGTCGCGCTCCATCAGCTGTCGTTCCTGATCGGTGCTGAACTTTCCCTTGAGTTCCAACACGACTGCCTCCAAACGCTGTATTTCCCGACCCAGAGCGCCCCGCGACTCCCGCTGCTGTTGCCCCCAGTAGCTCTGTTCGGCAATCGGCAACGGCGTCGGCGTCAACTTGAGGCGCAACACGAAATCGTAGCCGAACCGCATCCGCGACTCCAGAGCCGGCAGAGCACCGCACATCATGGCGTGGACATCTGACGAAGCCAGCGGCTCCACGTGTCCTCCTAGCGGCTGATAGAGCACCAGACCACGGGTATCTAGGCCACGGCGTCCGGCGCGTCCGGCCATTTGGATATATTCATCGGGGCGCAGCGGACGCTTTTCTCCACCGTCGCAGTATTTCTCCAACTCCAGAAATACGACAGTTTTGGTCGGCATGTTGAGTCCCACTGCGAAGGTTTCTGTTGCAAAGAGGACCCGAATGAATCCGCGACTGAACAGCACCTCCACGATCTCCTTCAGCAGAGGCTGAAGACCCGAATGATGGAAGGCGATGCCCGCCGCCATCAGTCTCCGCAGAGTATGGTATTGTGCAGACGTTTCTAGTTCCTCCCGGTGTCGCGAAAGATGGAAATCAAAGATATGGTGAACTGCGGCGGCTTCGGCAGCCTCCAGAAGTGACTCTGATTCAATAGAGGCCGCCAGCGTTTCACAGCGCTTACGACTGAATACGAAGAAGAGCGCTGGCAGAGAAGCCTTGCTCTTGAGCCATCGGACCGTGCGCTGTAGTGTTGCGATGGGCGTTTCAGTGTGGGCTTTGACTTTGTCTGCACCTGCACCTGATCCCAGACCGCCCTCCTCCTTCAGCCGATCGTGTTCGGCACGTGTCCATAGCTGACCCGGTTTGGATGCTGCAGACCCACCTGCGTGGCGACGGTCGCGATTCGCCGTAGCGACCTTCTTTGCGTGCATGGCGACGGCATCTTCACGCTCTTCGCGTTCCTTGAGCCACGCCCTATATCCCTCTGGATTCCAGTTGTTCTTGGCATCTAGCAGAACGCGCACCGATCCATCCATAGAGAGAACTCCGTGCTCAAGAGGAACTACGCGGTACGTAGTAGACAACAGCCACGTGCGACGTCCGTGCAGCTCCGCTAACCAGGTCGCCAGAGAGGCAGCGGAAGGCATCGTGGCCGACAACAGAACTAGCTGGAGATTTCGTGGGCACAGAATCATCGTCTCCTCCCAGACATGTCCGCGGTCCGGATCCTGAATATAGTGGACTTCGTCCATGACGACACCGACGACACGATCCAGAGAGACCGCCGCGGTCAACCCAACGCCTTCGGTTGCCGTGCCCCGCTTGTAGAACAGATTACGGAGAATCTCCGCGGTCATAACCACGATGTCGGCATCGGGACACATCTTGATATCGCCGGTCAGAATGCCCACAGAGGCTGTGGGAAACAGACGCTTGAGGTCGTGGTATTTCTGATTGGAGAGCGACTTGATGGGCGTCGTGTAGAAGACGCGTCCGCCGGCCGCCAGAGCCCGCGCAATCAAGTACTCACCGACGAAGGTCTTGCCGCTGCCGGTCTTGGCGGTAACAAACACATGGTCTCCGGCATGGATGCCGAGGACCGCGTGCTTTTGAAAGGGATCCAGTTCGTATTTTGTGGGAAGTGCTAGTGGCTCTGCAGGCGGCCATTGGCCCGAAGGAGGGGGAGTCATTGCATCAGGGGTCATCAAGAGAGTCGTCATCCTGTTGGGTGAGAGGGGTTTGCAGTACATGTTCAAGTTTTAGTAGTTGCCTCTGCGACTGCCTCTGCGACTGCCTCTGCGACTGCCTCTGCGACTGCCTCTGCGACTGCCTTTGCGACTCCGATTGCGATTGTGGCTGCGACTGCGACTGCGACTGCGATTGCGATTGCGATTGCGACTGCGATTCCGATTCAAACTCCGACCACGATCCCTTCTTTCTATTAACCCGTTATCGTCCACTGAACTCACTAACTGCGAATCATTCTCGGTAAATCCCCATTGAACCTTCACAGTATGAATAGGCATATTTCTACAGTCATTTCCTTGTGCCAATATGTAAGGCCACTGGTCGGCCGGAAGCATCCACAACCCATTGGCAGCCTTTTCGGATGTATCTTTATCCCAAGGAAGTTTATGAAAGACCTCGCTTTTGGTATCTGCAATCCAAAACACATTTGTTCCAACATGTGTTATGCGACCTGCTGTTAGAAGTGTTAGTTCATCGTCTTCATACGGTGGCTCCATAATAACCAGTTTCCCTTCCTTATCACAGGTTGCCACTGCTCCGCTGCTAAAAATATCGGCATCTTCGGAATGACCATCTTTAACCGGAAAACACTCAATATACGAATCTGACATGAAGTTTGTATTCCCGCAAGTGAAATCAGAAATCTCTTTGGATGATCGTAGTATCCGACCAGCTGCTGTTGCGACTTCTGTTTCTTTATTCACAAGTTGGATAATCCATCCGTTGACTGGTAGGATGCGGCCATCCGAACGAATAATATCAAATTTTTTAGTATATTCATAATCACCCATTCTTTCTGTTTTTGGAGGCTTCTCTTCGCTTATCAGGATATCCATTCTAGTGTCGTCAATGAAATATATTTTTCTCTTCTTTCGGGTCAGCAGATGTTGCGACGCACTACGGCGACCCAGCGATTCTCTGAACTGCTTTAGGGTCAGCATCGCGGTTTCACTACGGAATATAGCGTCGCTCTGCCTTAGGGTCAGCAGCTGTTGCGACTCCGTGTCGTTCGCCACAGCTCACTACTCTACGTAACGCACAGCTGCCTTAGGAAATCCATTAAACTCTGACGCCGTCACCGTCGTATACGCGCCCATATTCGGCACGCGCAACACGTCACCTTCATTTACTTCCGCTGGTAACATAATCCGATCACCAATACAGTCTCCGCTGTCGCATGTCCGCCCGAACACCACGAACGGTCGCAGCCATTCACCTCTGCGCGCCGGCACGTCAAACACCGGTCGCTGACCATCAAACGGAATATTGCTAAAGACACCATATACCGATTCGTCCACCGTAATGCGCCATTCTGGGTCGCGATCCGTAAGAGGTGGCGGCCACACTCTTTTGCGACCAATCACCGGTGTCCACAATGTGTGTGTCGGTGCTGCCAAGAAGCGCCCCGGTTCGGCGATCCATTCTACATCAAACGGTGCTTCAATCCGTGCAGTCAATAATGCTTTACCGGTTTCTCTAAAAGATCTCTCATCTGGCAAGAATCCGCCACCTATATCCACTACTTCTGTTTTGAATCCAAAATCTTTTGCAACGGCTGCACCCCGCCAACACCGTTGCACGGCTGTCGTATACTGTGATGGCGTCTGACATTCAGATCCAACATGAAAGCTGAATCCGGTTATCTTGACACCGTTATCCCGTGCCGCACGATATATCTCTGGGAGCCATTCCAGTGGTGCACCGAATTTCTTACTAAACGGTTGTTTGCTACCACTGTCTTCCACCAGAAGACGAACCAATGCGTCTCCTTGCCAACCCGATTCTCCTAGCTTCTTGACTTCTTCAGGAGAATCAACGACGGTCCGCCATATACCCAGCTTCTGGGCTGCCACAATATCTTCACGTACCTTGCACGGTTGAGCGTATATGATACTGTGCTCTCTTATACGCAAGGCATCTGTGATTTCTATCATAGAAGCACAATCAAACCCTAGCTCTTGATACTCATCTGCCATCCAACGCATCAACATGGGATCATTGTTACATTTTACGGCATAGAACGGACGAATCCATGGGACCACAGTGCGCCAGAGATACAGCTGTTTGCTGAGTGCTGATCGGCTGATTTCCAAAAAAGAACGTGAGACCGTCAACTTGGATATTTAGGATGAACATTTTCTTAAGCCGGAAAGCGTTGGAGTTGGTTTCCTCCAGAATCACTAACTAAAATAACTCTTTTGAATCTGCTCTAGAATATCTTCTCTATCACTTTTTATCCGAATAAATTCAGTCAGCAGTTCAACCAGCTCTTCCTTGTTACAATCTTTGGCTTTTTCCTTAGATCTACCTACATAGTTACTAGCCTTCTCAGTCTCTCTATATGTGAATGTTCCGTGCCCAGTGGTAGTGACAGAAGCGATCTTTGATAGTATCTTATCTATGCATCGTTTAACAGTGAAGTGAAATTTATCAGATGAAAAATAAATGTAACTCTCATCAGCAAAATCATTTGGCGCAACAGCTGTTCCTTCTGATGAAGCAGAGTTGCGACTGTTCCTTCTGTTGCGACTGGTGCTTCTGTTGCGACTGTTGCGACTGGTGCTTCTTTTGCGACTGGTGCGACTGGTGCGACTGTTGCGACTGGTGCGACTGTTGCGACTGGTGCTTCTTTTGCGACGCGTAGTATTCATTCTCTGGTGAACTCAGAGAATAAATTTTACATCAGAGTGTCTCCAGCTTCGTCGCCAGAGCTCCGAACTTGTAGTTCGCAGTCATCGCGAAGAAACTCATGTACTCTGTCTTTCCATCCCACTCTGCAGCGTAGGCGCGGGCCTTCGCAACCAGAGCAGAACGCGCCTTCATAGCCCACGCGTGAACGCCCGCCATAACAGGAACCATATATGGCGGAGGATCCGCCAGATGTGCCAGAATCGCCGTTTCTATTGTAGCCTGGAAGACCATCCGATTGTAGATCGGCATATCAGGATGAGATGACATTCCCGAATAGCTTGGCTCATTTCGTAGCGGCTCTTCATTAAGAACCGCGGTCTGAATGCAATGGAGAATGCTGCTCAGACTCTGAATGCCAGACCACTGTTCTCCCGACCATGTATTCAGGAGTGATAGACAGACTTTCCCATTCTTATATAAATTGGGATTGAAACGGGTGCGCCCGTCATTCGTCAGATAGGTGAACGCCGGTGGCTCAAACGGATAATTATCAGGGAACCGAACCTCAAAGCAGAACGATCCGCCATAGTATGGCGTGTCGGTGGGTCCGCACACGATGGCCCATCCGTGTGTCAGATCGGTCTCATCAGGAATCCAGAACATACCTTCGGGAGCCAATTCCAGCGCCTTCTTCGTATCTACAGTAATGCGTCGCACAGCAAGAGCAGAGGGAGCCATCCTGATACCATGGGCTACCCATGGCGCACCCGTCACCTTTTTTGGCCCCGTCTAAAAAATCGGCATCAGAAACAGTACAGTGTCAGGATGGAACTTCCTGGGGAGTTCCTAATCTATATGTCAGGTCGTAAGAACTATGCCGACCGGTTCGTATTTCTAAAAGCAGCCCCCGTAAACTCGGAGACGTGGCGCATATGGTGGGGCGAGCCCAGCCAGGATTACGTGATTGTTCCCACTAAGGCCGAACCATTCACACCATTTGTTTCTGAATCTGGACCTGGATCCGTATCCGTATGGATATCCGATTCATCCGCCGCGTTGGTCACGGTTCGTTCATCAATTCATGGAGGAATGCGTCAAGACGGTGCAGTTCTGCCCATTCTGGAGATACGTCCAACCTGGGTCATCGGCAAACCGGCAGGACAACTTAATCTTCCCCGTAATCTACAGGTCGTGGTTCTATCAGGAAATCCTGTGGTTGTTCCGAAGATGCCACGGGAGGCCGTGAGTCCGCATGTTGCCGCCATTGTAGTGGCCCACGCACGGACGGCAGGGGAGGTCTGTCCGATTACGGCAGAGACGTTTCACGACGGCGACATTGCGGTGCTGCCGTGTGGTCATCTGTTTAGCGCCTTTGCTCTGGCACAATGTGAGTATAATATTTGTCCGACGTGCCGGCAGATGGGAAGACCCACACTGTTATGAGATACCGTATATCTATCACTTTATTAGGCACATCGTATAGCACGGTGCGATTATTTATTGAATAAATATATATGCAATACATGTATAATGCCCGTGTTTGATGAACTTGCAACTGATTATGAACGTTGCTCTGGCGAAAAACAGGAGATATTAGACAGTTTACAAGAAATCATTGTTGCTTCAAAAAGCTCATTGGAGGGTAATTCTTTTTATGTTCATGCGTCATTGACGCTATATCCCGAACTATATACGAAACAACTGAATCTTTTTTGGTCTGGAAAACAGGCAGTCACCAAAATGTGCGAAATCGGGTTTAATGCAGGACATTCTACGATGCTACTTCTGTTAGGGCGAGATAAACCACCTTTAGATTTTACAGTCTTTGACATAGGTCATCATCCGTACACCAAACCGTGTCTCAAATATATTACATCAAAGTTTCCCCACGTTAACTTTGAATATATTGAAGGTGATTCCACGGTATCTATGCCAAAATGGATTGATTCTCATCCGACACAGATAGGATCGTATGATGTAATACATGTAGATGGAGGACATACTGAACACTGTATTACAAATGATATGAAAAATGCCGATATTCTCCTGAAAAAAGACGGCATACTTATTGTTGATGATACATACATGCATCACATTAATAAACGTGTTAACTTATATGTATCAAGTGGAAAATATAGAGAGGTTGATGTCTTAGCAACGAAAGGATATCCTCATAGGATTATCCAGAAAAATTATTAGACGTTATCACAGACTCTTCTCTAACATGACCTTTGTATGACTTTCTGTTCCTATATCAGAAATGTACATTCATCTGGCGCATATCTTGATATTCTCTACTTTCTTACTGTATATTGGTATTATGAGAGAAAATCTACCAGGATTTGTCTATCATATTATGTTGGCGACGGGTCTGGTCGTCATCGCCTACCATATATATAAGTCGGTGTTCAAAAAGGATGCGTGGGTGAACTATATCCATATCTTTCTGGTAGGACCGTTGTTAGTCTATATTGGCCTCCAACGAGAGAAAACGGCAAGAAAGTGGTTTGAACTGGTGTTGATGTTGGCATTTGCGTCTATAGGATATCACGGATACTATCTGCTTGGAGATGACTAACTGAGTCGTTCCATTCTTTTTCACACTTCAAGCGTTAGAAACCCACATTAGTCGGATGACCCGTGAAGAGATTCTTCAAGAGTATCTTCACATCAACCATCGCATTAACTCTATATTGTGGCACACTCTGGGTGAGACAGATCTGCATGTTCAGTTTGGGTGAGGCCACACCAAAAGTTGACACGGGTCGCGCCGCATCACACCCGTCAAACAGGATGTCATTAATTCTCCCAATGAACTTTGTTCTGTATCTCCCTTGGCGCAAGGTACTCAAGAATCGGTATATCCGCGTTCTCCGTACTCTAGCGCCGGATTCCTCTGCTTCTCATGGGGCAGACGGAATCCTGACCGCGGCGCCCTACGATAGTGTTCCCGTCACTTTCTCTGATGCGCAACCTTACGCAGAGATCCATACTTATCATTTCCAATCTGGTGTTAAACTGCGGCTGGCAGAGATGCCATCGGCATCCCAGAATGGTGCGACGGTTCGGGTCTTTAAGATGATAGGATCCGTACCGGCAGCTCTGGGGAGTGGTTTCCGTGCGACGAACATGCTTGCGCTTCTTCCTTCTCTTTCTTCAAGTTCTTTCAACGACGCATCGGGTGCTTCAGTATACACCATATATTCTGCTTCTGCTTCTGCCACTGCCTCTGCCTCTGCGTCTTCTGCAGCCATAGCAGCAGCTCCCAAGAAGTTTTCCACTGCGAAAAGCAATCTACCCACAATGGGTGTCCACATTGCCACACAGCTGTTGGAGCTGGCGCAGCTCAAACACGACATGTGTCCGATTACGGCAGAAGAGTTCATTACCGGTGAGACAGCGGTGATGCCCTGCGGACACATGTTCATGCGATTCGGCTTGGAGGAGACCTTCAAGACGCCTGTCTCAAGAAATATCTGTCCTTCCTGCCGGCAGAAGGGAAACATCATCATTGTCTGAAGGCTGATACGAACGAATAAATACAGTTTTTGGCAGAGACATCTATCGTCTGCTTTTTCTCTCCGCGCCCACCCCCAAAATTTGACCCGCCGCCGCCACAAACCGCCAACCCAAGCAAGGATGAACACGCCCTTATCTACATACATACGAAAGAACCGCACGACAACACCCGACTGGAACCTAACCGGCTTCGGCGACTGGGCCGGTAAGTACAAGGTTCCTGAAGAGGAATATGATTCTGTCTTTCTGCCGCTACTCCATGACCATGTCTTCAAGTACAAGCAGGCCACATCACTCCTAGAGAAGCATCTGGCGCAGAGCCCGATCCTGATTGATCTAGACTTCCGTTACAAGGCCGGTGGACCACTGCACCGCCGTTTCACGACAGCGCAACTCCGCGAATTTGTCGCCGCCTACGCCGACGCCTTTGCGCGGTTCTTTGAGCCTCCTCCCGAGCCGCTCCAATTCTTTGTCCAGCTCAAGCCTGCACCTGAGGCTGATCCGGCACACGATGCACACAAGGATGGTGTCCATATTGTTGTCCCGAACGTGACGACTCTACCAGAGATTCAGTATGCGATCCGCGGTTATATTCTGCAGAACGGTATCATAGATCGCATCTTTGGTCCCACGGGTATGACGAATGAGCCCACCGACTGCTTTGACATCAGCGTCATCCATCGGAATAACTGGTTTCTGTATGGCGCTTGCAAGCCCAACAAGGCGTGGTACAAGGTGGAATACATATGGTCGTCTCCTCCGACCATTCATGATGCAGAAGACAAGCGGGTTCCGGTCACAGCGGATCGGCTTATTGATGATTCGTTAACAACGTGGAAGCCGCTGGATCTCGTGAAGCTCCTGAGTATCCGGGTTGGTCATGAAAGCAGTACACCTCTTTCCATGCAAACAGATGAAGGACAAGATGCCGAATGGGCACTGCTCCTCAGCCGGTGGGGAAAAGGGAATAATTGGGCAAAGGCTAAATCGCCTGGTCTGTTTGGTGCCTCTGGTGCAAAGGAAATCAAGCCATTCACACTGGACGGTGGTTCCAGTGGTCCGAGTGGTTCCAGTGGTCCGAGTGGTTCCAGTGGT
>Ga0114960_10002716_pt1 | contig 13698 bp, 8 predicted proteins | sample C_130625_MF_Meta_FD_92637 | JGI IMG/M metagenome (GOLD analysis project Ga0114960, IMG submission 92637) | Freshwater microbial communities from Lake Croche, Canada to study carbon cycling - C_130625_MF_MetaG | ecosystem: Environmental > Aquatic > Freshwater > Lake | place: Lake Croche, Canada... | reverse complement strand
TGATGCATTATTAAAACTAGTATCTGATCCAACATATGAAACAACAGCATTTCCAATAGTATTTCCTGCAGCATAAACAACGCCTGAAGAAGGATCCGTATCAGGACTATTAACTCCAGTTGATTGTAAAACAATGTATCCTACTGCAGTTGATGTAGTAGGCCTCTTCCAAGTTAATGTCATACCATTACAAGTAATATTACTGATGCTTAATGAAGTTGCCGAAGCCGAAGGCTCCAGAGCAAACGTAGTAGTATCTGCAACAGGAGCTCCTGTAATTAAAAAGTTACGTGTTTCTCCGTTAACTAAATTCCAATCGAAAGGAATTAACTTGTAAACATATCTTTTGTTAGAATCTAACCCTGTATTGGTGTATGTTGTAGAATCTCCATTTATTGATATGCTAACAATTGTTGTAATCAAAGAATCGGCAGTGATTGTTTGACCATTAGTATTAGTGAGTGCTGGTACGTTTGGATACAACGCACGTAATAAAACATATCTCTTTGCTGTAGCTCCTGTTGATGGGAAAGTTGCAGGATTCCAGGTTAATTTAATTGATGTTCCAGAGATAGGAGTAGCCACTAACGAAGTTGGTGCCGTTAATGGAGGATTTGACCATGTGTAAAAACTTGATTCAGGACTAAAGGCAATTCCTCCCTGATCATTTAATGCATATCCAGCAAAATAATATTTAGACTCTGGTTGTAAGTTAATACGATTTTGAGTATATACTCCTAATGATGTTTGACCTTCCTGCTGTGCATTGTCATTGATTCCCACAGGAGAATTAAGACTATATACTGTTCCTCTAACCACAATGTCACCTGTTCCTGTTGAATCTAATGATGCTCCTAAGGTTGCACTATTGTTTGTAATATTTGTAACTGTTGAATTTGATAAAGTAGGCGAAATGACTAATGAAGTGGTTCCGCTTGTAGTTAATGCCCCAGCTGTTAAATAACTATAGGTAGCTGGTAACAAAGTATCTTTAACGGTATAAGGTATTAATAGGAAATTATACGATTGGCCACCAACTAAACCGGTAGCATTTGCACTATTGATTTGATTAGCTGAATCAAATGCTATATACGAATTAACTATCGTTGTATTGTTATCCACTGTAGGGGCATTGCCATTTGTTCCAGTAAATACGGGTACGTTAGGTGTAGTGGCTCTTAACAATAAATAACGTTTCTGCGATGCGCCAGTTGAAGGGAATGTTCCAATATTCCAACTTAAATTTATTTGACTAGAAGAGTAAGGCGTTGCTACTAAATCCGTTGGTTGTGTAAGAGGCGGATTTGACCTTGTATAGAAATTTATTTCAGGAGAATACCCTGTACCTTCTGCATTTGTAGCATAGGCTTTTACATAATATCTTTTTTCTGGTAATAAAGTATCAATAGTTTTAGAATATGCTCCTGTAGACGTTGCAACATCTGCAATTCTTACGCTATCAGAAGACGTGGTTCTTAATGAAAACCCTCTTTGAGAAATTGAACTTGTAGAACCAATGCTAACAACACTGCCACTAAAATTAGCACTATTATTAGAAATGGCCGATACAGAAGTAGCGCCAAGTGCAGAGATTTGAACAGGCGTAGTTACCGTATTTATTGAATTTGAAGTGGCTGATGAATTGGTTCCAACAGCCGTAATTTGATAATTGTAATTTAAACCGCCCGTAAGATTAGTAAGGGTATAAGAACTTGAATTAGATGGTATACCTGTGATTGTACTAATCATTTTAAAGTCATCAATGGTATACAATTCATTTGTAGAATTTGTGCCCATAGTTATTCTTACCCTCATTTCCGTTGAAGCAGGAAGTCCGGTAATTATAATTGTTGAAGGGCCTGTTGCTACATTTAAATATCCAGTGACTGCACTGCTTCTTACAATTGTTGGATTAGCATCCCCATCATAAACAGTAGCAGCAGTACCTGTTGCGGAATAAGACCACGTGATATTATTTATATTTAAATCGTTATATATACTTAAAGTGTTGTACCAATTAACACCATTATCCGGGCTAATTTCTATCTTAACAATATCTGCCGGATCGGGTCCATTGGTAAGACTAGCAACAGAAAATGCGGCTAGTTTAAAACTTAGTCCGGTATATTTATTTGAAATACTGTTAATGGGCCCAGAGGTAAGTGCTACAGTACAATTGCTCGCTCCATAACCAGATAAACCAGTAGCCGAATAGCTTGTAGCGGGAGAACCTCCGGTATTTGAACCTGAATAAAAAGTAGGATTACCAGAACCGGTAATTTTTGCAGCAGTAAAGAATTTTAGTTGATTGTTTTCAAAACTATCTACAATACTGGTTGCTTGTATTGAATATGAATTAACACATGAAGAAGATCCTGACCAGTTTGCTGTAAATGCATTAGAATATATATTTGAAGCCGTGCTTAACACAGGTGCTGCAATAGATGATGTAGACTTATTGCCTGATAAAATTGAACTCGTAAAATAAGAAATATTTGAACCGCTACCATTGTAGCTATATATTTTGTAATAATAATTAGTAGTATCGGATAAACTAGAAAGTGTAACCATACTATCGGCTCCTGCATATACAACGGTTGCATTAGATATGGCCGTATTTAAAGAATAAGCAATTAAAGAAGTTGGGTTTGTACTAGGCGCTGCGCCACTTGATCTTAATACTAAATATCCATCTGCACCACCAACTGCTTTATTCCAGGTTAAAGTCATACCATTACACGTAGTATTTGTAAAACGTAAATTTGAAGGCGCCGCTGTTGGTATTGCTGCAGCAGTTGTAGCACTAGATGTTACAGCATTGGCCACTAAATAATTATAGGTAGCAGCATTGGTTCCATCCCAAGTATAAGGAATGATTACATAATTATAGCTTGTATTAGCTAACAACCCTGTTGAGGAAGCAGATGTAGCTGTACCATTGAGAGAAAAAGTTACTATGGAAGAGTTGGCTCCTGCACTTGGTGCAGCCGCGTTACCATTGCTTAATGATGGAGTATTGGGTGCAACGGCACTAACAATTACATAACCCGAATTGGTGGCTCCTGATGCCGGATAAGTAGCAGTAGACCAAGATAAATTTATTTGAGTTCCCGAAACTGTACTTGCCGTAAAGGCGCTCGCCTGTGCTGTTGGCGGATTTGATAAAGTGCGGAAACTAGACTCTGTACTTATTGCAGTGATATTGGCATTGCTTGCATATGCAGCAAAGTAATATAATGTTTGAGCAGATAATGATGATCTTGCTTGAGAAAATGCCTCATTTAAATTTGGAAGGGGTGTTATTGAAGCGGCATTGCTGGATGCTGTTAATCCAGATGCTGTGCCATATAATGTACCCACAACCGTTAGGCTAGATCCACCATCAGCAGTAACCATACTACCAAAAGTGGCCGCATTATTACTAATATTTGAAACTGTTGGGGAAGAAATTGAAGGTGGTGAACCGGCTAAAGTTGCAAAAGTTAAATCATCGCCATAGCTTACCCCTATTGAATTTACAGCAAATGCCCTAATATGATAAGTTGTACCTACCGTTAATCCAGTAATAGAAAGATTATAAACACCGCTGCCTCCGGATCCATCAATGATTTTACCGCCACCTGTAGTACTAGTTGTATCTGTAATAGCATATGTGCTGTATATTAAGCCTCTTCTTGTTACTGTAACTCCACCAGTTGACGTAACATTACCTCCACTATTAGCTGTAGTAGAGGCAATTGTACTAGCTGCAGAAGTAGTAACCGTAGGAGTTACAGCAGTAATACTTGCCGTTAATACAGGCTGTGTAATTGAATAATTAGAGGAAGGGGTTAGGAAAGACCCTGTTATAGTAAGCGTTTTGTTATTTCCAACAGTAGCATCCCCAAAAGCCCAAGTAACGTTACCGCTAACACTAAAAGATTCTCCATTGACCAACCCACTATAGGTAGGCGTGCCTGTTACCGAAACAGCTGTTGTTCCGTTATATGTTTTATCAGCTGCTGAGAGACTGGTAATAGTAAGGGCTTTTGCCGTTACCGTATTACCAGATGCAGCTGTAGTGATGTTTACAGAAGAGGCCCCGGTAGATTTTAATACAATATTTTTTGAGTTGTAGGATCCGTTTACCGAATCGGTAGTTTTCATGCGAATACTCAATCTTCCGCTGGCTGTGCCACTCGATTGAGCAATGCTTATTGAATCATAATAATTAGAACTGTCCTTGGATAACTGAAAACCATAGGGAGCTATTGCTTTTAAGCTATCTGTTAAATTACTTCCTGAAATGGAAAATGTTTGTGCGGTAGAGACTGTACCGTATGTAGTAGTGAAAGCTGAAGCAGTAGTAGCGCCTGTGATAGTAGCTGATGGAGATGCTGATGTGCCTACTAAACTTACATCGTCAATTCTTAATGCGTAAGCTGTTGAACCAGATTTAACAAATCTAATTTTTAATGTATTAATTTGAGCTCCCGAAGGCAAGCTTAATACTTTAGCTTTATACCAACCAACTGCAGCAGTCGTAGCTTCATTAAACAGCGTTGCGTCTGTATTTGCTAGAGTTACCCAAGCAGTTCCATTCCAATAATCTACCGAAAATGGAGGATTACCACCAAGTTGATATTTATAATAATAATAAGTAAGGGTTAATCCAATATAATTGGCTGCTTGAATATTTTCAATAGAAAAGCCATAAGTAGCAAAAGTAATTGAGCTAGTAAAAAATATGTTTCCACCACCTGATGCACCCGTATATCCTGTACTTGGAGAAGTACTTCTAACATCTGCCGGAGCAGCTGAGCCGCCATTAGAGTACGTTAAAGTTGTGGGAGAGTTCTGGAAAACATTTGAAGTAATTGCAGTTGTACTAGCTGGAGCCCCCATATTTTCTTTAAAAATGGTTGTCTGACCAAAGCCTTTACTAAAAGACAGTATCAAAAAAAGAATTGATACAGTAATTGCCAAAAATGATTTTGAGAAATTTTTCTGAGAGTAAAAATTCACGTTCATAAACGATGGTTTTTCTTTTTTTAATAATTATATATAATAAAGTATAGTGTTAGTTATTGGCTTAGAAGTTATAAAAAATACGTATAGTGAAAGTATACAAAAATTGTTAAAAATTATAAAAAGTTGAGTAATAAAAATTCATTTGTTAATAAAACAGTTTTTATTGAAAAGGTTTATTCTTTTTGAAAAAATTATATATGCCTTTTAAGTAAATAAATTAATTAGACCGTTAATGCCTTTACGATTGGGGATTTATAATATAAAATTATTATTGATACACTCACTATTGAGTACAAGCAAGCTTACTAAAATATTTTTATGAAGCAAATTTGAGGAAATAATACGCCGTATGTGAGATTTAAGTATTAAGAAATTGTGAACATTTCACAATGAAATAAAGAGATATATTATATTAATTGAATTGCTAAAAAGGCATTAATATTTTTGATAGAAGGTTTATCTACAATGCTTGCCTACATTGTTGCCCTTTTTTTCCTGAATGTTTAAGAATTAAACGATAAAGAAACAGATTTGACCTAGTTTGCTATTACTAATACTGGATAAATGTATTTAGCAATACTTGCCAGTCAACAAAATAAATTAGATTTTGTAAGACACGTAAATACCATCAAACCACCACTATATATCTATTTTCTTATATCTTGGAACTAAAGATTTCATGATCAACCAGGCAATTAGATAAGCCACCGCACAGAAAGTAAACATAATCAAATAGGCATGTTGAGGATTGTCCTTATATAAATCAGTTAATTTTCCTGCAAGCAGTTAAATAAAAACGCCACCTAATCCTCCGGCCATGGCTCCAATTCCGGTTACCGACCCTACTGCCTTTTTAGGAAACATATCTGATACTGTTGTAAATAGATTGGCAGACCATGCTTGATGTGCCGCAGCTGCAATGGATATTATTGCTACCGCATAGTACATGGCTGAATCATGAAAATTTTCTGTGTTTCCAAAATAAGGAAGCGTTAGAACAATAAAAGGAATAAATGCTATTATTAACATTGCGGTCATTCTAGCTTTGTACACTTCCATACCCTTATTAATTAAAAACAAAGGAACACTACCACCAAACACACTACCAAAAATGGCAATTCCATACACAATAAAACAAGGCCATCTCACTTCTAATGTTGTCATATGAAATAACTTCTTTAAAAAATCGGGAAGCCAAAATAGATAAAACCACCAAACACCGTCTGTCATAAATTTACCAAAGAAAAATGCCCAGGTTTATTTAAAACTAAACAGTTTATTCCACGACGTTTTTTTATCTGAACTATCATTTGTTGTTGTTTCAAATTTATCATCACTATGAATATATTCAAATTCTTCCTTTGTAAGTTTTTTGTGTTTAGAAGGCGTATCATAAGCTAAAAACCAAAAAATTAACCAAATGAATCCAACAGCACCAGTAATAATAAAAGCCATTCTCCATCCTAAATCTGTACCAAAATAGGCCATACACCAAGGAACAAACAAGGCAGCAATCATGGCGCCAATATTTGATCCACTGTTAAATATTCCTGTTGCTAATGCTCTTTCTTTTTTTGGGAACCATTCGGCTACAGTTTTAATAGATGCCGGAAAATTTCCAGCTTCCCCTAACCCAAACAAACTTCTCATCATAACATGAAGTGCAACCGCCCCACCAACAAACGCATTGGCTATTCCAAAAATTGACCAAATAATTAATGAGAAGGCCAATCCTAGTTTTGTTCCAATTTTATCTATAATCCAACCGGCCAAAATAGTCATACCGGCATAAAAAGCAGTAAAAAAAGAGGTAACATATGCGAAGTCGGTATTTGTCCAGCCAAAACCACCTTTACTCTTATCTGTACAAAAAAAATCTTTTAAATAAGCAATTACCTGACGATCCATGTAATTGATAGTTGTTGAAAAAAGCAATAAGGCGCAAATAACCCACCTATACCGTCCAATTTTACTTTGCTGTATCATAGCTTATTTTTTAATTGATTGAATTAAAGATAATACTTCTCTTGTTGAAGATTCTATGGTTGCATAATCTTTTGCCTCCATTAATTTTTTACTAATCAATTTGCTTCCCATTCCCACGGCACATACACCTGCTTTAAACCAACCTTCTATATTTTCTCTGGTGGTATCAACGCCACCTGTAGGCATGAATAATAATTTAGGAAAGATTTCTTTGATGCTGCTTAAAAAATCTGGGCCTAACATATTGCCAGGAAATAATTTTATGAAAGTAACTGCATTATTTTCAGCAACAATAATTTCAGTTGGTGTCATACACCCAGGTGCATAAAACATTCCAATACTATTGGCTTTATCAGCCACTTCTTTTACGTAACCAGGACTTACCATAAAATCGGCACCGGCACTTATATAATCTTCTGCTTGCTGCAAATTTTTTATAGTGCCAACACCCAACAATAAACCAGGCATTTCTGCATTTCTTACTTCCACTAGTTTTTTAAAGTTCTTTAAGGCAGCTTCTCCTCTATTGGTATATTCTACCGCTTTAATGCCGGCTTTATAAATAGCTTTTAATATGTCTACACTTACTTGTTCATCTGCGTTAAAATACAAGGGCAATATTCCTTGTTCAATAATGGTATTAACTACTTGTTGTTTCATTTGCTTTATATTATTCTTAAACGTGTATAAAATACTTTAATCAAAATTACAAAGTGTCATTATTAAATTTTCACTTTAATAACCAGCTTCTTTATGTTTGCTTCTCCTATCATAGGAGCATGAACATCTTCCGGAAAAAAAATAGCAAATTGCCCGTCCGTTAATTGGAAAAACATGTCTGGGCTATCATTAAAAAACTGAACATCTTTTTCCGCATTGTATTCACCTTGGTTTAACATACAGTTTTCTCTTGGCTTCCAGCCTATTGTTTCAATTCCGTTAATGCAAAGTTGAATATCAATGTGTTCATTATGGCATTCGAATTTTGATAAGCTCAATTCTTTTGTTTTGCCAGGTGCAAGGCTTATGATGGATTTTAAACCGTCAGCAATATCTGCTTTTCCCACTTCGATGTTTGACAAATCCACTTCATTGATATAATGAAAAGCGCTTTCAAAAAGAGGATGAATAGAAAAATACTTGTGCGCATTCTTTATGGTATCAATTATCATATTTTTATTTTAATATGCCTAAATTATTTATTACTCTTTATGAAAAATGACTACTGAATTAACTCCATTAAACTTTCAGAAAAATTAATTTTTAATAGCGCATTACATTCGCTGAAATGAGTATAAAAAATGAATCTTTTTTGTAGATAATTTGCGTGTAAAATACTTTATTACAATTACAAGCATAAAAAAGGAGCATGGGCCATTACGTATCCATGCTCCTGAAATAAATTATTGTACGATAATACGATTCGTATACTTGTTTCCTGTTGGAGATGTTACCACTACAATATACATTCCTGGCTCATATTTTTTAGATAATGTAACAAGTTGATTGCTGTTATCTCCATTATGCACTACAGATAAATGCTGAATTTTTTGACCGGTTGTATTGGTAATATCTATTTTATAATCTCCTTTAGGCTGATTGCACATTTGAAGAGTAAACATGCCCTTATTTAATAGAGTTGGATATAATAAAACGGTTGATTTTACATCATAACTTACTCTAAGTGTTTGACTATATTGAAAAGATCCATTTTGATCCACCATTTTCAATCTATAGAAATTATCAGCCATTGGTTTGTTATCTGTAAATGCTCTTGCTACATTAGAGGCTGCTTTTGAAGAAGTTATAGTTCCTATTGAAGAAAAGTCCTTACCATTACCAGAACGTTCTACCTGATATAGTGACAGCGCCGTTTCGTTGGTTACTTTCCAATTTAAATCAACAGAAGAAGTGCCTTTTTTTGCAGTCAATTGTAATAATTTAACGGGCAATACAGTATTATCAAATAAATTTGCCCATACTGTATCTATTTGAATTGCATCAATGGTAGCATCTAGACCTACTGCAGCAGAGGTTGTTCCAAACTCATTGGCTTTCTGGAATAAAACAAAACCACTTATTCCGGATAAATCTGTTTCTCCTGTATCTGTATGATTTACAATAATAGGATTGGGATCTTCATTGGTGCCAATTGTAGAAGGATTAATCCACAAACTCACCTCATCATCTGAACTATCTGCATTAAACCTATATTTTAATACAACTAAATAAGTGGTGTTTAAATCATATGAAGTAGCGCTATATGGAATAATGCTATCAGTCAAATTTTCAATTTTTCTAGCTTTAGAAGCGCCAAAATTTATACCGCCTACTCCATCAGCTTTTACCCATAAACCACCTCTAATTGTTTTAGTTACATTGTTATATTTAAAGAAAGACGTTAAAAAATGATTAGAATCAGCACTAACTGAGGATACATTAACTAAAAAAGAAGCATATACATTTCGGGATGTATTGTCTAAACTATCAGCAAAAGTTCTATAAATAGCTTGGGATCCATTTAATCTTGCCCCTAAACCTATTGATGTGTTGGCATAACCCTGATAGGTTAATCCATTATTAGATAATACACAAACATCGGGAGTAGCTCCTCCATATATTTGAGACCAACCATGATTTGTCATACTATCACCAGCAGGAGAATAATCAAAATCTTCATTAAAAAGCTGTGCTTTTGACTGTAATGAAAGGATGGTTAATAAAACAAAAAACAGGGTAGAAAATTTCGCTTTTTGTAGATTCGCTTTTCTCATGGTAAGTGTTTGTTTCATTTTGGTTTAAGTTTTTTGGATAAAATTAAAGAAATTTCTTTAGGAAGTTATTTTTTGTTCAAATAAATATTTAATCCATTTTTAAACAAGCCGACTGTTGCTCATCATTTATTTATCTGTATTAAAGCATCTAGATAGGCGTCGATTACCATTTTTTTATCAAACTCCTTCATTACTTTTTTTCTGGCATTTTTTCCCAGCTCGATTCTTTTTTCTTCAGGAATTGCTAGCATCAATTTCATTTTATCTGCTAAATCTATTGAATCAGCTACATTACAGAGATATCCAGTAACCTCATCGTCAATAATTTCTTTGCAGCCGGTTACCTTGGTTGAGATACAGGGACGTTCCATACTGGAAGCTTCCAGCAATACATTACTCATTCCTTCACGGTATGATGGTAATACAACACAATTTGAGTTGGAGATATAGCTTCTTACATCATGCACTTCGCCTATATAATTAATCACACCTTCGTTTATCCATTCCTGTAACTCAACAGATGTAATGGTATTTTCTTTTAAGTTTTGCTGCCATATTGGTCCTATGACCTGAAACTCCACCATTAGAAATTCTTTTTTAATGATTCTTGCTGCTTCAATATATTCTATAATGCCTTTGTCTTTTAACAAACGACCTATATATAAAAAAATAAATTTATCGTTGTTAGACTTTTTCTCTATTGGTTTAAAATAATCATGGTCTATGCCCGATCCAGGAATTAATGCAGCAATAGTATCTTTTACAAATTGGTGTTTTAAAAAAAGTGCTTTGTCATCATTATTTTGAAAAAATATTTTAGCTGTTTTTTTCAGCGCTATTTTATACAATATTCTGGCAAACCGATAGACTAAATTTTTACTTTCAAACAAAGGGCCTACTCCAGTTACGTTACTGATTGTAGGAATATTCATTTGTCGCGTGATGAAGTTGCCCAATATGGCAGGCCTAATGGTAAAGGTTAAACAAATTGTTGTCTTCGTTTCTTTCAGCGCTTTTTTAATGTTTTTCATGTAGCGAAAAACACTGAGTGGATTTTGTGTACAGCTTTTAACATCGATTACGGTAAATCCTTCTTTTGCTGCAGCATCAAATTGTTGCGGTGAGCCAGTTGTTAAGATCGTTACTTCATACCCTTGTTTTATCAACTCCTTTGTAAGATTCTTTCTTATACTAAGTGTAGCTAAGATATTATTTTCGAGGATAGCAATTTTTTGTTTCATGATTTTTAAAAACTAATCGTCATAATAATCTACCCGTTAACGTTATTTCTATTCTTGGCATTCGCTTCTACTTGATATAATTTATTAATGCTGAATAAAATACCAGTGTACTATCCTTTGTTATTACTGTACAAGTCTTGATATAAATTTACGGTATCATTAATAAACCTTTTGTGATTATATTTTTCATTAACAAACAAAAACCCCTTCTCCCCCATTTCTTTTCTTATTGTAGCACTATTCACTAGGATTTCTAATTTTTCAACAAAGTCATTAACGTCGTTAGGTGCAGTTAAAAATGCTGTTTGATTTTCGATAACCGTATCTGCAACACCTCCTACATTTGTACTCACGATAGGCAGGCTAGCGGCCTGTGCTTCTATTAAAGACGTGGGCGTACCTTCATTTAAAGAAGTTAGACAAACGATATCTAAACCAGCGAAAACCATATCCATTTCTGCTTGCCATGAAGTAAATATTACCGTTGAATCTGTCGCGTTTTTATTTTCGGGAAAATAATTATATTTTATTTGTTGATTGGCTAATTTCAGTTGAATCTCTTTCCTGGTTTGCCCATCGCCAATGATTACAAACTGTATATTTTTAGCTGATGATTTTTTTAGAAACAACTCTATTACATCAACAAACATTGCATAATTTTTCACCGGGACCATTCTGCCAACAATTCCAATTAAAATTATTTCGTTATTTATTACATTGATAACGTTTCGAAATGTTGTTCTTTTTTGAATTTTATTTTCATTAAACTTCTCCAAATTAATCCCATTTGGGATAACAGTAATTTTTTCGGAGTTGCAAATATTAAAAGTGTGCGCAAGTTCTTCTTTTTGAGAATGACTGATGGCTATTATTTTTGTTGATTTTTTTGCTAAGTATTTTTCTGTTTGAATAAAAGCTCTAGTGATTAGTTTATTAAAATACGAATGAAAAATATGACCATGAAATGTATGAATAATTACTGGAACGCCTACATTACTTGCAGCAAGTCGGCCAATGGCTCCGGCTTTTGATGCATGGGTATGAATAATATCGGGCTTATACTCTTTAATGATTTTTTTAATGGCTCGATAGGCCCTTATATCATTAATAAGATTTAGTGACCTTCTCATCGTTGAAATGTACACAATATTAGCAGGCATTGACTCTAAAATATTATGTCCAGATTTTTCGCTTTCGTCTTTTTCGCCTACAAGAAGTTTTACTTCAAAATTATCTGGCAGGTTGTTTATAATATTTAACGCAACAATTGTAGGTCCTCCAATAATCAACCTATTTAATATATGCAGTACTTTTATCTTCATTATTAATCCTTACTATTACAATTAGGCATTTAAAGTAATATCTTGTACAAAACCTTGCGAGTGATTTTATTGATATAAGAAGAATAAGATAGCAGCCCTATTGTTAATGATCTTATTTTATGCAATAATATAAAGAAAACCGAAAATGGAAGATAAAATCTTTAAATAAATGACCACAAAAAAACCTCGGGGATTGGCCGAGGTTGAGTCGTTTGCTTTTCATAGGAGTTATTTGTATCTATTGAGACTAGAATTATATTAAAACTTCTGTATCACTTTGTCTTTTCTATTTGATACTGTAAAAATAATTTAGTTATACTTAATAGAAAAGGATCGTTAGGTGGTAATTTTAAAATTGGGTGTTTAAACTAAAATATACTAGGTATAGATACTTAATTCAGTATGTTTATTATTCTACTAATTGGACAGTAACTGTATAAATTAGGTAAAGTGGCAATCTGATTATAGAGAATTTATAAGTCTAATGAAGAATTATGAATGAATTTCAGTAATGAGGCAGTATTTTTTAGATTTAGTTTTTTTAAAATATTGGAGCGATGAACTTCAATTGTTCTGGTAGATAAGAAAAGTGTTTCTGCTATTTCTTTGGAAGATAGACCCTGTTGAATATGTTTTAGCACTTCTATTTCTCTTTCTGAAAGCTTACTAATATCGGGAGTGTCATCATCTTCAAATACTTGTTTTGCTAAATTCTCCTGAATTTCTTTACATATAAAAACTTTCCCTTCATAGGCTGATAAAATCGCCTCAAACATTTCATTCCGATTACTATTTTTTGTTACGTACCCTAGTGCCCCATTTTTCAACATTCTTTTTGCAAACGAAGGTTGATTGTGCATAGACACTCCTATCACTTTTGAACCAGGGGAAATTTTCCTTACTAATTTTGTAGCGTCTATGCCAGATATTGGTTGAATATTAATATCCATTATAACGATATCAGGTCTTTTTATTTTCACTACTTCCAATGATTTTTCAGCCGTATCATTACATATTGCAATAACATTGAAGCGATCATCTTTATTGATTAATTCTGACCACATTTCTGCAACTAAGTTATGGTCATCAAATATTATTATTGAAATTTTATTTGTCATGGCTTGTTTTTTCAGTTGAATTTTTTCTGGTTACTTTTTTTCTTTTTAAAATACTTGAAATAGGTATCTCTATATAATATACGGTTCCCTTGTTTTTTACAGATTCTATTTGGGTTGTTCCTTCATAAAAATATACTCTACTATTAATGCTTTTAATACCAAGTCCTTTTTTTACTTTATTAATATCGAATCCGATACCATTATCCGAGTAGTTAATAAATAATTTTTGATTATTATGTTTTATTTG
>Ga0114960_10002715_pt1 | contig 13698 bp, 15 predicted proteins | sample C_130625_MF_Meta_FD_92637 | JGI IMG/M metagenome (GOLD analysis project Ga0114960, IMG submission 92637) | Freshwater microbial communities from Lake Croche, Canada to study carbon cycling - C_130625_MF_MetaG | ecosystem: Environmental > Aquatic > Freshwater > Lake | place: Lake Croche, Canada... | reverse complement strand
ATGGACCCGTAGGACCATTATTACCTGTAGGACCAAATGGACCCGTAGGACCATTATTACCAGTAGGACCAAATGGACCTTGAGAACCGGTTGGACCAATAGGACCAGTAGGACCATTATTACCAGTAGGACCAAATGGACCCGTAGGACCAAATGGACCCGTAGGACCATTATTACCAGTAGGACCAAATGGACCCGTAGGACCATTATTACCAGTATCACCAGTTCTACCGGGAGGACCAGTGATAGAAGGACCACTAGGGCCTTGAGGACCTTGAGGTCCAGTAGGACCAGGAGGGCCAGAAGACAAATTACTAACAGCACCTTCAATTATACTACCTGTTGAATAATAATAATGTCTCGTAAATATCACTATCAAACACGCAAATAATCCTAAATATTTATTAATACTTGTATATAAAATGATAATTGATATCAACACTATATTCGTGATACTCGAATTCACAGTTAATAAGTTTTTAAATATCAGTATCAATAGTATAAATATTGCAATTAATAAACTATATTCTTTATTTCCCATTATTATATAATACATAAATATTATATTCGAATAAAAAAACATAAAACATTAAAATAATCAACACTATATGAAATTAATAAGTTTTGATATAGGAATCAAAAATATGGCTTACTGTATTTTTGATATCTCAGGTTCTCACCGAAATATTCTCGATTGGAATGTTCTCAATTTAATGGAAATAGTCGAGAACACCAAATATGTTTGTAATTGTATGAATAAAGCAAAAAACAAAAAAACTCCTCCTAAAATATGTGGAAAAAATGCAAAATTTATGAAAAACGCCCACTATTATTGTGATAAACACGCTAAAAACGATTCACCGTTCTTATTACCCACTAAAAAATGTTCTCCAACTTCATTAAAAAAAATGAAAAATGAAGAATTATTAAAAATATGTCATGAATATAACATTTTTAATGAGTCTGAAAAAATATCCATCAAATTGAAAAATGCAATACTCGATAAAATGTTCTCCTATTTTGATGAAAAGAACCTTATTCCCATTATTCATAAAAAAGGAAAATCAGCCAATGAAACTGACCTCATTTACATCGGTAAAAAAATGAAAGAACTATTAAATCAAACCGAAAATATAAATGATATATCTCATGTCATTATCGAGAACCAAATATCTCCGATTGCAAATAGAATGAAAACCATACAAGGTATGTTAGCACAATATTTTATTATGAAAACCGACGATATTCATATCGAATTCATATCATCCGCTAATAAACTAAAACAAACGAATAAGATTCCTATGAATAATTCTGAAATACAAAACACATTTCGAGAACCTGATACAGAAATAAAACAAAACACCATTTATAAACAACATAAAATAGATGGTGTTACATTATGTTCTCGATTCTTAGATGAGAATCCATCTTTTCAAACGTGGAAACACGTGTTAGAAACAAAAAAGAAGGATGATTTAGCAGATTGTTTTTTACAAGGAATTTGGTATATAGATAAAAAATTTAGTAACAATCAATAAAATATTAATGTTGCGGAGAACTTAAATATAAAATTTGTTATATTATCATAAATACAATGGAAGTTATTGATATTGGATTAAGTGATTTAGAACCAGTAACATTAAACTTTAATGATTCTGCTTTACCATCTAGTTCTCAACCACCAAGGTCAGTGAATTTCGGCGGAGGTATCGAATTATTAATGAATGATAAAAAACGTAACGCATCAAATAGCGTGAATATTGATTTAGGTGATTTAGATAATTTAGAAAATGAATTAAATCAACTTTCTGGCACAAGTTCATATGGTGGTAGTAGTGGAAGTGGTGAAACAAAATCATTAAGTGGGTTTACAACTAATTTATTTGGATTTGGTGAAGAACCCAAAAATACATTTAAACCTTCGGATTCAGAACGTAATGATTCTAATTTAGGAAGTGCTACTGTTGAAAGTATCGGAACTACTAAAACGTGGGATGGTTTCACTAAACTAAACGAAGTACCATTGAATGATGGTGCATCATCATCCGCTAAAATGACCGATAGAGAAAAACGCCGTAAGAAGCGTATGATGATAAAAAAATTAGAAGAATGGTATGAAAAAGGTTTGATTAAACATAGTTCTCATTTCAATATGGATTCCAGCTATGAAGAAGTCGAGGATGAATACGAAACAGCAATGGAAGATAAACGTAAAAAAGATAGTATTAAATTACAAGGTTGGTGGTTTATGACTTTTATAAATTCAGTCGAATATGCAAATGCCGCATTCAATCCTTTCGATATTAATTTAGATGGATGGGGAGAACAAGTGAGTGAAGATATCGATTCTTATGAAGAAATCTTCAGTGAATTACACGATAAATATAAAGGTGGTAAATTAGCACCCGAACTTTCTTTATTATTACGTCTAGGGTTTAGTGCTGCTGTCGTAAATTTCACCAATAAAGCCCTATCTACGGCCACTCCTGGTTTCAATGATGTCATTCGTCAAAGTCCTGAATTAATGAAAGCTTTTACTAGTGCAACTGTAAATTCAATGTCGCAACAATCACCTGGATTCGCATTTGCAAATAATTTAATGCAAGATAATAAACCACGTGGCCCACCACCACCAGCCCCTGTCGAAACCAAATCCCAACCACCGCCGCAACAGCGCCCTGGTATGGTTTATACCGAAGCACCAAGTAATAGACAGGATATTAATATGGCTAGAGGAGCTATGTTTAGAGAACAAGGGGTAGAAGTAAATAATTTCCAAAGTGCAAATGAAATGCATTCACAGATGCCTTCACAGATGAGAAGTACTCGACCAGATATGAGAGGCCCTCAAAATACCGATATCGATAATATTCTATCGGGTCTAAAAACGAGAACCGTGAATATCCACGAACAACAAAATACCGAAGATAATGATTCTATGATATCGATTAGTTCCTTAAAAGAAATACAAAATAATAATATGCCGAAGAAAAGTAGAAGAAGAAGTGATAAAAATGTAGTATCTTTAGATATCTAGTAAAAAATGAAAAATATTTTATTTGTATTATACAATAATAAAAATATTTTATTTGTATTATACAATAATAAAAATAAAAATAAAATGCCCAATAAAAAAAGAGTCAAATTTAATAGTATTGTGAAAGCGGTTTTAATACCGTGTTCAAAAGATTATAAATTATTTCATTTGACCAAGGATTTATGGTGGGAAAAAGAAGATTATGATAATTTTAGGTTATCTGCGAATAAAGAGATATATGAACTTATGATAAAACATCACGGATTAATGGATTATAAAGATGCCCAACGAATATTATTTCAACCACTTAGCTATGATATCTATAATTTCTTATAATTTATCGGATGGAATATATTTTTCCCCCTCCATACCACACATATCATCATAATATCTAACTGTAGAACAAAATCTATATTCTATTTTGACTTCTTTGCCCACCCCCGTCACCAAATATTCTATCAGTTCAGTCTTTTTTACTTCAACTGGTATAATATACTGACTGCATTTTCCATATTTGGGTTCTCCATTGATAATATAATGTTTACAATTGACGCATAGTTTGTTTGATAAAGCATTTATCATAACAACGAAACAAAGAATCCATAGTAAAAGCATTTTATATATACGTCATAGTATTTTTATATCGATTTATACATTTCTAACATTTTTTCTTTTTGTTCCGCATAATCCACAATAGGTTCTCCATATTTGATATCTTTATACTTTTCATCTTTATAGGATTCATACCATTTATGTATATCTCTTGCTAAAACGTCTTTTAATTCGGGAACCCATTTCTTTATAAATTCCGCATCTTTATCGAACTTTTTACTTTGTATCCACGCCGACATATCACGGAAATAAGGTGTATTATATGGACCCGTACTCGCAATATTCTGCCAATTCAATGCATTATTTGCTATATCATAATCCACTAATTTGGTCGCAAAATATTTCGCCCCCAATTCCCAATTGATTAATAATGTCTTCACCAAGAAATTCGCCACCACCATACGCCCTCTATTATGCATATATCCGGTAGTATTCAATTGTCTCATACAAGCATCCACCAATGGATAACCAGTTTCTCCTTTACACCATTTTTCAAAATCCGAATTACTGGTTCTCCATTTTATTCCCCGATACGTATATGATGTATCTTGTGTTAATGGATATGCATATAACAAACCTGCATAAAACTCCCTCCATATAAGCTGACGTATAAATTCACTATTTAACCCATATTCTTCCTTATATGCGTGATATACTTCTCGAATCGAAATACAACCGAATTTTAGATAGGCCGATAATAAACTCGTCGTTTTAGCGAAATAATCACGTGTGTCTGCATAATGTGATTGTTCTTTCAATGATTTTTTTAATTGGGCGATTCCGTGAATACGACCCCCATGAACGAGAACTTTCGTATTGGGTTTTATAAATCGTTCAAATGCTTTATCTATCGTAATAAGGTTCTCCATTTTTTTAGAATTCTTCGATATATTATTGATTGTTTTTCGTTTTGGTGTATCTACCGGTTTATGGAGAACTTCGTCATAATAAGGTGTAAATTTTTTATAAACAGTCTTCGACCCGGTTGTTATTGTTCCTGGTTCATACATATAATAATCAGACGACATTTGACATTCTATTTTTTGCTTTTTACAAAATTCGGCGGTTTCGTTATCTCGCTTGACTGCATACGGGGTATAATCTTTATTAAAAAATACACACTCTATATTATGGTTCTCAATATACTGTTTTATAATTGTGGTTTGTTTTCCATAAAATAATGAAAGTTCTCCCTCTGATTTTTTTATTTCTTCCGTTAAATCCTCTAAAGATTGGACCATAAATTGTATTGCATCATTCGAACGATACTGATTTGTATTTCCTACTTGTTCGGGTGTAAAAATAAAACAAGTATATATTTTATTACATTGAGAACTTGCTTCGATTAATCCTTTATTATCTGCAATGCGTAAATCTCTATGAAATAAAAATATTCCTTTTTCATATTTTTTTGACATTTTTACTATATATTTACTACGATATACATAAAGAATATAAAAAATTGATTTAAAAATAACTTATTGATATAATGTAACCCACATAGATAAAATGGATTTTGAAACTATATTCAACGACTTATTGGCTGTTTTAAATAACATCGTTTTTACTATACTTACTAAATTGGGTGAGTTATGTGTTATCGCTGGTAATTATATAAACGAAAATGCATTCAAACCTGCTAAAGATTCCATCGGAGTTTGGGCGGTAATGACATATAGTAAAATAAAAATATTCTTCTCCACTCGTAAAAAGGAATTAGAAAAAAAATACCCGGCGGTTCAAATGTTCGATGAATATGCTTGGTATTTCATACGTATGATTCATTCTATTTTGATAAACACTCGCATTGAACCAAAAGAAAACCATTGGATTTCTGTTGCACCCTTATATAAATTATCCAGTGTTCAAGAATCGAACCATAATTATATATTAGAAGAACACACGAATTTATTACCTTGTGTAGAATATATTACAACTACTTTAAGAAATGAGGATTTAATATTACATATGAATGAATGGATTGATGCTACACAAAATTTATATGATGATGAAACTTTGAAAGAAGTAATGATTATTTTAAAATTCGGTAAAGAATATATTTATAAAATTTGTAAAAAAGGTATGAAACATTTACAATCTATTTCATTCGAACTTAGTGATATGCGATTTTTATCCATTGAATATTCTTATCCTGGAATCAATAAACCAATATTTATTGATATTCATAAATGCGCGTATATGATCGATAATGATTTATTATCTCCTGCTTTCATAAAACGTTTCTTTGATTTTAATATTGGTGTCGATAAAGATGTATTTCGCTCAGAATATGTATTAAAAATAATGGATAATAATCTGAATAATTTTGAATTGAAATCAGACCAATATATCGTATTACAAAAAAATGGTTATGTAATACAAAGTTTATAAGAAAAAATATATACATAGATAAAATAATCATAAACAATGTACTTACATAAATATACAAGGATTTGCGGATAACCATCGCCAATCTAATTTATCAAAGTTTTTTTCTATATTTTCTTCCAAATATTTTCCGGCATTCGGGTTTTTACATAACCATCGCAAATCTATTTTATGACGATATTGTTCTAATATATGTATTGCATTGGGGTTCGCTGACATATAAGGCCAATCGACTTCAATAATGTTTGTATCATCGCTTTCAAACAAATGTATTGCATTCGGGTTTTTAGATAATTGTCGCCAATCTACTTTGTTTAGGTTTTCTTCTATAAGTTCGATGGCTTTTGGATTTTGTGATGCCCAATACCAATCGATTTTTTCTGGATTTTCTCGTAATAATTCTATGGCCTTTTTACTGGTATTACTGGATAGCCAAGACCAATCGATTTTTTCTGGATTTTCTTTTAATAATTTTATGGCTTTTGGATTATTGGATAAGAATCCCCAATGAATTTCATTATCGATGTATAAATTTTTTAAATATTCACTTTCGTAATCATAATCATCTTGGTTTGGTTCATAGGGAGGTTCTTGGAATCTCCAGTCCCTATAAACTGGGTTTTCTCTTAGAAAATCTATCGCAGACGGATTTTGCGATAAATTTTCCCAACTTAATACCATATCATAGGGTATTCGCCGGCCTTTTTCTTTCCATCGTTTTAGATAATATGCGTGATGTTCTTTTATTAATTCCATTGCTTCTCGATTTAAACATAGATTTTTCCAATCGATACATCCTTGGTTTTCTTTTAACATATCGATTGCATTTGGGTTTTTTGATAAATTTGACCAATCCATCATATCCGTCTTTTGATTTAGATAGGGTATTAATTGAGGATTTGGATTGGTGGCTAAGTATTCGATTTCAATATATTCTTCATATGGTTGTATCCAGGAGGCGAGTGACATTTTATAAGAGTATTCGATAAGAGTATTTGATAAGAGTATTCGATAAGAGTATTCGATATTTGATAAGAGTGTTATGTGTGGGTACATTGATTTATTTATAAAAAAGTAAATCAATTTTTTATTTTTTTGCGGTTTTCTTCGCCTTTTTGGATTTTCTTGTTTTTCTTGATTTTTTGGATTTCTTCGCTTTTTTTGCTTTTCTTGCTTTTCTTGATTTCTTTTTACCACCGGCACCAGCAGGAGGACCAGCATCGGAACAAAAATGTTTATTTTTTTCACACGCAGCATTCTGTTTTTTACAATCATCATTATAACTACCACAATAACCTTTTCTAAAATTTTCCATTTTTATTTTTAGTGGTTCCAATATATCATTATCTATATTTTTAAACATTGGCATAAGTTCTAGTAACAATTCAATATTTGAGCGTGTTACTTGACCATTGGTAATTCTTTGAATCATATAATTTATATATTCTTTTATTTCAGCAGGGCTTGAATCAGCAGTTGGCACAGCTTTTTCTTGATATTTTTCTTCAGCTTTTGAATCATATTTTGAATCACTTTGAAAATTATCTACTTTATTTGATTCACCTTTTGAATCACTTTGAAAATTATCTACTTTTTTTAAATCATCTTTTGAATCATCTTTTGAATCATTTTTTGAATCACCATTCCTTTTATCTTCAGCCGTTCTATCAGTATTTGACACAGAAGTATTAATTTTATCTAATTTTTTGAAATTATCTATAGAATCAATACATAATTTTGGGTCGTTCGCAACATCTTTGTTCCATATATGTCTATTATATAAATTAGCATATGCTCCTTCTTTACAAATCTTTTTAAAAAAATCAGAATCGTTTGCCTTTGATATTATAAAATCTTTTATTTCTTGTTTTCTATTAGCACTATTATATTCTAAGTTATGTAATAAATTTTCTTCTGTTATCGGGTCTTTCTTATTATTTGACATATTCTATATATAACCGCAATAAAAAAATCAATAAAGGTTTCTAAAAACAATTTAAAAACAAATTGCTAAATAGAATACGGGCGTAATCATGAGTGCAACAGCAATGAGTGTTCCTACCCCACAACATAACCTGCTTGGTAAATGGGATTTATATTACCATTTACCACACGATAAAAATTGGGATTTATCTGGTTATACAATTATAATGAATTCAATAGACACTGCTGAAAAAGTTATTTCATTAAACGAAACAATATCCGAAAATGTTGTAAAAAACTGTATGCTCTTTGTGATGCGTTCAGGGATTACGCCCATGTGGGAAGACCCAAAAAACCGAAACGGGGGTTGTTTTTCTTATAAAGTTATTAATAAACAAGTCCCCGAAATATGGAAAACCCTTTTTTATTTATTATGTGGTGAAACTCTCTGTGTCGAAGAGAAACATAATAAACATATTAATGGTATTACCATTTCTCCTAAGAAGAATTTTTGTATTATTAAAATTTGGTTAGATACATCATTATATCAAGACCCGAATATGATTGTGCAAATACCGAATTTGACGAAACAAGGCTGTTTATTCAAAAAACACGAGCCTGAGTTTTAACATTGCTTTTGAACACAAATTGTTTCTTGTGTTCAAATATCTATAATCTATCTACTAACGGTGCAATCATACATAAAAACTGTACGACACAATAATGCCATATATATGTACATATGACATTTTCTAACTGGGTTTCACGAGTATAATAATTATACCTTATATTAATGACATATAGACCATTACATAAAAAAAATAAACTATTCAATGCTCGTTCTTTATCTATCATAAAACATTTACTTATGGCATATATACAACCCACTGAAAACGTAATCGTTTTACTAAGATTTACTGTATTATATTCTACATATTCTATGAGTAATGCGCCCACTAATATATTTTTTAAGTTTTGATTTGGTATAACTGCATATGCTAACATAAATATATTTAGATAATCAAATAATAAATAATAATCATGGTATTCTGATAATTCATCAATATGTATGATACGGTCTGGATAGATATCATATAGGTCAAACTTATGTATATTATACATAAAGGAAGAGAAAGCCTGGGTTAAATTCGAGTATTTCCATATGATATTCTTAGAATTACGGATTGAATAAGCAGACCATAAGAAAAACAATGAGCTAATTCCATTTATAAGTTGCATCCTAGAATAATATAAAAATTATATTCTATATTTTTTATCGAAAATATATAAGTATAGTATAATATGGATGAAAACGAAATAAATGATATAATCAAATATGTGGTTTATGATATAATTGGATTTATTGAATCTGAAGAATTTTATAAAAAAGAATTTTGTGTTTCTAAAAAGAAAAAAAATGTAACATTTAATGAATTTGCACAATATCAATGGATAATAAACAGGGACTATATAGATGACGAAAATATAAAATATGATTTATGGTGGAGTAGTAGTGATTTTCTTCAATTTCGGAATGAAGCAAGTTTCGAATTATCAATGTTTATACAAATAAATCCTACTGCAAACAAATATAAATACTCTAAAACATTATGGTATGAATTAGATTTCGATAGCATATATCAATTCGTTATTATATATGGAGTTATACCAATTGAATTGATACAAATAAAAAATTGAATATTAAAAAATAAATATAAATAGATGTATTATTATTATAACAAGATGAAGATTGTCAAAAAATATATTAATAGCTTAAAAAAAGATGTTGAATTTAAAGTCGGCGAAAATGCTGAAGATAATTTCTATATCATAGACCATTCACACGCAGATGACCTATGGTTTCACGTACAAGGATTATCGTCTTGTCACGTCGTTGCTAGTATTTATGGATTAAATTTAGATAAAAAACAACATCGTCAAATCATTACACAGGGTGCTGTAGTATGTAAGCAAAATTCGAGATATTATTCTATGTCCAATTTGGCCATTATTTATACTACCATTAATAATATAGAAAAAGCAACACCGGTAGGAACAGTTGTTCCACATTCTCCGAAAATTAAAATTATTTAAACTCTTGAAAAATATGAAATCTTTTATGGTTTCATATTTTTTACTTTATTGTGTCGATTTATTCACTATTATTTCTTTGAGAACATTTCTTTTTATTTTTTCAAAGAATTTATCATCTTCTTCATTCGATGAACCACCCAATGCTGATTTATAATATTTTCTATAATCTATGTTATCTTTAGTATCTAAGGTTATACACTCGGGATGTTCGTCTTTCCATTTTGTCAATTGTTGTAGATTTTTATTAGCCACTTGATTCACTACTTTACGAAATTTGCTCTTGTTATCATCTTCTTTTTCCCATACATTATCATTTTTTATATAAAGCGTTTCTCGTTTCACATCCGTACAATGCATAGGTCTTTTTGTAGTATCTACTCCGTTCAAATTATTAATAATGATTTGGGTGATGCCTTCGATGAAACCAACTTTACCTGTGTTCTCGAAATCTTTGGTTGTTAATTGAAGAGAATTTACAAAATCGGTAATGCTCATCGCATCCTTACACGTTTCATTCAGAAACACATTCAAATTGAATTGTTGATTTGTGGTGTTATTATTCGTCGTATTATTATTATTGATAGTTGATGGGTTTTGTGATAATTCCACTATTTTATTATGAGATTCCAATAGACAATTTTGTAATTCCTTATTTTGTTTCATTAAATCCATAAATAATTCGACAGTAACGATTGGTGATTTTGGTTCAGGTTCTCGCATTTCATTTGTTGATTCTGATTTACTTTCGACAACTTTACATAATTTTATGTGTTTATAATAACCACTTCGATGTGAATATTCTTTATTACAAGCTTCACATATATGCATATTTGAAATAGGTTCTCTGTTTATATTTCGAATATGTTTTATTGTAGTTTGGTGTTTTTCAAAAAGATTTTTTTTTAATGTTGTATAATTACATTCATTACAATGAAAACCAAGTGATTGTATATTTAGATTTTTATTTGTCTCCATTTGTCTCCGTTGATGTTTTGTAGTCATTAAATGTGCATCATAGTCTTGTTTTCGTGACGTACTTATGTCACATATTTCACATACAAATTTTTTAGATATTTTTAGATTTTTATTTGTCTCTAAAATCTCCATTTTTCCTAAATTATGGAGACAAAAAAAAATCTAACTTTTTTACGAATATTTTCTAATAAAAAATTTATGCAAACAATATTTACAATGAAAAATCCGATTTTACTGCATTATGCTTTAAATCGATATTTTACATTTTTTCCAAAAATTTCTTAAAAGGATTTTGGAAAATTGGACATTTATAAATGTCCTTTTTTACATGACCCCTCCGACTTTTTTTTGGGAATTTTTTTAGGTTATGATATAACTTTTTATCTAATATTGATACATTTTTATACTACTATATTGTAGATGAATGTATAATTTCATATCAAAGTATTTATTATTTATCCTTCCATAAATAATAAACGATTACTGTTTAACTTGGTGGTAATGGAGCTAAACATAATTTGATTTCACCTAAAGAAGCCACATCGTACTTCACTATTAATGGTAAATCATTTCCTAAATACATTTCTAAATGACTACATAATGGAGTACATTTAATGAAATGACTCAAACTTTTTAATGAAAACTCACCCTGAATAATGACGGATGCATCGGGTTTTTGGATGAATTCCATATAACCATCGGATTCGGAGCGGAATATACGAGAACTTGCGAAATTTCCTTCACAAGAAAATATCAAATCATTTCCGACTGATTTTATTTCGATACGGTCAGAAATACCATTTAAATCTCTAATAATTTTTTGGAAATCCGCTGTAGGTAAATTAATAACCGTTGAATATTCGACATCAGGAACCACTAACTCTTCTGTATCAGGCTCGATTAATCTCAACTTCTGACTATAACATTGTTTAATATCACCATTATCATATTGTAATCCAAGATGTGATACAATACCATCATTATAATCGGCTTTATCAATATACATCGATAAGGTATCATCATTCGACATTGTAGAAATGACTTTGAATAAATGAAGAGTATTCGCACATACGATAATTTTATCGGGAATACAATTATATTGTTCGAACTTATGAGCATTCAATATAACATTTACTAAAATGGTATGGGTTTTATCAAAATTAATAATTTTCATACCATCCTTAGTATAGGTAATAGTTGCATCAGTTAATATATCCTTAATGGCCGTAATCATATTTCGGATAGGTTGTATTTGTACAGTTTTTATTGTTAATACATTCGACGATTCATTCATATTTTTTATACAAAATATATTCTGATATTTTTATATCATAATTTGCGTTTATATTTGTTTTTTAAAATAAGTTATATTTCCTATTTTACACATTTTATTCTGGTTACATAGACGACTATATTACCCCTCATTCAAATACAAAACCAAAAGAGAACCCGATGTTCCCTCTACAAAATTGAATTCTTTTTTATAGAAAAGTAATTCAATAACCAACCATCTCAATATAATTACTCAAAAAACCAGCAATAATGTCAGCGACTACCGAGCAAAAAACACAATTAGTAGAAGGAATTCGTGATTATTTATCGAGAAACGAATACTATTCATTTAGACCTACCAAAATAGATGGACATAATGTTTATATTTTCATATATGATAAATTCAAAATAGTGACTATAGAATCTATCTTTGTAAAATGTAAAGTGAAAATAAATAATGCCGACGAAGTACAAAATTATTCATTGTTCCATTTCGAATATACAACATTAGAAGAAGCGATCGACCGAATTGAAACCGTGAAAAAGGAATATAAATTATATAATGGAGAACTTGTACCCGAACATCTATATAAATTATCCAAATTAGAAGAATGTATTATTCCATATTCAGAGGAAGAGAAATGCAGTGTTTGTTTCGAAGATACCAGTGATACTACTTTATGTAATCATACCATTTGTTTAACGTGTAGAGAGGCGTGTATCATGAATAAACGGTCCGATTGTCCTATGTGTCGAAACGCGAAAGCCTTACATTATTATAGTAATAAATATAGTCTAATCAATAATGAAATATACACTATCGTTAAACGAGCAATTCATTCCGAAAAAGGTTATCATATTGAAGCTATACCACATCGTGTTTTAGAAGAAAACAGTGAATCAGAAGAAGACGAAGAAAATGAAGAAGACGATTTAGAAATAGTGGAATGGACCATTTCACGAGAACCCGCATTCGTTTTTAGACCTTCTACCCAAATAGAAGATGGTGAAATTATAGAAGATGATAGAATGGATATTGATACATACGATGAAGGTTCGATAATGAATCCGATTAACATCGATGATTTAATAGATTAACCAATAATAAAACGAAAGAAAAAGGAAAAAGGAAAAAAGAGTTGTCATTATTTGGCATCTCTTTTTTTCCGGGTGGCTCGACGTAATGCAATACTATCTGCTTTACACCCCGATTTCAATATATGATAATCCACGACACTCGCATTACCGCCGGTGATAGAACTGGCTAAACGGGCGATTCCCCAAGATTCGGCGGTTTGATTGGGGCGAGAACCACTCGAATAATATGCACCACGGCCTTTATTTACTATTTTTTCCAAAGCTTTTTGAGAACATTTGGTTTTTTTAGCAAGTTCTCT
>Ga0114960_10002714_pt1 | contig 13698 bp, 14 predicted proteins | sample C_130625_MF_Meta_FD_92637 | JGI IMG/M metagenome (GOLD analysis project Ga0114960, IMG submission 92637) | Freshwater microbial communities from Lake Croche, Canada to study carbon cycling - C_130625_MF_MetaG | ecosystem: Environmental > Aquatic > Freshwater > Lake | place: Lake Croche, Canada... | reverse complement strand
CGACCGCCAGTGGAGCAGATTCCCAATGGGCGCTAATAATCAAGATCGCCGTTGGGCGCTCTAGTTCATCAGCCCAATCTGCTAATTGAGAAGACCATAACGGGTCATCCAAGAGCGGAGGTGCGCCATGTCCGAGATATAAAGCGGGGGTCAAAGTCATGTTTCAATAATATCAGATAGTTGAAAGTTCAACTATCTTGACGTGGAGCGGATCTCGCGATTCGCGCATGGGCTGCTTCTTGACTCGGCGATTCTTTGCCCAAGGTCATCCCCAAAAATTTTAGAAGGACGCCGCAGAGGATCCGCCAAAGCGGACTCACATTTTTCAGAGCGAGTATTTTTCGCTGCTCTGGGCTCAACGTCGATATCGCGGTTTTAGCTAGGACTTTGTAAAAGGCCAACGGGGCTCTACCTAATGGCGGTTTCAAAATAAATTTCACTACTTCCGCGGTTGCCGCGCTTGTGGCTAAATCATGTAAAAGAAAATCATCCATGGTCGCCTGTAGCTCTGCAACGGACTCTGGAGCTTGGGTGAGACCCAAACCGATCGCACTCTGACTCCACTCTCGTACATAAGCATCTGCACCTCGATCTATAGAATAGCCGAATGCTTGGTGTGATCGGAGAAATGAATCTGTGATAGCGCAATGCACCCAAAGTAAATAACGAGGATCACTCGCTCGGTAGGTGGCAGTACCCCCCGACTTACTTGGGTACTCCCCCTGTACTCGAGAATGCATCGTGTTGACCCGGGTAGCTTCTTTCGCGATCGCCTCTATCGACCCAAAGGTAGTAATAGTCAGCCAGCGAGAGGTACCGGCTAATCGTCCCAACGGATCCGACTCATATCGGGAATGTTCGCTGACCCCCGTCAATGCCGCTGGATGCGCAGCTTGCAATAGAAGAGCACGGATTCCTCCGACGAGTGTCGCAACTGTTCCATGTACCTGCCAGACCGCACTACCTGGACCAAAGAGACCCGGTCCCTCGCCATGCTCGATTAGCTTTACCCATTCGGGACGACCGTCGGGAGAACCAGAGACGATTTGCCGGAAACGATTTGCAATTCTCGTTTTCATATCAGTAGGAAACTCGGTGTGATCGAAAGATTATTCCGCGATCGCCTCTCGCAGTTGGTTGCCATGATCCACTGGGTGGCGACCGTATGCTTCGAGCCATCGCTCAATTGAAAATTCTCCGCGCTCTGAATGAATCGCGAATTTTTTTAGGTCGGCATCCGTGAGGCGTTCCAAAATTTGAAGCGAAGCTGCCCTCGAGGCGCTATAGACGGCGAGGCTGGCTTCTATCGGCAAAACCTTATAACCGAGCTCTTTCGCCTCTGACCATTTGTTCTCGTCATACCCCAAAATTTGGCTACCTGGCTCAGCCAAAATGCGTCGCAGCCTGCTAGCTGATTGGGACTCGCTATCTGCCATGTGATGAACAATCTGCCGTGGACTCCAGCCAGCGTAGTCAGCCTTGTCAATGTTCTCTGGTGTAATCAAAGCGACTGCCTCTAGGAAAGCTTGAGTGGATTCTTGATAATTCTTTACATATTCACCGATAGTCATGCCAATACTTTAGCGTTTCTACAAGTTTTCTTCCTGATAGTAATTCCGCCAGATCAGTCGATGAATCGGAATAATTCTTGGCAAGGATTTAACTCCGGGAATGAGGGGCATGGCTACTAAGCCGAGACTTAAAAGTCCCATTATCACCATGATGTACGCGTCAGCGTTCGCACCAATTGGGTGGCTATCTCCATTATTAAATGGTGGAATTTGATACCAGAACGAATATAGCCAGAGCCACGCTTGCCCAGGATAACGACCCGTCTCGTTCATCATTCCCCAGGTATCCCCTTGCAAATTAGCCGCGGTGCTCTGATCGTTGAAATAACTGCCGTCTCCCAAAAAGAGGGTTTGCTTTGTATTGTCGTTCTGAAAGTACTGTCCTTGTGAGAGCAAAACTCCGTCGAGGGATCCGGTTTTGGCCATCGTTAACAGACCCATAGCCAATTCGGGAACTGCCCCAAACTCACCTTTGGCTATTTTGGATAGATCCCCGTTTGCCGAGTTTAGAGCGCTGTCATAGGCGCTGGCCCAGTTGCCCCGAGTTGTGGAATCGGCCGAGCGCCATCTTGTTAAAGCGGAGGCCACTGATGGGGAATTATTAAACGTTGAGAGAGGCGAAATCACGAAATCGTTAACGGCATCCACGGGATGAGCAACTCCGGCCAACTGTGCAAGGTGAAGTGGGCCTAAATTTATACCGGGTGAAGCCTTGTTATACGGAGCACCATATCCAGCCGAATCGCTGGTGCCCGCCAACTCATGCACGGTTGTGGCATAAAAATCGGAGGGGGCGCTAGTTGCCCATTGCCTAAAAGTAATCTGCTTATCATCCGGAGAACCGAAGAGCGTGGCTAATGCAACGACAACTATTGCAATCACAACTACGGCCGTTACTCCTTCTTTGATGAGATCGTAGCGACGTAGTCGACCGGCCCATGGTGCCGCTTCATGTTCGGCTAAATTCTGATAATTATCCATTTTTCATCTCACGTCTTACTCTCTCTAATTTTCATTTTTATTGCTATTTTTAAAGGCATCGATTGGCGGCACCACGCCCTTTGCTCTGACGAGAAGTACGTGGATAACCGTGATCAGTCCTAAGATCAAAGGCAGAAATGCAACATGAAGTAGCAGTTGTTGACCCAGATTCGTCACCGTAAACCATGCCCCAATGCCAACAGAGTTGAATCCATCTTTTGCTTCAAAGGAGATCCATTGGGAGTCAAAATTTGTCTGAACCAGATACCCAGTAAACGCAGTCGCGACCGAGGCAACAAAAGCGATTCCGCCAGTCATCCAGGTCATGAGTCTCTTGCCTCGCCATGCTGCCATCCAAAATTTGCCCCAGAGGTGAATCACCATGAAGATAAAGAACAATTGGACGCTCCAAAAGTGAAGGCTGTTAACGAAGTGACCAACGCTCGATAGGTGATACCAAGCGGGTCCCTCGAAGGCCAAAATCAGACCAGAAAAAATAATAAGAGCTAGTGAAGCCAACGTTGCTACGCCAAAGGTATAGATCCAAGAGGCAACATAGGCAGGCTGTGTGTCAGGTAATAGCTTCTCAATAGGTAGGTTTTTCTGCCAGCCCAGCCGAAGCCTGGTTGTCCACATCAGCTTTCTTTTCTTGGCGGACCGGGAAAGGGAATCACGAGCGCCGCTCCGAAAAGTACAAACATAACGATAATGACTATCGCATTAGTAATAGATATCTGGATAAAACTCCAATGAATATAAAGAGCTCGAAGATTCATAAAATGTGAAAAAATTCCCATGCATTCAAGCTACGCCTCGAGTAGTGAGAAGCAAGAACTTTCTCGAAGGGCTAGCACCAATCGTAGGTAATTGAGTGCTAGCACTTAGTCTTTTAGGGTTTACCCCCGAGTGCCAACTCTCCTGCTAGAGTCGCAATAGCTGTTCATTAGATCCACTACACATCTACGTGAACTTCGAGAACTTCGAGAACTTCTAGATAAGGACGCGATCATGGTTGATATAAAAATTATGCAACGAGAGCTCACTCCATTTGAACAGCTAGTTTTAGATCTGATGTGCAAAGGCAAATCGAATAGAGCTATAGCCATTGACACTGGGCATACGGAAAAAGTTATCGAAAATACCGTATCTCGATCCGCGAGAGCCTTTGGAATTATGTCTGACGGAGATACAAATGTCAGAGTTCTTCTTGCCCTGGCGTATCGAACTCATTTTGGTGATTCTGCCTTTGACGCGCTAGGAGTCGAATGTCAACACATGACAGTGAGTCCAGATGGAAGCACGCTCTGCGCTCGTCACGTTGAGTAGCATCCTCTGTTGAGTAGACTGTGTAGCATCGATTAGTCAGATCCACTGATTGATATCCGCAGCATCATCTTAGGAGCGACATGAAACTTCTCTCAGAAATTTTGCTTTATTTCCACCTTGCCTGCATCGTTGCAATTGTCGTTTTACTTCTTAACCAGACCACTAAAGAAACAAAAAGAATCCCCAAAGGCTTCGTACATGCCGGTCTCGGTGCTTTGGTAGCGGGGTTAGCAATGATTGGTACTCGTACCGCCCTGCATCACGATGATCCGATCAAATACGCCGCCTACAACAATGCAACCCTCGCCGTAAAACTCCTAGTGCTGGCAGTCATCTTGTATATTGCTGTGAAGAACGCGCGTGCGGCTTCAATTTCTCGCGGAACCTGGGCCACATTGCTGGGGCTGACCGTGGTGAATATAGGCTTAGCATCTTCGCTATCGCGGTGATTGTTCTAGGAAATTTCACTGGATTTCATTACATGTTGCACTGCTAACTGAAGTTGGCTCCGGACGTCGCTATTGCCGACGCGGTGGCGATAATGACGTCCGTGCCAAAACTGTGCCTACCTCGAAATCTCGGAGCTCAACCTTGCTCCTTTTCCAGTTTTCTAGCATGCGCAAATCCCAAAAAGGCCAATAGAAAGAACAACACTCCGCCTAAAAATGCAAACCAAGCCGAATACATGGCGATCTCTCCCAATTGCCAGAATGCATAGGCGGTCAACAATGTGCCCCGAAGAGTCTCGCCCCTAAAGAGCAATTGCACCTTGTTGGCCAAGCCCGTATTCGATGGAGCAGCTAGTGATTCGGCGCTGATCTCTGAATAGGTCTTCCCACCACCAATTTCTGCCAGGTGCACGGCAATGTAGTGGTCGGCGAAGGCTTGGGCTTGTCGACCGGTCACCAATTGCTCACCCGCAAATTTGGCGATCACTGATTGATCGATAGCTGGAAGCGATGTTAACGAAGAACTTCCCACAGCTGGGAAAAAGATTTTTTGGACGACCAACTGGTTCTTGACTTGCCCGTTGGCAAAGTCGTATCCCCAGGTCAAAAGCCCCCCGGCGACAATCAAAACCATAGCCAAAAGTAGTCCCAGGAAGCTTGCTGTTCTGTCAATTACCTTTCGATCCATAATAGTCCTCTCATTCCACTCATACGCGGAGCACTTTGAGTACGTCGCGGAGTAAGTCTGCTTCCAGCACCTTGACTGCACCACAAAAAGGGCTGGTGCTAGCCCTCCATCAATGCGGATCTGGATCACATCGCAGACTCTCTAGGACTAGTTGAGATATTTATCGAATGACGATTGCGCCATATCGCACTGCTCTACCGAGAAAGTGGGTATCTTATGTCCACTCAACCCCTCAATAGCGAGGGACCCTCGGGAGGAATCTTGAAGAAAACATTTACATTCAAAACAATGGTGCTAGCCGTAGCTATTTCGTCCGCACTCGTCGGACTAACCTCTGCTCCAGCATCACAAGCAGCAAAAACTAAAGCATGCATGGTGCTAGATACTGGCGGAGTTGATGATCATTCTTTCAACGCCGGTTCTTGGGCAGGAATGCAATCAACCGCCTCAATCGCGGATGTTCAGTATCTCTCGTCCGCATCCAGTGCTGACTTCCAGCCAAATATCAAGAAATTTATTGATGCCAAATGCCAAATCATTATCGGTGTGGGTTTCAGCATCAGCTCAGCTATCGTTGCTGCTGGTAAGGCAAACCCAACAGTGAAGTTCGCTGTTGTCGATGATGCCGCTCTCGATTGCAACGCTGATTATTCGGTATGTAAGCCAGTAGCAAACGTCAAGGGTTTAACGTTCTCAACTGACCAGGCTGCCTTCCAAGCAGGATACCTGGCAGCGGGTTACACCAAAACTGGCACAGTTGCTACCTATGGCGGAGCTCCTTATCCAACAGTCACGATCTTTATGGATGGCTTTGCTAAGGGTGTTGCTTACTACAACAAGCAAAAAGGTAAGTCTGTAAAAGTGCTCGGTTGGGACCCAAAGAATCCATCGACAGGTACCTTCGTTGGTGACTTTGCAAATACAAACAAGGCTCTGCAGATTTCCATGGGCTTTGAACAACAGGGCGCAGATGTCATCATGCCTGTAGCTGGTGGCTTGGAAGCCGCAACCATGAGTAACTCAATGAAGAGCGGAAAGTCTGTCGTCGTTGGTGTGGATACTGATGCAGTTGCGTCATATCCGCAATACTCTTCGGTCATTCTTACCACCGTTCAAAAGGGTCTCGGCGCTGCCGTGAAATCTGTGATCACAGATGTGAAGAAGGGTGTCTTTACCAACAGTGCTTACGTAGGAACTCTCGCCAATGGTGGAGTTTCAATGGGTTCATTGCATGACTTCAGCTCAAAGGTCAGTTCACGCCTTCAACTCGACACGAAGATCGTCGGTTCCGGTGTGAAGAGCGGGTCTATCTCACTGAAGTAACTTCACATCACAGATAATCAAGACAACACAGGGGCCTCTCATTACGAAGGCCCCTCTGTTGTTTATACAAAGTGCGTATCATGAATTTATGAAAGGGTTATCTTGTGTCTCTTGAATTACGAGGTGTGACGAAATCATTTGGCGCTCTCATCGCGAATGACAATATCAACCTCAAGGTCGGCGATGGCGAAATTCATGCTATTTTGGGTGAAAACGGTGCTGGGAAATCAACCCTGATGAATATTGTCTATGGATTAGTTCAACCTGATTCTGGTGAATTTCTCGTCAACGGCGCTCCGGTAACAATAAACCAACCAGCCGATGCACTTGCGGCTGGGATTGGGATGGTTCATCAACATTTCATGCTAATTCCGGTTTTTACTGTGCTGGAAAATATCATTTTAGGTCACGAACACTCTAACAAGTTCGGTGCATTAGAGACTACAGATGCACGAGCAAAAATCATGGCTCAGGCATCGGAGTTCGGATTTTCGATTGATCCAGATGCCGTGGTTGAAACGCTCTCGGTTGGAGTGCAGCAACGGGTAGAAATCCTTAAAGCACTGATGTACGACGCGAAAATATTGATTTTAGATGAACCAACTGCGGTATTGACCCCGCAGGAGACGGACGAATTCATTGAGATTATGAAGCGACTTCGTGCAAGAGGAACATCAATAATCTTCATCTCGCACAAGCTCCGCGAAGTAAAAGCTGTTGCCGATAAAATTACCGTCATCAGGGCTGGCAAAGTCGTTGCCACAGCAGATCCAAACTCATCACAAGAGGAACTTGCATCGTTGATGGTTGGGCGCCCTGTCAATCTCACCGAGAAAAAGGCGCTCCATCACGACAAGCCTGTAGTTGTCAAAGTCCGCGACCTGAACGTCACCGACGAGGTCGGACGCGCGTTGGTTTCCCATGTTAGTTTTGATATCCAAGCGGGAGAGATACTCGCCATTGCGGGAGTGCAAGGAAACGGTCAGAGCGAACTAGCTAATGCCATGGTGAACCTGCATGAACATGTTCATGGCTCAATTCTCCTTGACGAGCAGGAAATCGTCGGTTTGTCAGTCAATAAATCCCTGCATGCGGGCATTGCTTATATTCCCGAATCTCGTGAACTTGATGGGTTAATTGCAAAGTTCAGCATTGCTGAAAACCTCATTTTGGATACCCACCAAGAGCAGCCATACTCGAGATCGATCTTCCTTTCTCACAAAAACGTAGAAGAAGAAGCGAAGAAAAAAGTCATCGAATTTGATATCAGGACGCAATCAATTGACTCCCCCGCATCCTCACTCTCAGGTGGTAACAAGCAGAAGGTTGTTTTAGCACGAGAGCTATCGCGGCCTGTGAAGTTAGTTGTTGCCTGCCAGCCGACGCGTGGACTCGATGTGGGTGCGATTGAGTTTGTTCACAAAAGGATTTTAGAAGAGAGGGAGAGTGGGCGAGCAATTCTGCTTTTTAGTACAGAGCTTGACGAAGTCATGACATTAGCGGACAGAATTGCGGTGATGTACCAAGGGGAAATTCTTTCTATCGTAGATACATCGGCCACTCGAGAGGAAATCGGTCTATTGATGGCAGGTATCAAATCATGAAAAAGTTTCTTACTCGAATTGCAGAATCTGCTCTTCTTCCATTTTTATCGGTTCTCATGGCTTTTTTTATCTCAGGAATCTTGATTGTTTTTTCAGATACGCAAGTACTTAAAGTTATTGGATCTCCACTAAAGTTTATACAGCGCGCTAGCTCTTCGGTATTTCATTCATATGTAGCCCTCTTCGAGGGGGCATTCTTCGATCCCAATCTCGCGCAAGGCCATAGCCTATGGCAGGGGTTTTATCCTCTCTCCGAAACTATCGTGACCGCAACTCCATTGATTCTGGCCGGACTCGCGGTCACGCTTGCATTTCAAGCTGGCTTATTTAACATTGGTGCGCAAGGACAGTTTATTTTTGGCGCGTTAGGCGCTTCATATATTGGCTTTCATTACTCGTTTCCACCTGTTATCCATGTCATTCTGGCCCTACTCGCTGGTGTTTTTGCCTCGAGCCTTTGGGGTGGTTTCGTTGGTTTCCTCAAAGCGAAAACTGGTGCCCACGAAGTAATTGTTACCATCATGATGAATTACATTGCTGGATTTTTTATTCTTTGGGCACTTAAAACGCATACCTTTTTGCGGCCGAGAAGAATTGATCCGCTAGCTCCTGAAGTGCAGCCAAATGCACAACTTCCACATCTTCTAGGTACCACGATGAGATTGCATGCCGGAATCATTATCGCTCTGCTGGCGGCGGTATTTGTCTGGTGGCTTCTGAATAAAACAACCATTGGCTTTCAATTTAGAGCAGTTGGAGCTAACGCATCTGCGGCAAAGACCGCAGGAATATCAGTGAGTCGTACAACTATTTTGACGATGACCTTTGCCGGTGCTCTTGCCGGACTGGGAGGAGCGGTCCACGTGCTGGGAAGTCAGTATGCGCTCACTGCTGATATCGCCGGCAGTTTTGGCTTCGATGCCATAACTGTTGCCTTGTTGGGTAGAGGTAAGCCTACGGGGACAGTTTTTGCTGCGCTACTTTTTGGAGCCCTTCGAACAGGTGGACGCACAATGGAAGCAAATACAAATACTCCTCTAGACATTGTTCTCGTCATCCAAGCTCTCATTGTGCTCTTTGTGGCTTCACCTTCTATGGTCAGATTCCTTTTTAGAGTAAAAAATCTACGCTCTCAAGGGACGTTGGCTTCAAAAGCATGGAACAGCTAATGGCAAAGATCTCTGCCGCAGAAAAGCGAAATCTGCGAATTGCTGCTGTCCTGGGGATCCTTAATCTCGTTGCTTTGATTAAATGTGGCTTAGGAAACCATTCTTCGGAGTCAACAACCTTTGGTTTAACACTGGGCCGCGAATGGACCGTTATTCATTCGATCGTCATTCAATCTAGCTTTGGTTCCATCCTCTTTGCCACGCTGGGGTTGATGGGAACTGCGCTCAATCTTGGACTCGTAAAATTGAAGAGAAACCCAATCCCTGGTACGGCGATCGCCGCCATCGGAGCGCTCTTCTCATTCATTTGTTGGGCAGCCACCGGAAAGTTCATACCGCTGACTGGTTTATTTCAAGGTGCACTGATGCTGGCCGTACCTCTGATTTTCGGCTCTATGTCAGGTCTGCTCTGCGAGCGTTCTGGTGTCATTAACATCGCCATTGAAGGTCAGTTATTAGCAGGTGCTTTTGCCTCAGCAGTTGTTGCCAGCGTGACTCATAAAACAATGCTCGGTCTTATTGTTGCTCCTATCGCAGGGGCGGCAGTTTCGATTTTGTTAGCGACTTTTGCTATCAAATTTGGAGTCGACCAAGTGATCTTGGGCTTTGTTCTTAACGTACTGGTCATAGGTCTCACCGACTTCCTTTACAAGCGGTTACTCATTCCTTATCAATCCACCTGGAACACCGCGCCATCTTTCTCGCGAATAACAATTCCGATTTTAGGGAAGATTCCCATTATTGGACCTATATTTTTTGATCAGACGATCATTGTTTATTTGATGTATGCAATCGTTGCAATAATCTCATATGCGTTATTCAAGACTCAATGGGGCCTGCGTACACGATCTGTGGGAGAACATCCAGAAGCTTCCGATAGTGTTGGTATCAACGTCAACAGGTTACGGTTCCGCAACGTTGTTATTGCGGGTACCGTCGCTGGCTTAGGCGGCGCTTATTTCACGATCGGCTCAGTAGGCAGTTTTGGCAAAGAGATGACCGCCGGCTCTGGGTTTATCGCTCTAGCCGCACTGATATTCGGAAGGTACACGCCGAGTGGTGCCATTCTGGCTGCTCTCTTCTTTGGATTTGCAGATAATTTGCAAGGCACATTATCAATTATCGGTTTTGCAGTTCCGTCAGAATTCATGTTGATGGTTCCCTATGTTGCCACCATTATCGCCGTATCAGGATTAATTGGCCGAGTGAGAGCTCCAGCGGCAGATGGAATCGCCTATCGCCGAGGAGAATCTAGATGAGGAAATCTACGTGAGTGGAATAAAAAAAATCCAAGAAACTGCCATTGATTGGGATGCATTGCACGCTGAGGCAAAACAGGTCATGACTCTCTCCTACTCCCCATATTCCAACTTTCCGGTTGGAGTAGCAGCGCTCGTAGATGACGGTCGAATTGTGACCGGGTGTAACGTCGAAAATGCTAGCTATGGACTTACCCTCTGTGCCGAATGCGGGTTGATATCTAATTTGATTGCTAGCGGAGGTGGGCGATTAATCGCAGTTCTCTGTGTTGGCAGTGATGGCGAATTTCTGGCACCGTGTGGACGTTGTCGTCAATTACTTTTTGAACATGGTGGTAGCGATTGCTTGCTCATGACGCCAACAGGGGCCGCGCCCCTTTCAGAGATGCTCCCATGGGCATTCGGACCGGAGGATCTCACATAATGTCAGAGAAATTTGCAGCGGTAGAGATCATCAGTGCTAAGCGTGATGCGTTCGAACTCAGCGATGCCCAGATCGATTGGGTGATAGACGCTTACACCCGTGGCACGGTAGCGGATGAACAAATGTCCGCGCTATTGATGGCTATTTTGCTCAACGGAATGTCTATGAAAGAAATTGTTCGCTGGACAGATGCCATGATTAACAGTGGCGAACGAATGAATTGGTCGGCGCTGAGTAGGCCAACTGCGGATAAACATTCAACAGGTGGCGTCGGTGACAAGATCACGCTTCCGTTGGCACCGCTCGTGGCAGCGTGTGGAGGTGCAGTTCCGCAGTTGTCTGGCCGCGGATTAGGACATACGGGCGGAACGTTGGACAAGCTGGAAGCTATTCCGGGTTGGCAAGCTTCACTCTCTAATGCCCAGATGCTCGCTGTTCTCAAGGACTGTGGCGCAGTGATCTGCGCGGCGGGAAGCGGACTAGCGCCGGCGGACAAGAAGCTCTATGCGCTCCGCGATGTCACCGGTACCGTGCCCGCTATCCCTTTGATCGCGTCAAGCATCATGAGCAAGAAAATTGCCGAAGGAACCGGTGCGCTTATTCTGGATGTAAAAACCGGAAACGGGGCTTTCATGTCGGATCCTTCAAAAGCTCGTGAACTTGCCCAGGTTATGGTCGAACTAGGTGAACGAGCTGGCGTCACTACTCGTGCCTTGGTGACAGCCATGGATGTTCCTCTCGGCCTGACCGCGGGAAATGCACTTGAAGTCCGAGAGTCGGTAGAGGTTTTGGCCGGAGGTGGTCCCGCGGATGTTGTAGAACTTACCTTGATTCTTGCTCGCGAAATGCTCGATGCCGCAGGGATTAAATCGGCACTAGAGCCAGAAGAGGCTCTAAAAAATGGTGCCGCGATGGATGTTTGGCGCAGAATGATTAGAGCACAGGGAGGCGATCCTGATGCGAAACTACCGGTAGCCAAGGAGAGCCATCAGATTTTGGCAGAGGAATCAGGAGAAATTTTAGAGATGAATGCACTAGCGGTAGGCATCTCTGCCTGGCGACTTGGCGCGGGTCGTTCTCAACAAGGCGAGTCGGTGCAAGCAGGTGCAGGGATCGAAATCCATGCAAAACCTGGGGACTCCATTAAGGCTGGTCAACCATTGTTCACGCTCCACACCGATGAACCAGAGCGATTCGAGCGCGCTACCGAGGCGCTTGATGGCGCGGTTCGTATCTCAGACTCGGGCGAAAAAACCCAACGACTTCCGTTAATCCTTGAAAAAATTACCCGTTAAACTCAAAGCTATGACTTTAGAAAAAACACCCTCCCCTGATCAAATCAAACGTATCCCCAAAGCCCTACTACATGACCACCTTGATGGTGGACTACGTCCGCAGACCATCATCGATTTGGCGGCGGAAATTGGCTACGACAAACTTCCCTATACCGAAGCCGAAGCGCTCGGCGCGTGGTATTTCGAAGCCTGTAACTCTGGCTCGTTAGAGAGATATCTAGAAACTTTTGATCACACGATTGCTGTCATGAAGACCAGGGCGGGGATGATCAGAGTCGCCCGTGAAGCGGCGCTAGATCTTGCCCGCGACGGAGTGGTTTACGCAGAGATTAGAGGCGCGCCAGAGCTATTTGTTGGCGAAGAAATGACCCTAGATGAAGTAATCGAAGCAGCAACCGAAGGCTACGAACTGGGAATGGCTGACGCCAGGGCCGAAGGGCATGTGATCCGAGTAGAGCAAATACTTTGTGCGCTTCGACAAAATAATTGGTCCGATGAAGTCGCTCGCAAAGTCGTGAAGTATCGCGATCAACACGTTGTTGGATTCGATATCGCCGGACCCGAAGATGGCTTTCCGGCGAAAGATTATCTCTCAGCCTTTGATTACCTCCGTGCCGAAAATGCCCATTTCACCATCCATGCCGGTGAGGCATATGGCCCGGCGTCAATTTGGCAAGCTATCCAGATCTGCGGAGCAGAAAGATTAGGACACGGCGTTCGAATCATTGATGATATCGAATTTCGCGACGGCGCTGCCGAGCTCGGCCGATTAGCTTCCTATGTTCGCGATCGCCGAATTCCACTCGAGCTCTGTCCTACATCCAATCTTCAGACAGGAGCGGCAAAAGATTATGAATCTCACCCAATAGGAATTTTGGAAAAACTCCGTTTTCGCGTAACAATCAATACCGATAATCGCTTAATGAGCGCAACGTCGATGTCGAACGAGATGCAGAAAATTACGGACGCTTTCGATTGGACTTTTTTGGATCTGCAACGGGTTACCGTAAACGCACTAAAGAGCGCTTTCATTCCCTTTGAAGAGCGCCTTGAAATTATTGAAAAAATTGTAAAACCAGCATATTTGGAGATCAGCGCGGAATTAGATGACGGGCGAAATTAAATTCCGATTGGATGCCATACCGTTTTGATCTCCATAAAGTTCACAATTCTCTCAGGCGATTTGATCTCCGAAAATGTATGAATCCTCTTCAAATTTCCTACGCCTTCAATCTGGGCTTGCTTCAAAAGCTCTGAACTTAATCCACTGCAATCCATAGCATCGACATCCATATGCGAGGCCGCCCACGGTGCCAACTCTGAAGATTTGCCTGTCAGTACATTGACAACACCAGCAGGCAGATCACTCGTCGCCATGCATTCCGCGAATGTTATTGCCGGCAGAGGATACTTTTCAGAGGCGATGACGACAGTAGTATTTCCCGAGACAATCACTGCGGCAATCGCGCCAACCAGGTTAAGAAGCGAATTCTCGATCTCCGCGAATATCACTACAACGCCAATAGCTTCCGGAATAGAAAAATTATAAAAAGGTCCGGAGACGGGATTTGTTGAACCGTTAACGACAGAAATTTTGTCGCTCCACCCT
>Ga0114960_10002713_pt1 | contig 13698 bp, 26 predicted proteins | sample C_130625_MF_Meta_FD_92637 | JGI IMG/M metagenome (GOLD analysis project Ga0114960, IMG submission 92637) | Freshwater microbial communities from Lake Croche, Canada to study carbon cycling - C_130625_MF_MetaG | ecosystem: Environmental > Aquatic > Freshwater > Lake | place: Lake Croche, Canada... | reverse complement strand
TTTGATGGATATCCATCAAATCAAATGTACCGAATAATAGCAGAGATGAAATTATTATCTAATTTAGGTGATAAAAAGAGTACTCGTAAGTTTAAATTAGATTATTTAGAATCGTATTATAGTTTCAGATCATATGATTCTTATCATAGCATTAGAGGTGGAACTTATTGTGGTTCTCTTTATACTTTTAATGAATATAATCCAGATACTGGAAACTACAAAGGATTTGATGAAGGAGAAATTGAAAAACATATAAGTTTAAAACAAACTGTTGCACATATGTTTGTTGAATATCTTTATGAATGGATTATTGATATAGAAGAACCAGAATTAAGGATTACACATATAACCACAGGCAATGCAATTAAATTTAAAATTAAAGATTTAGCTAATTCAACTAACACTTCAATTACTGTATCTGGTAAATCAGTTATGGAACAGATTGAAGAGTTTTCGGAAAAGACAGAAAACGATTTGGAAGCATTAGAAGAAGAACATTTCTTTGGTAGCTAAAAGGAGCTAACAATGAGTATGGATAGCAAACGATTAAATAGAAGCCAGAAATCATCTTATTTAGTTTGTAGAGATATTATAGAATTAAAAGATGAAATTAATAATAATGATTATGAATTTATATGTTCTATTTTATTTGGTGATTATTGGACACAATACAATAATCTAACAGCCTCACAAATAGAACTTGAGTTTGAGGATATGCTAGGTGTGATAGATGAATATAAGAAGGAAATGATTGAACAATTATTTATACAATTATTTCCAGATGAAGTTGAAAAGCCTCCAATAGATTTTTCTGCATTTGCAAATAAAAAGCTAAAGAAAAGTCTATAGTAGTTCGATAATATAACTAGTGTCAAGGATAACTCTAGTAAAGCACAAGGATGTATGTCATGGTTCACTTTATGCGTATGGTTCTTTCTTCTATTTGTTTAGTTTTAGTATTTTATGAACTTATGTTAGGTATAAGTTTAACAACTTATATAGCCATAGATATGCAGGGTTGGTTTTTCTTTGAATGGTTAGGTAACAAGAGGGAATATAAACCAGTACAGCACGATGTTATACTATGTGATGTAATACCTTTCTTGTCTCAGATTATACTTTTTTATAAAATTTCCATTTGACAAAATAGAATGAATTCAATAGTGTAACAATAGGAATCCATACTATAAGTTTTAAAGGGATATTAAAATGGATAGTTTTCAAGTTTTACAAAATGAAATTCTACAAAGCATTGGTGTTGAAGCTTATATAGATCCAAGAAAAGCTTTTATCGACAATTGCAAAATGGTTGAAGATCAAGAAATTTCGTTTGCATACAATCGAATTAATGCAGTTTCAAGAGAAGAACTTTTAAAGAATTTTTCAAAGTATAATTATTTAATTAACATACTAGGAAGTAGCAAATACACAAAACATACTTGTGACAACTTAGTAAGTTTATCTAGTAGATTTAGAATGAGGTTTAAAGCTTGGGAAAGAATAATTTTCGAGGATGCTTCATCTACATTGAATTATTTAAAAGTATTTAGAGAAAGTAAAATACCAGATGCGGAAGTCGTAATATCTAAAGATATTTACGCAAGTTACGATTATGCTATACATTCTTGCAGAAGATTTACTTTAGGTGAACCAAGTATTTTTTTAGACAAAATATTAGCATTAAAATATTGTTGTCATTTTAATTTTCGCAAAGAAGATTTAGAAGATTATTTGTTTGAGCCTTTGGTAAATCCTAACAGGTGTGATAAAACTCTAATGAGAAGTGTTGATCGTTATGTTGTGCAATTTAATATTCCAGATAATGTTAAGCTGAGAAATTTATTTAGCATATATGGTGAATGTGCAATTGAATACACTAAAAAAACATTATATGGAGAAAGGTTTCTTGAATTTGAAGAGAAGATTAAAAAAGACATTGATAATTTTAACAATTCATTGATGACAACAAATGTTTTAGATTTTGATAGTGATATGCCTTTTAGTTATATTAGTTCTTTAAAAGACCCAATAAGCTTTGAAGAGGGTTATAAATTTGCAATTGTTAATTCTTCTGTTCCTAATTTACTTGAGTTTTTCGTCACGAGAAATATTAGAAATACAGAATTTGAAGATAGGTTAGTTAAATTTGGTAGGTCATCTTGTATTTTAAAGTATTTAAAAGTTTTGCCAAAGAAAGAAAGGATTAAAGGATTTGAAGATATTCTAAAGCAAGATTCTACTATGATGCTTCAATATTGTGTTTATCATTTAGAAGAAAGATGTTTAGAAGCAGAAGAAAATTTCTTTAATATTTGTTCTGTTTATGAAGCTTGGCATTATGTGCGTGATGTTATAAAAGTAGAATGTTTAGCAGCAGAGAAAGTTTTATGCACAAGGTCAGATGTTGCTGTAGAGTATGCAATACTGACCAATAAAAGGTTTATAGAAGCCGAGTATAGTATTTTTGGTAGAAATACTAATTTAGAAATAGTTACAAAGTATTTAAAGCATTTATCGGATATCTCTCCAGATAATAAGATAAAAAGAATTGCAAAAGCAGAAAAGTTTTTAGCTAAAAGTTTTCAATTATCAATAGATTATTCTCGGTACACAAACAGGCGTATTAAAAAAATAGAAGATGATCTTATGTATAGTTTTTCTAATTTGATAAGATCACATCAGAATCTTTGTCAAACAATACCTTCTGAGATAAAAAGAAGTGAAGAAACATTAAATGAGTTTATTAACAATCGTATTTTAAATTATGCTAAGAATGTATTTTTTGGTAAACCATGGCCTGAGTTAGAAAGACTTTATCCAGATATTGTCAACAATGAAACTTACAAAGGAATATTGAACAATGGAAGTTCCAGACCTAAAAGACAAAGAAGGAAACCAAGTGGAGTTGATTTACGAAAAGAAAGTGAAGGGGTTGAAGCGGGGGAGCAAGCCTCTACTTGATACACTTAGTATGTATGCCAATTCACAAGGCCAATGGTTTTATGAAAAGGCAGATATTGATAAACTTATTTAAAGGTTTGATTTAAATCAAAAAGTTTTTTAAGAAAGTTGAAATTTTGAAACGCCTTAAACCGATATAGTAGTAGAGGAAGAGTGAAACATTTAAACAGGAGAAATTATCATGGTAGCTTTAGTAGAATGGATACCAGAAGAATATCATGTTAAGTGGTTGAAGGAAGTGTTTGATTTCTTAAAAGAAGGTGGCAACTGGATAGCACCTGCAACTAATCACATTTTCCAAAAGCAAGGCAATACCTTGGTATGGAAAAACCATGATGTTATGAAAGATGAACATGAAATCTATGCTCGCTCATCAATCATTGGGAAATATTGTGGAATAGAATTAATAAAGGAAAATAAAAATGATTAATGAAGAAGAGTTCAACAATCTTATAAAGTTAAACAGAGATGATCTTGCAGCACTTGCAATAAAGCAAAATGAAGCTGAGTTGCAAAAACTGCGTGATGAAGTGAAGAAACTTACTGAAGAAGTCCGAAGAATTCAAGGAGATTATTTATGAAAAAGTTTACCATTAAAGAGAAGATTGCCATTTTGATGGCAGAGGATATACTTGACATCAGAGAATCTATTTCTGAAAAAGATTATAAACTTATATCTGATATTCTCATGGGAGAAAGATATAAACCTTATGCTGAGTTAAGTAAGCATGATATTGATGAAGAGTTTGATAAGAGGTATGATGATATTAAAGATAATGCTGAAGCTCTAGCTTTGGCTCATGTGTTAAATGGCGAACCTATTGATCTTTTGAAACATTAACAAGGAGATTGTTTATGAAAACTAGACTAAGTCCTAATGTGGCGTATGAAGCTCTTGAAAACACACCTGCGTTTGGTGATAAGAGAATCCCAACAAGTAATAAAGATTATGGTGATGATGAAACAATCGGTTTATGTTTAAAGCGTAAGAATGGAAACTTATTTGAAGGTGACCCTAATGATAATTTTGCAATTTTCTTAGGCGAGGTAAACGATAAGTTTATTGTTGGAGTTAATCAACTTGGAAGTAAATTTAATTTTTCTGCGTGTGAAACATTTGATTCCAAGGAAGAAATGATTGAAGAATGGATACTTGATTAAGGAGCATATAATGTTTGATATACCTGCGATAGTTAAGTTTGTAGAATTAAATGAATATGAGGTTTCCTTTTCAATTAAAAAACCTTATACTCGTAGTAGCGAGATTGTTAAGGCAAGTTCATCAAGTGCTGCTAGAAACATTATAGAGGCACAGTATGGAAAAGATAAAATAACTATTATTTCCGTGCGTCAAGTAAAGTGATTTTCAAGTGAACAATCTGGTGTAACAGAAATTTTATTCTGGGCGTGTATTAAAGTATGTTACTCCAGCTTGTATTTTTTAAATTTAACAAGGAGAATGTAAGATGAATGATAAGTTTTTAGAAGAATCAATCGAAAAAATGAGAACTGGTGCTTTAGAAGACAAAATAATCCCTGAAAAAGTATACAAACTTAACATGGGAGACAAACAAGTTTCTTTTACTGGAGCAGAGTTACTAGAAACAAATACTGCGTTTCTAGCACTATTCGATGCAAAAAAAAGTGGTGATGAAAAAAAGATAAAAGAAGCTATGGAGCTTATTTCAAAGTTGTAACAAGGATAATTAGATGGCAAAGTCCTATGCCAGTAGTCATTATTTAAAAAGGAGATTTAAAATGCCAAAGGCTATAGTTATAAATGTTAATGGTGAAGTAGAATTAAAACAATTGGATGGGTTGCAATCATTGCAAGATACAGTAGGTGGGTACATTGAAGGAATTTATTTCCCCAGATTTGCAAATTGTACTGGTATTGTTAATGAAGAAGGAAAGTTAGATAAACTTCCATTAAACATTATTGGGACTGCAGTTTACATACTTGGCTCTTCAGAAGACATTAGCATATTAAATAAGTTTATTAATAAAAACTTAAGCCAAGAAGATTTATTTGATGTCATTGTTGGCAATATGATTATCAACGGGCCTACTGATGAAGAAGGTGAGAGCACGGATGTCCCAGAAAAAGTAATTTTATTAGTAAATTTAATAGCAGAATATGTTAAATCTAATAAAATATTATCAGTTCAGGACATGCAATTTTTGCAAGATGTATTCAATACAGTAAACTTACAATCAACCTTTTAAAGGAATAGATATCATGAGAGAAAGAGAAAAGATCATACTTGAATATTTAAAAGAACAAGGTTACCAAGCTAAGGCTGATAAAGATGGAGACATAGTATTCAAGTGCGAAAGTATGAATCTTGCAATATTAGTTGATGATACGGATGAAAGTTTCTTTAGACTTGTACTTCCTAATTTCTGGGAAATAGAATCTGAAACTGAGCTTGACCAAGTGTTACTTGCAAGTTCTCAGTTAAATCATGAGATAAAGCTTATAAAGATTACAACTAGTGATATGGAAACACACGCAAGTGTTGAAATGTTACTAACTTCTGCACAAGATATAAAAAAGATTTTTGAAAAGTCTTTGCGATGTATTCAACACGCCACTTATAAGTTTGCTGAAAAGATGAGAGAACTTTCAGAAGCTAAGCAAAGAAAGCGTAGAATTCCAAAGGACGCAGATTCTTCATGGTATAACTAGTATAAGTTTATGAGCATTAAATTCACTATCACTGGTTTTATAGCTACCAACCAATATACAAGTATTGGTGAAAGCTATATAACTTTATTAACAGGAGAAGAAGTAAAGATTTTACCTGTCTTTAAGACGGGTGAAGTTTATACTCCTGAAATAGGAGAGTTAAACATCAGTTATAATATCGAGATTGAAGAATCTAAATATTATGAAGGATGGGACGGTTAATAAGGAGTTCCATGTTATATTTAAGAGGATCAGATGATTTATACAATGCAAGGTATACAGAAGGAAGTGTTTATCTAAACCTTGATGGTATTGAAGATTATGATTCTTATGATAAAATTATAGAATATTATGATATTTTAACAACATATGAAAAGTGTCAGCTTGATAAACTTGAACTTCTTTCTTATCAAAAAGACAAAGATGAAGCCTGCAAAGAAATACATGCATTCATAGAAAAATACAATACTTTCGATAGACAAAAATTGTTTATTAAAAAATTCAATACTGAAACTAATTGGGAAAAAAGAAACAATGCATTAGACATGTTAAAGTATATAAATTTAACAGAAGAAAATGCTTTATTTTTAGCAAAGAAAAACTTAGACAATATAATCTATTTGAAATCGGTTCCACAATCTGTAATGGATTACTTGTTCATTAAAGATGAACCTGTGTTGCGTGAATGGATGCAGAAGATAAGTATTAATCATTGCATTAATAATCAGCATATTATTCAGATGTGCCCTCTGCAAATTGAAACTTATATAAAGAATTACTTAAAGAGAATACCGTGGAGTTTTGAAATTCTCCTGCCTATGAAAGAAAGCACTGCAATTAGCTATTTCTTTGCAACATTAGATTATAAGTTTAACCAAAGTATGCAGTACAACCATGTGGTTGGCGTAAAGAAAGGTGGAATTAGAATAATAGAAAAAATGGATGAAGATAAGTTTATCAAACTAAGATGTAAAGATATCTTCAAGTTCATTGCTAATTTCCCTAGTATTATTACGCATGAAAATATGTGTCATATCGTATTACTATTTCCTCATTTCTTAAAAACTTTTAAAAAATACGATAGATTAAAGCAATACTTTGAAGGTGTTGTTAGAGATAGTGAATTCATGGAATTGTTCTTTTCTAAGAATGTTGAATTTTGCACTAATGAAAAAAACATGAAGTTGCTTAAGTCATTAGGCGTATGTGAAAATTTGTACACTTCTTTTAGTAATACTAAGAAGAAAAAAGAAAATGTTAAAAAGTTTAAATATTAATTACATAGTTGAAATTTTGCTAGAAGTGTTTCCGATATAGTAGTAGGAGGAAACTAATCATGGCAGAACCACTTGTTCATGCTTTATCAAGCGTTAAAAAGTTTGGTGGCAAAACAGAAGATTACTTTGCGATCCATGAAAAAATGGATTGTTCAAAGAAATACTGTGGTGATAATCGCCATAGAGCATTGACCCATAACCATTTTTGGATACATGAGGTCATGGAAGTAATCTTTGGGAAAACAATTACTAATTCTGATGGTAAAGTTGTAAGCATATACAGAATATGTGAACAGCATATCAATGAGGATTTTAGATTTAAGTTTTTCCCTAATGTAATGGATTACTTATCAGAAATGGAATTGAAAAACTGGATGAACAATGCTATTGGTGATATTCCAAAGACTAAAGAAAAGACTATGTGTGAAAAGGTTTCAATCGAAGAAAGAGTGTATACTTTCAGCGAACTATAAGTTTTTACTAAAGGAATTTAAACATGACTGACAAAGAAATAGTTTTAGGTATAAAGAAAATCAAACAAGCACACCCAACTATTAGTAATATAAGCGTTCAATTTGAAGGTAGTGGTGATAGTTTTTCAGATTTCTATAATCACAATATTTTAACATGGTCTGCTGGTACTTTTTCAACCTTTGAAGGTGGTATAAGTGCTATTGGTTTTGATATAGACGATTTATTTTGGAAGATTATAGAAGAAGATGGCAGGGCAGATTTTAACAATGAGGGTTCAAGAGGATCAATTAATATTGATTTTAAAGAAGGAGTTATTAAAATCAATGTTGAAGTACCAGAAACAAATTGGGAAGAACTTGGAGAAGAAGAAATTAACTTCAAGCCAGATTATGGTATTATCAAAACAGAAAAGTCTTTATCAGATTTAAGGAAAGTTAAGAAGGCCAAGTAGTTTTAAATTCTATTCAAGGAGGATAAGAAATGGATAAGCAATCAGGATTGGTTTTGAAGCGTAAAAATGGTGAAGGTTTTTATATTGGAGATGCTTTTATAAAAGTAATAGAGGTTGGAAGAAATTCTGTTAGGTTAGTTATAATTGCACCTGACGATATAAAGATTCTTAGAGAAGAACTACTTAAAAAAGCAGAATAGTTGAAATTTTACTATTTTTATTTCCGATATAGAGGTAGACAGATGTTACAAAATTTAGTTTTTGGGTTTTGCGTAATCTACATTTCTGTAGTTTTACCTATTACTTTTTGTGTTGCGTTAGTTTCTGTAATCATTAGTATTATTAATTAAGGAGAATTAGATGTCTAGTGCTTGTGCAAATTATGTAGTTAAAGAATCTGCTCTATCTTTCCAAGAAGGCAGCAGCGATAAGGTTTACTATGTTAGTTTAGAAAGAGTAGAAAATGATAAGTGTGTTGTAAACTTTGCGTTTGGAAGAAGGGGCAATGCTTTACAGACTGGAACTAAAACAAATGAACCTGTTGATTTCACCACAGCAAACAGAATTTTTGACAAGTTAGTTCAAGAGAAAATGAAAAAAGGATATAAAGGTGCTATAATTTCTGTTATAGAAAAAAATGAAGTAGAAGGAAAACAAGCTTCTAAAGTTATACCAGTAATTAAAACAGAAGAAGTAGCAGTAAGTAAATGTGTATTGCTTAATGCTATAAAGGAAGAACAAGCACATAATCTTATCAACGATAATGATTGGATTATACAAGAGAAGATGGATGGTGTTAGGTATATGCTAGAATTTGAAGGACTTCCATTTGGTTCTAACTTTAAGGGTTATAATCGAAAAGGTAAAGAAGTTCCAGTTAGTGAAGAAATAAAAACATTATTTGAAAGTTTTGAAGATTTACCGCCAAACTGTTTCCTTGATGGTGAACTTATTGGTGAAACCTTCTATGTTTTCGATATCCTTAGCATGGATGTAGATTTAAGAGAAGAAAGTTTTGAAAGACGATACAGTTTATTGGCTGAGTTCTTTAGGCTTTATTTTAATAAAAAAGAATGTATCAAGCTTGTAAAGGCTTATGGTAAAAAAGAAGAAAAAGAAAAGCTATTTAATGATTCAAAAGCAAAAGAAGGTGTAGTATTTAAGCGTAAGAGTGCTAGTTACCATGTAGGTAGGCCAGCAAGTGGTGGCGACTATTTAAAATTTAAGTTTTGTGAGTCTTGCACTTGTATTGTTTCTAGTGTAAGCAACAAGAGAAGTGTTGGGATTAGTTTGATGAAAGATGGTAATCTTGTTTCAGTTGGGAATGTTACTATTCCAGTTAATTATGAAATTCCAACTATAGGAAAGCATATAGAAGTTAAATATCTTTATGCTTTTGCTGGTGGAAGTTTAATTCAGCCAGTTTACCTTGGCGAAAGAGATGATGTTGAAGTAGATACTACTGACAGTATTAAATATAAAGATACTGAAGATTAGGAGTTTTTATGTTAGAGTATTTTTATATTATCATGCCTGCTTTGCTTACATTATTATTTACATTTAGTATTATGTTAAGTATAGCAGGGTTCTTTTGGTTTTTATTAATGGAACACTTTGCTTATGTTAAGTTTGTTCGTGAGTGGAAGAAAGTAAGAAGGTAATTTTTTACATTTTAGAAAGAAGGGTACAATGAAGTCTTTTATTATTGGTTTGATTGTTTTGTTGGGAATTAGTAGTTATGCTGATGCACAACCGCAAAGATATTACAACAATGGGAATAGACATAATTACAACAACAACTATAGTTACAGGTATAGTTACAACAATGGTTTTAACAACTATGGTTACAATAATGGGTATAACAATGGGTATTTGTATGGGCCAAATAATAATTGGTACAACAATGGTTTCAACAGATATGTAACACCGAGTGGTTACAGACCATATGACAATCCTTATTTTCGCATGGCGACACAAGGAATTGGTGGTTATGGGTGGTAGATAAAGAAAAAGTAATTTGTTTTTTGGGATGTTTATTTATAATAACAATAAGTATTTTATCTAATTCAATAATTATTTTAGTTTTAATAAACAAGGATAAGCTTATAAACTTATCCTTGTTTAATTAATATTAGAACTTAAAGTTTTTAAGATCAGGGCCGAGTTGATTAATAAGTTGATGACGAGTAACAGCCTCTTGCTCCATTTCTTTCTGAGCCATAAATCTGGCTATCATCCATTTGCGTTGTTCAGTCTCAAGATTTTTCGCTTCACTTGGTTGAACGCTTAAATGATAAAGAAGGAAGAAACATTCTTCATCTAAGTCAGTTGGTTTGTAATTAATTTTAAAATCATCAGATTCTGGTAATAGAATGCTCATAATAATCCTTTCAGTAGTTGGATATATTATTATAGCATTTAATCATTATCGTAAGAAAACTTTTTATCTATTACTTTATCTGCATAATCTTTTAGTTTATCGACATAGCCAAGGTTACGAAGTTCTTTAAATACAAGGTTTTCATAAGAATACTCACCTTTATGTTTAAGTCCTTCAATTCTATAAAGTCTTATTTTTTCTTTTAATTTTTCAATTGCATCTAAGTCTTTAATTTTATTATCAATAAAGTAATTAATTTGGTCTATGAAGTGTTTTACTTTTAATTTAAAGCCTTTGGATTTAACATCCACGAATTCTTTTTAAGGTTTAGTAATCCATTTATCTTTTAATAAAGAATAAACGCCTTGGTCAGCAGGAGTATCCTGATTTATATCTTGAGCAAATACTTCAACTGGATAACCTTTTATTTTTATATTATGGTTAGCAGACCATAAGTTTTTCTTATCAACAATATAATCATCCACGAGTTTATCACATTTAATCTTATCTTTATCAATTAATAAGTGAACATCCAAGTCAGAATTACTTGTATAGTTATAATTAGCATTACCTCCTGTAAGGATAATATCTTTTATAATATTCTTATCTAGCTTGGCGTATTCCGCCCAATAGTATGCTAAACTTATAAGTTTATCTTTTATTTCTTGATCTAATTTGCCAGGTGGACAAATATCTTTTGCTAATGGAGTGCAACGCCAAAGTTTTTGATTTAGGTCTTTGTGAAGTTCAAGAGTTGTATCACCTTTTATAAAATCTTTAAATCTCATAATAATATTTATAGTAATATGAGATTTTCCTATTGAATTTTATTAAAAAAAATCTAATAATATTTCAACAGGAGAAAACCATGAGTGATTTTTATATTAATGCTAGTGTTGATAACCCTGCAATCATAAGCAATGATAATTCACGCTTTACTGGTGTGATATCTGGCTCATATAGTAACTATTACATTAAGCTTTTGACAGTAATGCCTATAGAGTTTAAGGATAGAAAAGACATTGGAAAGATTATTAGTGACGCTATTGATTCTGATTTTAATTTAAAAACACGCAGTAGATTAATATTACCTGTCTTTGAAGAAGAAGATAACTTACTTGTTTGTAAAGTTGAAATGTTTTTTTCCATGAATATTCCGTTTGCAGATATTGTAGAAATTTTTAAGAATGGCAAGAAATTCAGTTGTCGTGATGTAAAGAGGATTGAATTAGATTTTTTTAGTGATTGTGTGGAATTTCCTTATTTGGATGATAAGTCTGAAACACCTATTGTTTCCTGTGATTCTTGGAAAGGATTAACTTTTGATGATAGGTTATTGTCTGATGTTAATTATTTAATGAATGAAAGCCCCTTTAAGCGTTATTACGGCATTGAAAGTCAAATAAGGATGGTCTTGTCATCTCTTAAATCTTCTATTGATTCTGGTGGCAAAAGAATGACACATTGTGTTCTATTTGGGCCTCCTGCTTGTGGAAAGACAAGTGTTCTAACTACTTTGGAAGAAATTGTGGGCAAACACAATGTTCTTAAGTTAGATGCTACTACTACTACAAAGGCTGGTGTAGAGAAGTTATTTTTAAATACAGTAATTCCTCCAATTATAATACTTGAAGAAGTAGAAAAAGCTAATGAAGATTGGCTGAGAAATTGGTTATCGTTATTGGATGAACGATCAGAAATCAGAAAAGTAAGTCACAAAGAAACTATTGTCAAAGATATAGACATACTGTTTTTCTGTACAGTCAATGATTCTGACAAGTTCAATGATTTGTTAGATGGTGCATTAGCAAGCAGATGTAAGAATAAAATATATTTTCCAAGACCAACAGAAGAAACCATTAAGAAGATATTGTTTCGAGATGTACAAGAGAATGGTGGTAAAGTTGAATGGGTTGAACCAGCATTGTTATTAGCAAAAGAGTTAAATGTAGATGACCCAAGAGTAATTATTTCATTTTTAAGTGGTGGAGATAGGTTGTTGGATGGTTCTTATCAAAAAGATAAAAAAAATTGCTCGGAGAATAGTATATTATGATATGAAAGAAGAAGATATCAAAAAAATCGAAGATATTATTTATAATATTACTGAAGGCAAATGGTTTATTAAAGATGATAAAGTTTTAGTATGTTTGCCAGAAATAAGTTTAGAACCAATTTTAATTGCAGATTTTTCTAATTCTGAATTTGATATTAAAAATAATATTAATTTTTTATTATGTGCTAAAGATAATATTGTTGATTTAATACAAGAAGTTAAAAGGCTAAGATCGTTATTAAACCTTAATTGTGTAGATTACAACATATGAGTAAAAAAAATGTATTTACGCCAGGTCCTCTTTATGAAAAGCGTAAACAATTATTATCTAATTTAGAAAAACTTAACCTTAAAACTGGTGATATAGTTTTTAATTCGTCTAATGTAAAAGGCCCATTTGGAATTCCTTTTGCTAAATGGGTACAGAAGTACACTAATTCTAAATATTCTCACGCCACAATTATGTATGTTGATAATAATGAATACTATGCCATAGATGTTTCTGATTATGGTACTAGGAAATTAAGAGTGTTAGATTGGTTTGACAACTGGGATGGAGTTGATTTTTGCGTTTATAGATTAAAAAATCATACTATTTTTGATGAGCTAAATTTTAAAGATGCAATTATCAGATTTTTAAATGAAGATCCAAGTTATGATTTTAACTTTAACGATCCAAACAAATATTATTGTACAGAGAGTGTTGAGAGAATTTATTTAGATTGTGGATATGACTTAGGCGGTTCATACTTACTAAAAGATATAGTACCTTGGTGGTTTTGTCAGGTAATATTAAGATTTGATATATTGTTCAAATGGTTTTCAGATTCTTCTTTGCCAAGTGATACGCCAATTATTATTGTTGGCAATGAAGAAAAAGGTATGAGAGCATCACCATTAATTGAAAAAATATATGAATATGATGGTGCTACAGACACATCCAACTATGTTCAATCTTGACTTTGTTTTTAAAATATATTAAATTTATTATGGAGGTTTATCATGGAGGATACAATGTTTTGCAAATTAGATATTAGTGCGTTGATTTCAACTTATAATGAAGATATTAAATTTATATCTGTGAATTCGGATGCTATATTAGATAAAGAATGGCATCTTCTTGAAGAAGATGATGACCATGTTTTTCTTAAAAATGATAACAAAGTGTTATTTGTTAAGAAAATTAAAAAATGCTAGTGTAACTCAATTGGTAGAGTACAGGTTTTGTAAACCTGAAGTTGAGAGTTCAAGTCTATTAGCTTTTCAATTTGCATTTTTAATTAATCTTCATAAAATAATTTATGAAGACCAAAATTTGTATTAAGTGCAATAAGGAATTCTTAGTAAATACTAAAGTTAATGGAAAAAGAATAAAATGTGGCAATAGGACATCCTGCTATGATTGTGTTG